>ULXT01069673.1_pt1 | contig 12155 bp, 9 predicted proteins | sample 1961571 | NCBI WGS metagenome assembly ULXT01 (sample SAMEA4835846, study PRJEB28245) | human gut metagenome | biome: gut microbiome; material: fecal sample | place: Denmark | collected 2008
CGAAGGCGGCGCCATCGGGCCGCAGCACGTGGCAGAACATCCGCGCCACCCGGCCGTGATCCGGCCGCCAGGGCAGCATACAGAGGGTGCTGCTGTCCGGATGCAGGAACAGGTCCGAGTGGACCTCGTCGCCGAAGCCGGGCACAGCGGAGGCATCGAAAGCGATGCCGTAGCTGAAGGCCCGGTCCAGCTCATCCGGCAGAATAGATATATTTTTCTGGCTGCCGAAAATATCGCAGAAGGCCAGACGCAGGAATTTTACATCCTCCTCCGCCGTAAACTGCCTGATCTCATCCACTGTGTACTCCATCGTGCTCCTGCCTTTCTCAGTTGGCTACATACATCTGCTGATAGGGGTTTTTGCTGTCCGGTGTGATAACGGTATAGTTGTCGCGGAGCATCGCCTCCGCGTCACGGTCAAACAGACGGCAGTACTCCCGCACATAGGGTGTGATCTCCGCCATATCTTCCGCCGTGGCGTTGTGCAGCGTGACCTGATCCGGAAACCGTATGCTGCTCACATCGCCGCGGAAAACCATTTTTCCGCCGTGCATTCCTGTGCAGGGGAAGAAGTGTACTATCGGCCGGCCGTCGGTGTGCAGGCCCAGCACCAAAATCAGCCCGCCGGCCTGGTATTCGCCCGGAAAGCTGCCGGCCCGCCCGCCGATGACGATCACCGGCTTATGCTGCTTATAGGCTTTCATGTGTATCCCGGCGCGGTAGCCCGCATTGTCCCGGATAAATATCTCACCGCCCCGCATGGCGTACCCCGCAGCGTCGCCGGTGCTGCCGTGGATCACGATGCGTCCGGCACTCATGGTGTCGCCCACCGCGTCCTGTGCATTGCCGTTTACGGTAATAGAACCGCCGCCCAGATAGGCGCCCAGCGCATTGCCGGGAATGCCGTCGATCTCCAGCCGTTTGCTGCTCATACCGGCGGCGATGAACCGCTGGCCCTGGCAGGCACAGATACGGCATTCCTTCCCGGCGTGGCGTATCGTTTCGTTCAGTTGAGAGAAGGACAGACCACTCGCCTCTATGAAATCCATATTGTACCACTCCTTTCGAGGGTTTTCCATTATTTTTCCTATAAATATCGCTTTTTCGACAGACCTTATTCACCGGCGTGGGCAATTCCCAGAATTTCCAGTTCTTTTTCGTTCAGGTGAATACCCCGCAGCATGACCCGGTTGCCCCGCAGCGCCTCGATGGAGTTGATGCCCATACCGCCCATCATTTCCTTGATCTCATGCTTCCAGGCGGTTACCAGGTTTACCAGCCGCGCCGCAGCCTCCTCGGGGTCCAGACGCTTCACCAGCTCTGGCCGCTGTGTGGCGATACCCCAGCAGCACCGGCCTGTCTGACAGGAACGGCATAAGTGGCACCCCATGGCCAGCAGTGCCGCGGTGGCAATGTAACAGGCATCCGCGCCCAGAGCAATGGCCTTGACTACGTCGGCAGCGGAGCGTATGCTGCCTCCGGCGATCAGGGATACGCTGCTGCGTATGCCCTCGTCCCGCAGCCGCTGGTCCACCGCTGCCAGCGCCAGCTCAATGGGAATACCCACATTGTCCCGTATTCGGGTGGGCGCCGCGCCGGTGCCGCCCCGAAAGCCGTCGATGGCGATGATATCCGCACCGCTGCGGGCGATGCCGCTGGCGATGGCGGCGATGTTGTGTACCGCCGCCACCTTGACGATGATCGGTTTTTTGTACGCCGTGGCTTCCTTTAGAGAGTACACCAGCTGCCGTAGGTCCTCAATGGAGTAAATGTCGTGGTGCGGAGCAGGGGAGATGGCATCCGCGCCCTCTGGTATCATCCGTGTTTTGGACACGTCGCCCACGATCTTTGCGCCAGGCAGATGTCCGCCGATACCGGGCTTGGCGCCCTGGCCCATTTTGATCTCGATGGCCGCGCCGGTGTTCAGGTATGTCTCATCGACGCCGAAACGGCCGGAGGCCACCTGTACGATAGTGTTGGCGCCGTAGGGATAGAAATCCCGGTGCAGTCCGCCCTCGCCGGTGTTGTAGCAGATGCCCAACTCCCGGGCAGCCTTGGCCAGTGCCGCATGGGCGTTGTAGCTGATGGAGCCATAGCTCATGGCCGAAAACAGAATGGGCACCGACAACTCCAGCTGCGGCGGTATTTCGGTGCATAGGCTGCCGTCACCGTTCCGCCGGACGGTCTCCGGCTTCTTGCCCAGGAATACCCGCGTCTCCATGGGCTCCCGCAGGGGGTCGATGGGTGGGTTCGTCACCTGTGAGGCGTTGATGAGGATACGGTCCCAGTATACCGGCAGGGGCTGGGGGTTGCCCATGGAGCTCAGCAGCACGCCGCCGGTGGACGCCTGCTTGTATATCTCCTTGATGGTGGCGCAGGACCAGTTTGCGTTTTCACGCAGGCAGTTGTCGCTTTTTACGATCTTAATAGCGTGAGTGGGACAGAAGGACACACAGCGCTGACAGTTGACACACTTGCTCTCGTCGCTGACCATGACCTTCCCATCCGCGTTATAGGTGTGCACGCCGTTGGCGCACTGGGATTCGCAGATGCGGCAGCGGGTGCACCGTGCGTCGTTTCGTACCACTTCAAATTCCGGTATGATGTAGTCAAGAGCCATCAATAGGCACCTTCTTTCACTTTCACGATAAACGGCTCGCCGCCCATGGGCGCATACAGGTTCTCCGCATCCGGGGCCATGACCCGTATGGCGGCCTCCTCGCTGGCGATAAATACCTTGTCGTCCTTCTCAGCCGTTACCATGGAGCGCAGCTTCAGTCGGTCGTTCAGCGCCATCAGTCCGCCGTTGAACCCAAGAATGATGGAGAATGGTCCGGTGATGAGCAGGCTGGGGTATATGGTCCGCAGATAGGTCAGCTGCCGTGCCGCGGCCGGCTCTCTGGTGCGTATGGTACTCCAGAAGGGCGCCGCGATCACCGACGCCATTTCCTCCAGTGTCAGCCCCTGACGCCGCAGCAGATAGTCGGCAATATAGGTGATGACCTCCGTATCCGTCTGCAGATTGCATTTGTAGCCATACATCTCAATACAGCGCCGATTGGCGTCATAGGAGGATATCTCTCCGTTGTGGACGATGGACCAGTCCAGCAGGGAAAAGGGGTGCGCGCCGCCCCACCAGCCGGGGGTATTGGTGGGATAGCGCCCATGGGCCGTCCAGCTGTATCCCTCATATTCCTCCAGCCGGTAGAAGCGTCCCACATCCTCGGGATATCCTACGGCTTTGAAGGTCCCCATGTTCTTTCCACTGGAGAATACGTATGCACCTTTCAGCTTGGTGTTGATATCCATCACGGTCCGTGCCACGAACTCCTTTTCATCCAGCTGCAGGCGTGCCAGCACCGAATTAAGGGGCCGCACAAAGTACCGCCAGATGTGGGGAATGTCCGTGATCTCCGGGATGATGCGGATGGGGATCAGCTCCGCGTCTACGAGCTCAAATCCCTCCTTCAGCATAGCCTCGCACTCCCGCCGGGTGGTGTTATCGTCAAAAAAGATGTGGAAGGCGTATTCCTCCCGGTGCTCCGGGTAGATGCCGTAGGCGGCGAAGCCGCCTCCCAGACCGTTGGACCGATTATGCATGGGGACCATGCTCCTGATGATGTCCTCACCGGTCATGCGCCGCCCCTCCCGGGAAATGACCGCCGAAATGGCGCACCCGGATGGGATACGTACCTGTCCCTCCAGCTTCATAGTTTCTCACCCTTTCTTTATGTGCTTCCGTAGGTTCCAGCCGTTCCACGGCGTGATCCGCTGAAAAGCCGCCCCGGAAAGCAAAAAACGCCCATCCGGCAGGGACAAATGTCCTGCTCGGATGAACGCCTTTGCTCATCATGGTTCGGCATTATAGCATCAGATGCGCATAAAGTCAATGAATAAAACGCCAAAAATTGTGTAAAAAGCTGATTGACAAATCCGTCACAACCGCCTATAATTTCGCACATCAAAGGCAAAGGCGTCTTGAAGCTGCGGGCTTCCTGACGCCTTTTTCTATTTTCCAAATCTACAAAAGATCGGGGTGGAACAAATGAAAACCGTATCGGACATTTTCGGCACACTGGTATTTGACGACCGACAGATGAAAGCACGCCTTCCCCATGACGTCTATATTTCCCTGAAGAAGACCATTGACGAGGGCGGAAGCCTGGACAACCAGGTAGCGAATGTGGTGGCGGATGCCATGAAGGATTGGGCCATCGAGCACGGCGCGACCCACTTTACCCATTGGTTCCAGCCGCTGACCGGCATTACCGCCGAGAAGCACGACAGCTTTATTACCCCATCGCCGGATGGCGGCGTCATCATGGAGTTCTCTGGTAAGGAGTTGATCCAGGGTGAGCCGGATGCCTCCAGCTTTCCCTCCGGCGGCCTGCGTGCTACCTTCGAGGCCCGGGGCTACACTGCCTGGGATCCTACCTCTTACGCCTTTATCAAGGACAAGGCACTGTGTATCCCCACGGCATTCTGCTCCTACGGCGGTGAGGCGCTGGATAAAAAAACCCCGCTGCTGCGCTCCATGCAGGCCCTGAACAAGCAGGCCATGCGTGTCCTGAAGCTGTTTGGCAACACGGATGTCAAATGTGTTCGCACCTCTGTCGGCCCCGAGCAGGAGTATTTCCTGGTGGACCGCGCCATGTACCGCAAGCGCAAGGACCTGATTTTCTGCGGCCGCACGCTGTTCGGTGCCAGACCCCCCAAGGGTCAGGAGATGGATGACCATTACTTCGGCGCTATCAAGCCTCGTGTGGCCGAGTATATGGCCGATTTGAATGAGGAGCTCTGGAAGCTGGGTATTCTGGCCAAGACGGAGCACAATGAGGTGGCCCCGGCCCAGCATGAGCTGGCGCCCATCTACACCACCACAAATATCGCCACCGATCACAACCAGCTGACCATGGAGATCATGCAGAAGGTGGCTGCCCGCCACGGGCTGGTCTGTCTGCTGCATGAAAAGCCCTTTGACGGCGTCAACGGCTCCGGCAAGCACAACAACTGGTCTATGGCCACGGATACCGGCGTGAACCTGCTGACTCCCGGTGAGACACCCCACGAAAACGCCCAGTTCCTGCTGTTCCTGTGTGCCGTTATTCAGGCGGTGGATGACTATCAGGACCTGCTGCGCATCTCTGTGGCCACCGCCGGCAATGATCACCGTCTGGGCGCCAACGAGGCGCCGCCCGCGGTGGTATCCATCTTTCTGGGCGATGAGCTGACGGCCATTCTGGATGCCATCGAGAAGGATGAGCCGTACAGCGGCACGGAAAAGACCGTGATGAAGCTGGGAGCCCATGTGCTGCCCAAGTTCCTGCGTGATACTACCGACCGGAACCGGACGTCGCCCTTTGCGTTCACCGGCAATAAGTTCGAGTTCCGTATGCTTGGCTCCGCCAACTCCATTGCCTGCTGCAACATCATGCTCAACGCCGCCGTGGCGGAGTCTCTGCGTCAGTATGCGGACAAGCTGGAGAAGGCCAAGGACTTTGACGCAGCACTGCATAGTCTGATCCGGCAGACCATCAAGGACCACAAACGTATCATTTTCAACGGCAACGGCTATGACGATGCCTGGATCAAGGAGGCTACCGAGGTCCGCGGCCTGTTGAACCTGCGTACCACGCCGGACGCTATGCCCTATCTGCTGCACGAGAAGAACGTAAAAATGCTCACGTCCCTGAAGGTCATGTCCGAGGCGGAGATACGCTCCCGCTATGAGATCACACTGGACAACTACCGCAAGATCGTCAATATCGAGGCCGAAACGATGGTGGATATGGCCCGCCGTCAGATCCTGCCCGCCGTGGAGAAGTTCTCCTCTAAGCTGGCGCAGGATATCGCCGTAAAGAAGTCCATCGCGCCGGTGGTGTCCGGCATCTATGAGACGACGCTTGTCACGCGCCTGTCCGATCTGGTAGAGGGCATCGACGCTGCCGTGGAGGACCTGGCTGCCGCGCTGGCCACTTTCCATAAGATCGATGATGTGACCGAGAGCGCCAACATGGTCCGCGACGTGCTGCTGCCCAAGATGGCGGCGCTGCGCGCCCCCTGTGACGAGGCCGAGCAGCGCACGGCCGAGGGCTGCTGGCCATTCCCCACCTACGGCGATCTGCTGTTTGGCGTGGAGTAACTTTGCTTCCGATCCCACCGGGCTCCGCCAGGCCCTGTGGTTCCGTACCCTTGCAAACGGGGTACTTTCTCTCCTGAAAAGTGGAATGCCGTGTGCCTATGGGGCACGCGGCATTTCGCTTTTCCGATCATGAAAAATAACTTGATTTGGGGCCGGGTTTATGTATTAGAATAGAGCGGGCAAAACGAAGAACAAGGAGCTTTTATCATGGATAAAAAGATTTTAAAGCAACCGCAGGTCTTAAAACGCTTAAAATAAAAAATCTCACATCAGATTTTAGGTAGCCCGCCATCAGAATGGATTGACAATTCGACAAAATGTGATATAATCCCACTGTCTGGAAAAATATAAAGTTGTAGCACAGAGGTGTCTGCCAAAAAGCAGATGAAAAGGGAATCCGGTGCGAATCCGGAGCGATGCAGTCACTGTGTACGGGAGCGGTCTTGCAAACCACTGGGAAACCGGGAAGGGCAACGCCGTGATGAACGAAGTCAGGAGACCTGCCTCTGTGTGGAATCTCAAGCCTGCTGCCAACAGGTTGGTTTTCCTACGAACTTATGATCCGTCGCGGAGCGCCGCACGGGTGTATATGTAGTAAGAAGCACCGAGGGCGGCTGTATGAGACACAGCCGCTTTTATATTTCTTTCAGAACAAATATTTGGAAAGAGGTAGATCAACCATGAAGAAAGCACTTGCCTTTCTGATGGCGGCTGTGATGCTGATGAGCATGCTGACCGCCTGCGGCAACAAGGACAATGCCGACAACAAGGACAACAACGACGTGAGCACCGAGGAGACCGACAAGGCCGCCGCCGACAAGGTCGCCGCCCTCATCGACGCCATCTACGTGCAGGAGCGCACCGAGGAGACCGACGCCCAGTGCGAGGCCGCCAAGGCCGCTTGGGACGCGCTGACCGACGCCCAGAAGGCGCTGGTGGAGGGCGAGGAGGCCAGCCCCGATTACTTCGGTCTGGACACCGGCGACGCCTCCAAGGACGATCCCCGCAACCAGGACGAGATCGGCGAGAAGGAGCTGCTGGTGGTATCCTTCGGTACCTCCTTCAACGACAGCCGCGTAGCCGACATCAAGAGCATTGAGGATGCCCTGCAGGAGGCCAACCCCGATTGGTCCGTGCGCCGCGCCTTCACCGCTCAGATCATCATCAACCACATCCAGGCCCGTGACGGCGAGAAGATCGACAACATGGAGCAGGCTCTGGAGCGCGCTGTCGCCAACGGCGTGAAGCAGCTGGTGGTGCAGCCCACCCATCTGATGCACGGTGCTGAGTACGACGAGATGTGCGCCGCTATCGACAAGGTCCGCGACAAGTTCGAGTCCGTTGAGATCGCCGAGCCCATGCTGGGTGAGGTGGGCAGCGACGCCACCGTCATCAACGCCGACAAGGAAGCCGTTGCCAAGGCCGTTGTCGCCGCTGCTCTGAGCGAGAGCGGCTACGAGTCCACCGCCGCCGCCAAGGAGGCCGGTGTGGCTTACGTGCTGATGGGTCACGGTACGGCTCATGTGGCGAAGGTCACTTACAGCCAGATGGCCGCCCAGATGGACAAGCTGGGCTATGAGAACGTGTTCATCGGCACCGTGGAGGGTGAGCCCGAGGATACCTCCTGCGAGGCTGTGATCGCGGCTGTCAAGGAAGCCGGCTACACCACCGTGGTGCTGCGTCCCCTGATGGTCGTGGCGGGCGACCATGCCAACAACGACATGGCCGGTGCGGACGAGGATTCCTGGAAGACCATGTTTGAGGCCGCCGGTTTCACCGTGAACTGCCAGATCTCCGGTCTGGGCCGTATCGCGGACGTGCAGGCTCTCTACGTGGCACACACCAAGGCTGCCATCGACGCTATCGCGTAACAAGGACTGAACGGGCTCCGGGGCGGTATACTATCGCCCCGGAGCCTTTTTCAAAGTAAGGAGGACCTTGACCATGAAGAAAATTCTTTCGTTTCTGCTGGCCGCTGTGATGATGGCGGCGCTGCTGGTAGGCTGCGGACAGCAGCAAACCGATGCCCCCGGCAACGATGAGCCTGACCAGCCCGCTCTGGCGGATGGCGTATACACCGCCGACTTCAACACCGACAGCAGTATGTTCCACACCAACGAGACCTGTGACGGCAAGGGCGTGCTGACCGTGAAGGACGGCCAGATGACCATCCACGTCAGCCTGGCCTCCACCAGCATCGTCAATCTGTTCCCTGGTCTGAAGGAGGACGCCCAGAAGGACGGCGCTGTGCTGCTCCAGCCCACCAAGGACACCGTCACCTATCCCGATGGCCTGACCGAGGAGGTCAACGGCTTTGACATCCCCGTGCCCGCCTTGGACACGGAGTTCGACGTGGCCCTCATCGGCAAGAAGGGCGTATGGTATGACCACAAGGTGTCCGTCTCCAACCCTGTTCTGAAGGAGGAGAACGGCGATGACGCTGCCGCCATCGCATTGGCGGACGGTACCTACACCATTGAGGTAGGCTTTGAGGGCGGCTCCGGTAAGTCCCATGTGCTGACTCCCTGCACCATGAAGGTGGAGAACGGCGCTGCCACCGCCACCATCGTGTGGAGCAGTGAGAAGTATGACTATATGCTGGTGGACGGCCAGCGCTATGATGTCCTCACCACCGAGGGCGGCTCCACCTTCGAGATCCCAGTGCGGGCGCTGGATACCCCGCTGACGGTCATCGGCGACACCACCGCCATGAGCACCCCCCACGAGATCGAGTACACTCTGACCTTTAAGTCCGCCACGGCGGTGGAGGCTGCCCAGTGAGGCGTTTTCTCGCCGGGTTGCTGGCAGCGCTGATGGTCTTGTCCCTCTGCGCCTGCGGCGCGGCTGACGCCCCCGGCAAAACAGACGGACAAACCGCCGCCGTGTCGTGGGACGAGCTGGTCTTTGACCGTACCATGCCCCTGCGCTACGCGGAGCAGTTCTCCGTGGAGTACGCCGGGGACAGCTACAAGCGCATCACCATCAACAACGACCGGGTATACCTGCTGGTGGCGGAGGGTGCAGCTGTGCCTGACGGGGTACCTACCGGTGTCACCGTTTTGCAGCAGCCGCTGGACCAGATTTATCTGGTAGCCGCCGCTGCCATGGACTATTTCGACAAGCTGAACGCCATCGACTGCATCACCCTCAGTGGTAAAAAGCAGTCGGACTGGTATATCCAGCGCGCCAAGGACGCCATGGACAGCGGAGCGCTGGTATACGCCGGCAAGTACTCCGAGCCGGATTATGAGCTGATCTTGTCCCAGGGTTGCGATCTGGCGGTGGAAAACACCATGATCTACCACTCCCCGGCGGTGCTGGAGCAGCTGGAGCGGCTGGGTATCCCTGTGCTGGTGGAGACCTCCAGCTATGAGACCCTGCCCATGGGCCGGATGGAGTGGATCAAGCTGTACGCGGCGCTGCTGGATAAGGAGGACGAGGCCGAGGCGCTATTTAATGAGAAGATGGACAGCGTGGCGGACGTACTGGAGCAGCAGCCCACCGGCAAGACCGTGGCATTTTTCTACATCACCAGCAGCGGCGCTGTAAACGTCCGCAAATCCACGGACTATGTGGCGAAGTGCGTCGCCATCGCCGGCGGCGACTATGTCTCCTTCGACGAATCGGCGGAGGACAACGCTCAGTCCACCATCAATATTCAGATGGAATCCTTCTACCATGGTGCAGTGGACGCCGATGTGCTGATCTACAACAGCATCATCGACGGCGAGCTGCACACGCTGGACGAATTGGTGGCACTGGATCCACTGATGGCCGACTTCAAGGCCGTCAAGAGCGGTAACGTGTGGTGCCTGACCAAAAACTTCTATCAGGAGTCGCTGGAGCTGAGCGACCTCATTCTGGACGTCAACCATGCGTTGAACGACGCGCCGGATACGGCGTTTCACTTCCTGACACGGATGAAGTGAGCATTTTTTACATCATTGCATTATAAGGAGGAGCGGCATGAAGAGGACCCGAACACTTCGCATCTGGGGAGGCTTTTGGCTGCTCCTCCTGCTTTTATTCACATTTCTGATTTGGAACATCTTCGCGGGAAGCGTTTCTCTTTCCGCGTCTGAGATATGGCGGATCCTGCTGGGCGGCGATGTGGACTTTACGCAGAGCCAGATCATCATGAAGATCCGTCTGCCCCGGCTTCTGTCGGCGCTGATCCTGGGCGGGGCGCTGTCCCTGTCCGGCTATCTGCTGCAAACCTTTTTCCACAACCCCATCGCCGGCCCCTTTGTGCTGGGTATCTCCTCCGGAGCGAAGATGACGGTGTGCGTGGCCATGCTGGCGCTGCTGAGCCGCGGCAAGACCACCTCCTCCGCCATCCTCATCGCGGCGGCGTTCGTGGGCGCCATGGTGTCCATGGGCTTCGTGCTGCTGATTTCTCAGCGGGTCAAGCGTATGAGCCTGTTGGTGGTCTGCGGCGTGATGATCGGCTACATCTGCTCGGCGCTGACGGATTTTCTCGTGACCTTCGCCGACGATTCCAGCATCGTGAACCTGCACAACTGGTCTCTCGGATCCTTCTCCGGCATGAGCTGGGAGAATGTAAAGACCATGGCCGGTGTATGCGGCGTCACACTGCTGCTGACCTTTTTCCTGTCCAAGCCCATCCGAGCGTACCAGCTGGGCGAGGTCTATGCCCAGAACATGGGCGTCCCCCTGCGGGCCTTCCGTACGGCGCTGATCCTGTTGTCCAGTGTGCTGTCCGCCTGCGTCACGGCCTTTGCTGGCCCCATCTCTTTTGTCGGCATCGCAGTGCCGCACCTGATGAAATCCCTGTTCAAATCGGCGGAGCCGCTCGTCATGATCCCAGCCTGTTTCCTGGGCGGCGGCGTGTTCTGCCTGTTTTGCGACCTCATCGCCCGCACCGCCTTTGCCCCCACAGAGGTGAGCATCAGCTCCGTCACGGCGGTATTCGGCGCACCCATCGTCATCTACATGATGATCCACAGAAAGGCGGCGTGAGTATGGCAGCATATCTGGAAACAAAAGACCTGTCCGTGGGCTACCACGGCAAGCCGCTGATCGAGGACATAGCCCTCCATGTGCAGCGGGGCAAGATCGTGACGCTGATAGGCCCCAACGGCTCTGGAAAATCCACCATATTGAAAACCATCATCGGCCAGCTCTCCAAGGTGTCCGGCACGGTGTTTCTGGATGGAAAAGCCATGGAGGCGCGCAGCCGCAATGAGATCGCCCGGCGCATGGCCATTTTGATGACGGCCCGCATGGAGCCGGAGCTGATGACCTGCAGGGACGTGGTGAGCAGCGGCCGCTATCCCTATACGGGGCGGCTGGGCATCCTACAGCCGGAGGATCAGGCTATCGTGGAGCGCTCTCTGGCGCAGGTAGGCGGCATGGAGTTTGCCGACCGCCCCTTCTCCGCCATCAGCGACGGACAGCGCCAGCGCATTCTGCTGGCCCGGGCGCTGTGTCAGGAGCCGGAGATCATCGTATTGGACGAGCCTACCAGCTTTTTGGACATCCGCTATAAGCTGGAGTTGTTGACGGTGCTCAAGCGCATGGTGCGGGAGAACGATCTGGCGGTGCTGCTGTCCCTCCATGAGTTGGAGCTGGCGGAGCGCATTTCGGACACGGTGGTGTGTGTGGCGGGCGACCGCATCGACCGCATCGGCACCCCGGAGGAGATCTTCACCCGCGCATATATTGCAAAGCTGTACCGGATGGAGCACGGGAAGTACGACCCCTGCTTCGACAGTCTGGAATTTGTGCCGTAAGGAGTAGCGACATGGAAAAACAGGGTGTTTTTTACGCCGTCAGCGTAGGCCCCGGCGACCCGGAGCTGCTGACCCGGCAGGCGTGCCGGGTCTTGGCGGACTGTCCTGTGGTGGCAGCCCCCCGGATGAAGTCCGGGCGGATGCTGGCGCTGGATATCGCCGCCGGGGCGGTGGATACGCAGGGCAAGACCATCTTGCCGCTGGACTTTACCATGGAGCGAAGTGAGGCAGTGCGGGAGGACAGCTACCGCATGGCGGCA
>ULXT01041410.1_pt1 | contig 12148 bp, 14 predicted proteins | sample 1961571 | NCBI WGS metagenome assembly ULXT01 (sample SAMEA4835846, study PRJEB28245) | human gut metagenome | biome: gut microbiome; material: fecal sample | place: Denmark | collected 2008
AAAGCTTGAGGCTCTTGATGTCTTTCATCCAGACCGCATGGCCGACCGCATTCTCGGCATGGGCGACATCGTGTCGCTTGTCGAGCGGGCCCAAGAGCAGTTTGACGAAGAAGAAGCCCGCAAACTGCAACGGAAAATCCAGAAGAACCAGTTCGACTTCAACGACTTCCTCAATCAGATACAGCAGATCAAGAAGATGGGCAACCTTAAAGACCTTGCGTCCATGATACCCGGTGTGGGCAAGGCTCTGAAAGACGTTGAGATCGACGACAACGCTTTCAAAGGCATAGAGGCCATAATCCTGTCGATGACCCCGAAGGAACGGGCTCATCCCGAAATTCTGAATACCAGTCGCCGTAACCGTATAGCCCGCGGTTCGGGAACCACGGTGCAGGAAGTCAATCGTCTCATCAAGCAGTTCGACCAGACCCGCAAGATGATGAAGATGGTCACGGGCAGCAAGATGGGGCGCATGATGAAAGCCATGCCCCAGATGCCCGGAATGCCGAAATTCAAATAAAGTTCCGGTCGCTTCGAGGACGACCTTCATGTGTCGCCCGGCCACATTGAAAACAGGAGGTAGAAGAAATATGCAGCTCATAGACGGAAAGGCCACGGCGGCCGCAATCAAGAAGGAAATAGCCGAAGAAGTAGCAAACATCATGGCTGAGGGCGGACGGCGGCCTCATCTCGCGGCTGTTCTTGTCGGTCACGATGGCGGCAGCGAAACTTACGTCCGCAATAAAGTCAAGGCATGTGAGGAGTGCGGCTTTACTTCCAGTCTTATTCGCTACGAAGACGATGTGACGGAGGAAGAGCTCCTTGCTTGTGTGGAACGTCTTAACCGGGATGCAGATGTTGACGGTTTCATCGTCCAACTCCCACTACCCGCCCATATCGCGGAGCAGAAAGTCATAGAGGCCATAGACTTCCGCAAGGATGTCGACGGGTTTCATCCCATCAATGTCGGCCGCATGTCCATAGGACTGCCGGCCTATGTTTCTGCCACGCCAAAGGGCATCTTTGAATTGCTTCGCCGTTATGCTATCCCGACATCAGGGAAAAAATGTGTCATTCTCGGGCGTAGCAATATCGTAGGAAAGCCGATGGCCCAACTTATGGTTCAGAAGCAATATGGCGATGCCACGGTGACGGTCTGTCACAGCCACAGTGCCAACCTGAAAGATGAATGCCGTGCGGCCGACATTCTTATTGCAGCCATAGGCCAGCCCGGTTTTGTTACAGCCGATATGGTCAAGCCCGGCGCGGTCGTCATCGATGTCGGCACCACGCGCGTTCCCGACGCCACACGGAAGAGTGGCTTCCGGCTCAGTGGCGATGTCCGCTTTGAGGAAGTGAGTCCTAAGTGCAGCTATATTACACCTGTGCCCGGCGGCGTCGGTCCCATGACCATTTGCATGCTCATGCTTAACACCCTTGCGGCAGCCAAGAAGGAATACTATCGGTAACATGCAGTCCGCATTATGTCGGGAGAATACATAAAAAAGATCCAGTGATGCAGCCAATTGTATATTATCATCCCCGTTGTTCGACCTGTGCCCGGGCCCTTCGCTGGCTTGACGGGCAGGCCATCGACGTATGTCGTCGGGATCTGCTTAATGAGCCTCCCACCGAGGACGAACTCTCGGAATGGGTTGCCCGAAGCACTCAGCCGCTTGCTCGTTTTTTCAATACGAGTGGCCGTCTCTATCGGGAACTTAATCTCAAAGCTCGTCTTGTTTCGGCGACGGCCGAAGAAACTCTTCGTATTCTCGCTTCCGACCCCATGCTTCTGCGCCGTCCTCTCTTAGTGGCCGACGGTGGCGTGTATCCCGGGTTTCGTGAGGCTGAGTGGCTGCAAATTTTGAAGTGACACCTTCGCGGGTGAAAACTTTTCCGTAAAAAACGAGGCAAACATTTGGCTGGACAAAAAATAATCCTTAATTTTGCACTCGAAATCGGGGATAAAATGGATATCCCCAAACATGGTGGCTGTAGTTCAGTTGGTTAGAGCGTCAGATTGTGGTTCTGAATGTCGTGGGTTCGAGTCCCATCTGCCACCCCTTACAAAGCGGAGTTCCCATGGCGGGTTCTCCGCTTTTTGTATGACGTGCCTTTGGGGCTGTCCTATTTGTCATATACTGTGAAGGCCTGTTCTTTTTACGATGAGGAGCAATCCTCATTGCAGGAGAAAGCTACAATTAACATCGTTCCCAGAGAAGTTTTCCATGATGTTCGCTTGTACGCATAGTGACCATGAAGAGTGGGCTTATTGTGTATAAAATGTTTACGAAGAGGCAGAGATTTTGATTTTGTCCCTAAGGATTATTGTGTGTCTGACGCATGAAAGATAAAGAAAGAATGAGAAGAAAACCTATGGCCTTGTTTGGGAGGATAAGGAAAAAGGCGGAGGAGTCGTTAAACGACCAATAGCCTGTGCTTACCGAAGTGAAGCCACATGTACTTGTGGGCAACGTTCCCGGCGCTCCAAATCATATTTTGATAGAGGGAGACAATCTCTATGTCCATATGACTCTTGCTTATACGCATGAAGAGAAGATAAACATTATCTCTGTCGGTCCTCCTTATAACACAGGTATAAGGACTTCATGTGTGACGATTCCTATGTAGACCGAGAGGATGGTTATGGCCATTCAGAATGGCTGTCTTTCGTGAACCGGAGCTGAGAGTAACCGAACGTTTGTTGGCAGACAAGGGGGTTTTGTTTGTTTCCATTGGAGACACGAATTCGCTCAACTGAAAATCCTTTGCGATGAGTTATTTCCCGTGATAGCCATCTTTGGGACAGTGTTGCCGGACGCAGGCTTCGTAAGGGGAACTCGTTGTTCAAAGCATCTCTTGACCCTGTGAGAGGATGCGTCAATCAGCGTTATTATATCGAAGCGACAAATGGCCCTTTAATTCATAAATTTGTTGGGTAGAATGAAAGTCGGAAAAAGTTGGTGTTTAAGCTCCGCCAGGTTCAGGAAAAACAGTCATGGCCAGCAGAATGTTGATCGGATTGTTGTGGTAATTGATGAAGAACACATGTTCGGAGGACGTGCAGCTAAACAATCCGAAAAAGTATGGGTGAACATCAATCCGAAAGTAGAAATACGCATATTCGCAACGCAGACAACGATGGCTGATTTCATGGTAACAGTATATAGAGAAGATGTCATCAAAGAGGAAATGATGAAGAATGACATTACGATTAATCCATTGGTAAGTGACCCAAAGAATGGATGAAGTGAAAATGAAGACCTTCTGGAATAGACACTGGCAAAGCGCGAAGAAGTAAAAGCCGCTTACGAACGTTTGAGTATCCACATTAATCCTTTGTTGTTGATACAGTTGCCTAATTAAAGTAAGATTCAGAAATATCCTGCAAAAAGCCATAGCTCAGTATCTCGAACTGATTACCGGGCGGAAGGCAGAAACAAAGAAACGTACTTTCAAAACCTACTTGTGGAAAGTTCCCGAATACAGAGAATATAATGAAACGACCCACGTTGAGGTCTTCAATGTGGGTAATCATGCTCTTATGCCATTCGTCCAACTGAAAAATGTTTTTCAATCTGAGACTCGGTCCGTATCCTTTTTGGAGCGTTATGCCGATAGCATAGTTTGGTGGTACAAGAATGGTGACGAGGGGGAACGACATTATGCGGTTCCTTATACCAGGCAGAACGGTTCGATAGGCTTAGTCTGTGTGGACTTTGCAATTAGAATGAAGAACGGGCAGATTTTCCTGTTAGATACGAAGAAGGGTGAGCGTGATGTTGAGATTGTCAATAAGCGTAATGGTCTAATCGATTGCATGACTCAGGCAGACAACGCCTCTATGCATCCGAAAGGAGGAATCATCGTTGAAGATAACGGATTGTGGAAATATCTATGTCCGGCTAGGGAATGAGTATCACGTTTCGTCCTCCTTTGTTATCTTTGTGTGAGCACGCATTGTTGTATTTTTTTAGAGGAAAGTCTTGAAGAAAGGGCGAGGCGGCTTCGACTGTATCAGTAAAACTCCGTATTTTTGCCGTATCTTTTTACGGACAAGAAGCCAACAAGCCTATGCAGAGCAGTGATAGCGTCGTTATTATTCCGACGTATAACGAAATAGAGAATATAGAGAAAATAATCCGCGCGGTGCTCGGGTTGGAGAATGCGTTTCACGTGTTGGTGATCGACGACGGTTCGCCCGACGGGACGGCCGACGTCGTGAGGCGTTTGCGTCAGTCCGAATTTGCCGGACGTCTTTTCCTCATAGAGCGTTCCGGGAAGCAGGGATTAGGCACCGCCTATATCGCCGGATTCAAGTGGGCGATCGGCAAAAAATATGACTACATCTTTGAGATGGATGCCGATTTCAGTCATGCTCCTTCTGATTTGCCGCGTCTTTATGCCGCTTGTGCGGATGAGGGGTATGATGTGGCCATCGGTTCGCGTTATGTGAGCGGTGTGAATGTGGTTAACTGGCCCATGGGGCGCGTCTTGATGAGTTATTATGCCTCGAAGTATGTGCGCATGGTTACCGGTATACCCGTCCGCGACACCACTGCCGGCTTCGTTTGCTACCGTCGTCGTGTGCTCGAAACGATCGACTTGGATGCGGTTCGCTTTAAGGGCTATGCTTTCCAGATCGAAATGAAATTTACGGCCTACAAATGCGGGTTCAGGATCAAGGAAGTGCCGGTTGTGTTTGTCAACCGTCGCGAAGGTACGAGCAAGATGAACAGCAGCATTTTCGGCGAAGCGGTGTTCGGGGTCATCCGGCTTCGGATAGACAGCCTGACGAGGCGATACCCCAAAGCCGATGCTGACGCCACGCAGGTTTGAAAAGCATACAGGTAAAACGTTGCCAGACGAAATTTCAAAGGAAAAGACAAAAGCTTATGCATCGTAAAATTCACATAAAAAACGCGACATTGGTCAACGAGGGCCGGACGTTTGTCGGGTCGCTTGTCATTGAGGATGATTGCATCGCCGAAATCGTTGAAGGCGGAGGGACCCCGTCGGCTCCGGCTGACGAAACGATTGACGCTACGGGGTGTTATTTGCTGCCCGGTGTTATTGATACACATGTGCACTTTCGCGATCCCGGCCTGACGTATAAGGCAGACTTTGACAGTGAGAGCAGGGCCGCAGCCGCCGGGGGCGTGACGACCTATTTCGACATGCCCAATACGGTTCCCCAGACGGTGACGCCAGACTGCGTGGAGCAGAAACTGGCTGACGCATATGTGCATAGCCACGTTAATTTCGGTTTTTTCATCGGGGCCACCTGCGCCAATGCCTCCGTGTTGAAACATGTCAATCCCCGCCGCGTGTGTGGTATCAAGGTCTTCATGGGGGCCTCAACCGGCGATATGTTGGTCGATAAGCCTGCCGTGTGGCGTGAAATCTTTGAGAATGCCCGTGTGCCCATCGTGGCTCATTGTGAAGACAGTCATGTCATCGCGAAAAATATGGCGGATTATACTGAAAAGTACGGTTCAGATCCCGACGTCTGTCATCATCCTTCTATCCGCTCAGAGGAGGCTTGTTATAAGAGCACGTCGCGGGCCGTCCGTCTGGCGCAGGAGACTGGGGCGCGGCTTCATGTGGCCCATGTTTCGACGGCGCGTGAATTGAAACTCTTCAAGTCCTCTTATGCGCACATTACGGCTGAGGCGTGCGTGCCCCATCTGATTTTCTGCGATAAGGATTACGCCCGCTTGGGCAGCCGCATAAAATGCAATCCAGCCATCAAAACCGAGGCCGACCGTCAGGCTTTGCGCGAAGCCTTGATGAACGGGCCGATATCGACCGTGGCCACAGACCACGCGCCGCACTTGTTGCGCGAGAAGCAGGGCGGATGTGTCCGGGCTCTGTCCGGGATGCCGATGGTGCAGTTTTCCCTGGTGTCCATGTTGGGACTGGTGGATGATGGTGTCTTGACGATAGGGCGCCTCGTTCAGCTGATGTGTCATGCGCCGGCGACAATTTTCCAGATAGAGAACCGCGGATTCCTCCGCGAGGGGTATAAGGCCGATCTTGTGCTTGTCCGTCCGAAGTCACCTTGGACACTGACGCCCAACCGCATTGAGAGCAAATGTGGGTGGAGCCCTCTCGAAGGGCGTACCATGCGATGGAAGGTGGAAAAGACGTTCTGTAACGGATTTATGATTTACAACGACGGGAAAATCACCGATGCCAATTATCACGGCATGGCCGTCACTTACGACAGATGACGACGAGCGTAACCTACCGCATAGACGAGCTTGTCCCCTATGTGAACTGGATTTATTTTTTCCACGCATGGGGTTTTGCTCCCCGTTTCGCTTCGGTGGCGCGGGCGCACGACCGCATGGGGGGCCGTGCGGCATGGTTGGAGGCTCAACGTGATGAGGATCGTCAGCAGGCTGAGGCAGCCGCAGCGCTTTATGATGAGGCAAAACAGGTGCTTCACGGGCTGGCTGGAAGCTACCAGACGTACGCCCGGTTGGGGCTTTTCCCGGCGTGGAGTCATAGTGATGATTTGGTGATGCGTCTTGACGACGGGAGTCGTTTCGTCCTTCCTTGTCTTCGCCAGCAGAGGGTTGTTCATGAGGGCGATCCTTATCTTTCCCTGGCCGATTTCCTGCCCCCCGAGGGCCACGATGCCGACCGGATTGGCGTTTTTGCCACTACGGTCGACGCAGGCATGGAGAAACTTTTCGCTGACGACGAATATCGCCGCATGCTTGTGCAGACTCTCTGCGACCGTCTGGCCGAAGCCACGGCCGAGGTGTTTCATCGCGACGTCCGTCGGCATTATTGGGGATACGCGCCGGATGAGGACCTTCCGATCGACGATTTGTTGGCCGAACGTTATCAGGGCATCCGCCCTGCTGTGGGTTACCCGTCGTTGCCGGACCAGAGTGTGGCTTTCCTGCTCGACCGGGTCCTGCGGATGTCCGACATCGGCATTTCGTTGACCGAAACAGGCGCCATGCGTCCCCACGCCTCAGTCTGTGGCCTGATGTTCGCCCATCCTGCTGCACGTTACTTCGCGGTGGGTCCTATCGACCGTTGTCAGCTTGAAGATTATGCCCGTCGGCGTCATTGTACGGTTGAACGGCTTATTCCATATTTGCAAGCCAATTATTCACCCTCTTCATCACACCTATGATACTGCGCATAGCGTTTCTGCTTATTATATTATTGCTACTTCCGGCGCTTTATATCGACCGGAAACTGGTCCGCCGTCCCTGGCAGCGTTGGCTTCTCTGGACACCTAACGTCCTGATGGCGATGGCCATGTTGTGGTGGGTCTTGTTTGAGGGCTTTGGCGACACCGAGGTGTTCTGGAAAGGCCTTTATCTCATTGTCCTCCTGGCCGTCACCCTGTCCGAGGCCGTTTTCTCGCTCATCTCGCTGCTCGGCCGGGTGAGCCGCAATCCTGTTGTCCGGCGGGCAGCCAATGGTTTCGGACTCGTTGTGGCTTTGCTGTTCTGCGGTTCGATGCTCTACGGGTACACTTTCGGTGCGTATAATCTCAAAGTGAAGGAAACAAGTTATGCTTCGGCCGACCTTCCCCCTGCTTTCGACGGTTACCGCATCGTGCAGGTGAGCGATTTGCATGTCGGCACGTTCGCTTCCCATCCTGAGGCCGTCAGCCGAATTGTGGCGGCCGTCAATGCACAGAAGGCGGACCTTATTGTCTTTACGGGCGACCTGGTCAACTATCATGCCGGCGAGCTCGGCTCTTTTGCGGACGAGCTGGCCGGACTCCGTGCTACGGACGGGGGGCTCTCCGTTTTGGGAAACCATGATTATATGAACTATTACCATTGGCCCACAGAGGCGGACCGCGAACGTGATTTGCAACAGCTTGTCCGCATGCAGCGTGACATGGGGTGGCATCTGCTGATGAACGACCATGAAGTCATCCGGCGGGGAGCCGACAGCCTTGTTGTCATCGGGGTGGAGAACGACGGAAAGCCTCCTTTCCCGCAGCGGGGTGACCTGCCAAAGGCACAGCGTGGTGTGGAGAACGCCGGCTTTAAGGTCCTGTTGAGCCACGATCCGACCCATTGGCGCCGTAAAGTGCTGCCTGAGACAGACATCGACCTGACGCTGTCGGGGCATACTCATGGCATGCAACTCAAAATAGGAGACTTCTCGCCTGCGGTCTGGTTCTATCCCGAATGGGGCGGTCTCTACCATGACGGTGCCCGCGCGCTGCATGTCAGCCTGGGCGCAGGCGAGGTGTTGATGCCTTTCCGCTTGGGCGCGTGGCCTGAAATTAACGTGATTACGCTACACAGAAAATAACTTAGACAACGATGAGATATCTCTACCGTACGTATCAACTTGTTATTGCCGCGCCCATACTGCTTGTGGCTACGGTTCTGACAGCCGTCGTGACGAGCGTGGGCTGTTTGGTGGGCAACGCTCATTTCTGGGGCTACTATCCCGGCAAATGCTGGTCGTGGCTGATGTGTCGCCTGTTGCTCCTTCCCGTTCATGTCGAGGGGCGTGAGTTCATCGACCACCACACGTCGTATGTCTTTGTGGCCAACCATCAAGGACAGATGGACATCTTCCTGATCTATGGTTTCCTTGGACGGAATTTCAAGTGGATGATGAAAAAGGCTTTGCGCCGCATTCCGCTTGTGGGCTATGCCTGCGAGAAGGCACGCCATATTTTTGTGGACAAGTCCGGCCCGAAGAAAATACAGGAGACTTACGACCGGGCGCGTGAGACTCTCCGTGGCGGCACGTCGCTTGTCGTTTTCCCCGAAGGCGCCCGTACGTTTACCGGCCACATGGGGCTTTTCCGGAAAGGAGCCTTCCAGCTGGCAGCCGAACTTGATCTGCCCATCGTTCCGCTGACCATAGACGGTTCGTACGATGTGCTGACCCGTGAGGAGGGCTTTAATTTCGTGCATCGTCATCCCATGCGGCTTGTCATTCACCAGCCTATCCAACCGCAGGGAAAAGACCCGGAGTCCATCCGTCGCGTGATGGACGAAGCCTACCGGATTATCATGGCCGACCTTCCTGAACGGTATCAGGGATACGTGGAGAACAAGGATCAGTAAGCCGCCCGTGTCCCCCGCAGGGCGGGGCGTGTGGACGGCCGCAGCGAGGGGAAAAAGGACCGGCGTCCTGGGCGGCCCGACCACTGCGACTGTTTTCCTGTGCAGCCCTCGGTTCAGACCGGTCGTTTCGGACGCGGTGGAGCAGGAGTGTGGCGGAGGCCATACAAATTGCGGCCGCTTCGTTCGGCAGTAATATAGAATTTCGTACCTTTGTCTGCAAAACGCTGAATAGGAATGGACGAAACTCGGTTGCAACGTATCAAACAACGTTACGGAATCGTTGGAAATTATGAAGGGCTTAACCGGGCGCTTGAAATTGCTTTGAAAATCGCGCCTGTCGACCTGTCCGTGCTCATCACGGGTGAAAACGGCGTGGGCAAGGAGATTTTTCCACGCATCATTCACGAAAACAGCAATCGGCGGAGTAAGAAATACTTTGCCGTCAATTGTGGCGCCATTCCTGAGGGAACCATCGACTCTGAACTCTTCGGACATGAAAAAGGAGCCTTTACGGGAGCGGTGGGGGAGCGCGACGGATATTTTGCCGTGGCTAACGGCGGGACGCTTTTCCTCGACGAGGTGGGAGAGTTGCCCCTTCCGACCCAGTCGCGCCTGTTGCGTGTGCTCGAAACGGGTGAATATATCCGCGTCGGAGCGAGTGAAGTGCGCAAAACCGACGTGCGCATCGTGGCTGCCACGAATGTCAACATGGCAAAGGCAGTGGCCGAAGGCCGTTTCCGCGAGGACCTTTATTATCGGCTCAACTCCATTCCTATCAGCATCCCGTCCTTGCGTGAGCGTGGCGCGGATATTGTGCTCCTGTTCCGTAAGTTCGCTCTTGAGATGAGCGAGAAATACAAGATGCCCCCCATCCGCCTGACCGAAGAGGCCCAGCGGCGCTTGATGAGTTATGCCTGGCCCGGAAATGTGCGCCAGCTGAAAAACCTGACGGAGAATATGTCGGTCACGTGCGAAGAGCGTGAAATTACGCCCGGAATACTTGACCGGTATTTGCCGCCTGTGCTCGAAACGCACGAATTGGTGGCCGTGAATCAAAGAGGCGCGCAGGCTCACAGTTTCGAGAACGAGCGTGAAATCCTCTACCAGATTTTGTTCGACTTGCGCCGCGACGTGACCGAGTTGAAGAAATATGTGCACGACAATGTGCAGCCGTCACAGAAAATCACTTCGCCGCAGGGCAGCAAGCAGCTGACCGTGTATACCCCGGCAGGCCAGGACTTCCGCTATGATGCGGCAAGCAGCGCCCCCATTCAGGAGGCCGAGGAGGTCAAGCCTTCGGAAGAAGTGGAGACGGCGCGTTCGCTTGACGAGCTCGAACGTGATGTCATCCGTCAGGCCCTCGAACGGAATCATGGTCGCCGTAAGGCTGCCGCGTCCGAGCTGGGTATTTCGGAGCGCACCCTCTATCGTAAAATAAAGGAATATGATTTGGAATAAGTCCTTGTCGGTCGTGGTTGTCTCGGCGTTGTGTGCGGCTATGCTTGCGATAGCCGTCGCATGCACGGTGAGCTACAAGTTCACCGGAACGTCTATTGATTACAACGTAGTGAAAACCATTCAGATCGACAACATTCCGCTCCGCTCGGCCTATGTCTGGGCTCCGATGGGACCGATGTTCAACAACAAGCTGCAGGACCTGTATGCCAACCAGACTCGTTTGCAACTCGTACGAAGCAACGGCGATTTGCACATCTCCGGCGAAATCACGAATTATGAGCAATACAACAAGTCGATCTCGGCCGACGGTTTTTCGTCACAGACGCAGCTGAAAATCACGGTAAACATCCGTTTCGTGAACAACAAGAACCATGCGCAAGACTTCGAGCGGCAATTTTCTGCCACTTCGCAATATGATTCCAATCAGCAGTTGGCCAATGTGCAAGAGGACCTTGTGTCGGAAATGATAGACGACCTGACGGACCAGATTTTCAACGCGACCGTTGCGAACTGGTAATAGAAACGTCGCCGCAGCCACGAATATGGAAATAAGCATAGTCGAACTCATCGAACACCCCGAGCAGCTGAATGCCGAGACACTCTACGAACTCCGAGAGGCCGTGGCACGCTATCCTTATTACCAGGCGGCCCGTTTGATGTTCCTGCAAAACCTTTTCCTGCTCCACGACACTACATTCGGCGAAGAACTCCGCAAGGCAGCCGCCTTCGTTCCAGACCGCCGCGTGCTTTTCAGGATGGTGGAAGGCCATAATTATGATGTTCCGGTCATGCTTGATGCGGAAAGCGACAGTCACGGACCGGAGGAGAAGGGCGACCGCACACAGTCGCTCATCGATGTGTATCTGGAAAGCCGTCTGCCGGAAGAGAAGAACCGTCGTTCGAAAGTGGCTCCAGACCCCACCAAGGACTATCTCCCATATTTAATGGAAATGGACGACGTGGACCCTACCGGAGAGGAGACACCGCAAGACCGTCGCGGCCTCGCCTTGATTGACGATTATATTGAGCATAAGCCGGAGCGTATCGTCCTGCCCGATGTCGTTGAATACGTCCCTGAAAACCCCATAGTCGAAGATGGGCAGGACAGCGATGGCGACGAAGACTTCTTCACGGAGACCTTGGCCAAAATCTATGTCAAGCAAGGCCGCTATGAGAAAGCGATTGAAATTATTCGTAAACTTAGCGTGAATTATCCGAAAAAAAATAGTTACTTTGCAGACCAAATCCGCTTCTTACAGAAATTAATAATAAACAATAAAAATAAAGCAACGTAGAACATGTATACTGTATTAGTAGTTTTTGCTGTGATTGTCGCCGTGCTCCTGTGCTTTGTCGTGCTCATCCAAGAGTCGAAGGGCGGAGGCCTATCGTCCAGCTTTGCGGCCTCCAATCAGATTATGGGCGTGCGTAAGACCACCGACGTCGTAGAGAAGGCCACGTGGACTTTGGCTGCGCTTTTGGTCGTGTTGAGCATTGCTACGTCGTATGTGGATACCACTCCCGAGGGACAGAAATCGGTGGTGACCGATATGAAGGTGAATACCACACCGATGAATTTGCCCGGACAGGGACAAGGTTCTGCACCGGCTGCGCCGGCCGCT
>ULXT01047767.1_pt1 | contig 12093 bp, 6 predicted proteins | sample 1961571 | NCBI WGS metagenome assembly ULXT01 (sample SAMEA4835846, study PRJEB28245) | human gut metagenome | biome: gut microbiome; material: fecal sample | place: Denmark | collected 2008
TAATTATCTTACGGAATATGTGGGTACGACGAATTATATCCAGCAGAATCCTTCGGCCGTAAGTAACATCAAGTTCATGAACGAAGATCCGAATTATGTGTACTACGACCTGTTCCACAATAATACAGATTGGCAGAAGGACTTGTACCGTAATTCATTTACCCAGAATTATCGGATTAATGTCGACGGCGGTGACGACGTAGCTATGTACCGCCTGTCGTTGGGGTATACCAAAGCCGACGCAACGGCCAAGGAGAACGACTTTAACCGCTTGAACATCCGATTCAACACGGATATATCTTTGTTCAATAACCTCACGGCCAAGTTCGACATTTCGTTCGTCCGTACTGCGGCAAATGTGCGCGACAATGGATGGGCTTCCAATTATGATGATAGAAACATCTCTTCGCCAGGAGTACTGGGCCTGATTCAAGCTCCTTTCACCAGCCCGTATCAGTACTTCATGGATCCGTCGACGATGACGCTGCGTCCGAGTGAAGGCGTGTATGCTGGTAAGGACAACTCGCTCACGGACGGTACCAATCCGTTCAACTTCGCTTCTGAGTTCGGCGATCAGCCGCTCGCCAATCCTTATTGGATTCTGTTGAACGGACAGGGCGACAACAAGAACTATATGGAGCAGACGCTGTTCAACATTAATTTCGCTCCTCAGTACACGATTGGAAAACACTGGACGATCAGTGACCGTTTCAGTTACATGATTAATCGTAATAACGAGAAGTATTATATGCCCAAGAACGGAACTCCCGACAAGTTCGTGGATGGCTTGGGAACGATAAGCAGTGTGTTGGCTTCGCAGTTCGGCAAGGAAACGACCCTGTATAATGATTTCCGGATTGACTGGCATCAGAAGTTCGGAGCTCATTCCGTGAATGTGTTCGGAGGTTTCCGCTTGTCGTCGTATACCTTTACAGACAGTTACGCAAGGGGATACAACAACTCGAACGACAAGATGCCTAATATGTCGACATCGTTGAATCCGAAGACCTACGGAGGAACAACGGATAAATGGATGAACCTGTCGTACTACCTGAATGGCGAATATAACTACAAGAACCGTTACTTCCTCCAAGCTACCGCAAGCATGGAAACTTCGTCCCGTTTCGGACATGATGCCCACGAAGGAGTCAAAATCGGAGGAGTCAAATGGGGTATCTTCCCGTCGGTCCAGGCTGCTTGGTTGATATCTTCAGAGTCCTGGTTCAACGTGAAGCCGATCAACTATTTGAAGTTGTCCGCCGGATATGAGGAGACGGGTAACGACAATATCGACTACTATGCAAGCCGTACCTATTTCTCTAATGTCGAGTTCTTCGGTGAGGCCACAGCCTTGTTGTTGTCGAACATCAAGAATCCCGAAATCCAATGGGAAACCAATCGCCGTTTCAATGTGGGCTTAGAGGGCGCTTTATTAAACAACCGTTTGATGTTTAATGCGAACTTCTACCGCAGCAAGATTTCGAACCTGTTGACCAAGCAGTCAATAAGCGATATCACAGGACTGCCTTTCATCTGGTCGAACGGCGGGGCCATGAAAAATATCGGAGTGAACGCCGGCATTAACGCAGTCTTGGTAAATCGGAAGGACTGGCGATGGGAAGTCGGTGCGACAGTCGGTCATTATAAGAACGAGATCACGGAACTTCCGGGGTCAAGTACAATAAGTTATTACAGACTGGATGCTAACGGAAACGAAGAGGCTCAACCCTATAAGACCGTGAATGGATATACAAGCTCAATTTACGGAACCGACAACATCCTGACCGCAGTGGGTGAGGCTGCCGGCGTATTCTATGGCTATCAGACAAAAGGTGTATTCTCTACGTCAGCGGAAGCCGAGGCCGCCAATTTGAAATATCCGACAGGATTGACAAATGATCCTTATCGTTCATTCAAGGCCGGTGATGTCCACTTTGTTGATCAGAACGGTGACGGATGGATAACGGAGGCCGATATGGTGAAGATAGGCGACCCCAATCCTGATATTTATGGTAATTTCTCGACCCGTTTGTCGTGGAAAGATTTAACCTTGGATGTCATCTTCAAGTATTCGCTGGGTAACGATATCTTCAACTATCAGCGTTCGCAGCTTGAAGCCGGAAACAATAGCTGGAACCAGACGACGGCATTGGTCAACCGTTGGCGCTATGAGGGACAGGTGACTGATGTTCCCCGCTTGATGTCCAACACCAGCAGCGAATGGGTCAATAACGAGCGCTTCTCTGACCGTTGGATTGAAGATGGTTCGTACTTGAAGTTGAAGAAAATCCGCCTGACGTATCGCATTCCTGTTACGGCTTCGTGGTTGCAAGGCCTGTCCATTTGGGGGGAAGCCAACAACGTCGTGACGATTACGAAATACTTAGGCTTGGATCCTGAGGTTTCATGTAGTAATAGCGTCTTGTCGCAAGGAATTGATGCAGGCTATTTACCGCAAAGTTGTAACTTTAATTTGGGTGTAACGATTAACTTGTAACAATTTGTCTGATATGAAAAAGACTTCAATCATAGGTGCGGTTTTTGCGCTTTTCAGTACCGGCATTGTGGCCACGTCCTGCGAGGATATGCTGACTCCCGACATGACCAACAATGTGGATGGAGGAGCCGCAATCACTGATACTGTTTATTATTTTCACGGTATCTTGAAGGCTGTGCAGGATATAGCGGAGCGTACTGTGATATTGGGCGAGGCTCGTGGCGATTTGGCCGCTGCGGGATTGTATGTAAGCGATTCCGTGTATGACGTGGCCAACTATGAGCCGGCCGCCAACGGTTCGAGCGGCTTGCTTGACCGCTCTGCGTATTATAAGGTAATCAATCAGTGTAACTTCTATCTGGCACGTGTTGATACCAATGCGCTGAAAAATAGTACGTATTATATGCGTCGTGAGTATGCTCAGGTGCAGATGATACGTGCATGGACCTATATGCAGCTGGTCCAGAATTACGGTTCTGTTCCTTTCATTACAAAACCGGTGGATAATGCCAGTACGAACTGGGAGCATACGGCTACCTCTGCCACTCGCGACAACCTGCTTGATTTGCTGAGAAGCGATCACCTCGATCAGGCCGTAGCATGGAGCCGGCAGTACGGATTGCCGAACTACCGTTCGTATAATACCTATAACTCCACGAACCAAACCATAAATTCGCAGATGTGCATGTTTCCCGCAGACTTGGTCATGGGCGACCTCTATCTGTTTGGTGCAAAGGATTCGATGGACTATGTGCAGGCAGCGACGTATTATTACAACTATATTACGGATCATAATATCGTGATAGATGAATCACGGAAAGCCCAATTCAGCGTGGTGAACGAAGGTACACCTCAAGAGCGCTACACATCGGTAGTAGGCTCATGGATGGCCCCGTATTCCGCCTATGCGGGTAACGAGTTGATCACCGTGATTCCTTCATGCGCCGTGAGTACGATGGGTACGGTCCTGACGGATGTACAGCAGGTGTATGGCTTCGAAGTCTCGTCAAACCAGTCTTCGGAAACGACAGATGAAGAAACGAGCATTACGGGTAGTATCACGCCGACGCCTAATGAGCAGTACCGGCAGTTAATTCCGTCTGCGTCGTATTTACGCCTGAATTCAGCCCAGTTGTATGCAGGTTATACAACTGAGGGCTCATCCGAGCCCCGCTTGAAGTATTATGAAGGAGCAGGAGATGCCCGCTTGGATGCTTCAGCCCCGATAACTTCGGTATCGAGTGGAGACGGTCGTTTGCGTGATCGTTTTATCGACAAGTTCTGTCCGGCTTCCAGTGTGAATTCATATTCGTCAAGTGGTTTCTCATTCCACTATTGTATTCCGGTTTATCGTACGGCATTGGTTTACTTGCGTTATGCCGAGGCTTTGAACAGAGCCGGTTTCCCGCAACATGCCTTTGCGATATTGAGCCACGGTCTTTCGTCAAGCAATGTTCCCATACTGCTTGATAGTGTGAAAGTCAATGACGATGGCACGCAATCGCGCGTCTATTATTTGGATTCTACGACGATTGAAAATCGTGCACAGATAGGGATTAGCGAACTCCGCAGGGCTCGCCGGGCAACCGCTTTCTTGAATTTGAGCATGATGCCTACCGGAACCACCAACATTACGGGTATCCATAATCTGGGATGCGGCGGAACCATGATTAGTAACGTCAAGATAGCGGATACGTTGTATACCTATGAAAAGATGGTCGCCCAGAAGATAGCGGATGAGAAGACCCGTGTATCTGGAAGCGCCACGGCAGGGGTGGCAGCGGCTAAGCGTTTCCTGCGGCAGATTGAAGACGATATGACCCCGGATGACGACGACGTTTACGAACCGGCCGAAGGAGGTCCGAGTAAAGAAGAACAGAATGCCGTTGAGGATTTGATCGTCGACGAACTGGCACTTGAGACGGCCTTCGAGGGCAATCGGTTTGGTGATCTCCAACGATTTGCTGATCACAAGAACAAAGCCAATTATAACGGCACGGAGTGGTTCGCATGGAAAATCGCGCGTCGCGGTGTAGATTTGGCTCCGTATGAAGATCCCAGCCAGAAAGATGATGCACTTTATCAGAAGTTGCTGAATAAATCGAACTGGTACTTACCGAATCCTTGATAAAAACATCGCAGGATAGAAAGAAGGCGGATGGCATGAGGCTGTCCGTCTTCTTTGTTTTTTGGAAAGCGCGTTAAAGCGTCTTTGCCCTTTCGCCGGAGGGCTCAGATATGGAGTCTTAAACCGAGTGATTAAAGGAGGTGGCAGTATGAATGATATTAAACATCTATTTTTTAGATGGGTTTCAACCATTATGTCAGTAAACTTTACTATTTTTGCGTTAATAATAGAACGTAGAATATGAAATTTACGGCGGAGCAAATAGCGGAGTGCTTGCACGGCGAAGTGGAAGGCGACAAGAATATAAGTGTTTACACGTTTGTGAAGATAGAGGAAGGTAAGCCCGGTGCTATCTCTTTTTTGGCCAATCCAAAGTATGAGCACTTCTTATATGAGACACAGTCTTCCATCGTGCTTGTCAATAGGGATTTTGTTCCTGCTCATCCCGTCAAGGCTACTTTAATCAGGGTGGAGAACGCTTATTCCGCCATTGCTACGCTTCTGACGATATATGAGCAGACTATCCAAAAGCGTGAAGGAATCAGTGCCTTGGCGTATATTGATGAAACAGCGCGCGTCGGAGAGCATTGCTACGTCGCCCCATTCGCTTATATCGGTAAAAATGTGGAAATCGGCGCCGGCTCACAGGTGTACGCTCATGTTGTGTTGGAAGAGAATGTGACGGTTGGACAAGGCTGTACGATTTATCCCAATGTGAGCGTATATCACGATTGTCATATCGGGAATAGAGTGATTCTTCATTCCGGATGCGTGGTCGGGGCCGACGGCTTTGGTTTTGCACCCACTTCCACGGGATATGAAAAGATTCCGCAGATAGGCGGTGTGACAATAGAAGACGACGTTGAGGTCGGGGCCAACACCTGTGTCGACCGTTCGACGATGGGGGCCACAGTCATACGCCGTGGTGTGAAATTAGATAATTTAGTGCAGATTGCGCACAACTGTGAAGTGGGTGAGCATACTGTGATGTCCGCCCAAGTCGGAGTGGCCGGTTCCACTAAGATCGGTAAGTGGTGTATGTTCGGAGGACAAGTCGGCATTGCCGGTCACGCGGAAATTGGCGATAATGTCCGTTCGGGCGCGCAAGCCGGAATTGCAGGCAGTTTGAAGCGAGGTCACACCACCGTACAGGGCTCTCCTGCGATAGAAGCGCATAATTTTGCCCGTTCAAGTGTGGTGTATAAGAAGTTGCCCGAGATGTACGCACAGTTGAACCGTCTCCAAAAGGAACTTGAAACATTAAAAAAACAATTAGAAAAATAATCCCCATGCTGAAACAAACAACATTAAAAGGTAGTTTCTCATTATTCGGTAAGGGACTTCATACGGGATTGCAGTTGACGGTAACGTTTAATCCCGCTCCGGAAAATTTTGGGTATAAGATAAAGCGTATAGACTTGGAGGGCGAGCCTGTTATTGAGGCCATCGCAGAAAACGTCATTGAGACATCGCGCGGAACGGTATTGGCCAAAGGTGATGTGCGATGCAGTACGGTTGAGCATGGTATGGCAGCTCTTTATGCTATGGGTATAGATAACTGCCTCATCACGGTGAATGGCCCTGAATTCCCGATACTTGAAGGTAGTGCGCGCCGTTATGTGGATGGAATAAAGCAAGTGGGGATAGAAGAGCAAAATGCCCCGAAGGACGTATATGTGATTAAGAAAAAAATAGAGGTGAAGGATGAAGCCTCCGATTCTTCAATCATTATACTGCCAGATGATAAATTCTCGATTACGGCGATGATTTCGTTCGATTCGCAGTATCTGAGTAGCCAGTTCGCGACGTTGGACGATATGGAAAAGTTCGACGAAGAGATCGCGTCGGCCCGTACATTCGTTTTTGTCCGCGAGATTGAGCCCTTGTTGAAAGCCGGTTTGATAAAAGGCGGTGATTTGGATAATGCGATTGTTATCTATGAGCGCCAAATCTCTCAGGATGATTTAGACAAGCTGGCGGATTATATGAAGGTCGAGCATAAGGATGCGACTAAGTTAGGCTATATTAATGATAAGCCGCTTGTCTGGTATAATGAGCCGGCGCGTCATAAGTTGCTTGATATTGTAGGCGACATGGCCCTGATTGGGCGGCCTATAAAGGGGCGTATCATAGCTACCCGTCCAGGACATACAATCAATAACAAGTTCGCGCGACAAATTCGTCGTGAAATCCGTGCCCATGATATTCAAGCGCCCAATTACGATTGTAATGAGCCTCCATTGATGGACGTAAATCGAATTCGGGAGTTGCTTCCTCATCGTTATCCGATGCAGTTGGTCGACAAGGTGATAAGTATAGGTGCCAACTATATAGTGGCCGTAAAGAACGTGACTACCAACGAACCTTTCTTTCAAGGTCATTTCCCTCAGGAACCCGTTATGCCCGGCGTTTTACAGATAGAGGCAATGGCACAAGCCGGAGGATTGTTGGTGTTGAACTCAGTCGAAGAGCCAGAGCGTTGGAGCACGTACTTTTTGAAAATCGATGGGGTGAAGTTCCGCCAAAAAGTAGTTCCGGGCGATACGCTTATTTTTAAGGTAGAGTTGCTGGCACCATTGCGTCATGGCATTTCTTCGATGAAAGGTTTTGCTTTCGTAGGGGAGAAAGTCGTTTGTGAAGCAACGTTTACAGCGCAAATCGTGAAAAACAAATAAGACATGAGCAAGATTAGTCCTTTAGCTTATATAAATCCTAATGCTGTCATTGGTGAGAATTGCGAGATTGGCCCTTTTTGTTATATCGATGAGGGCGTTGTTATTGGTGATAACAATGTGCTGATGAATAACGCCACGCTTTTATACGGTACGCGTATGGGAAACGGAAATACTGTCTTTCCCGGTGCGGTCATAGGGGCAATTCCACAAGATTTGAAATTCAAGGGCGAGGATACAACGGCAGAGATTGGCGATAATAATACTATCCGTGAAAATGTGACCATTAACCGAGGCACGGCGGCTAAGGGGAAAACCGTGGTCGGGAGCGGAAATCTCTTTATGGAAGCCGTACATATTGCCCACGATGCCATGGTGGGAGACGGATGTATAGTAGGTAATACTACCAAGCTGGCAGGTGAAGTTAAGGTAGATGATTATGCAATTATCAGTGCCTCTGTTTTAATTCATCAGTTTTGTCGAATTGGAAGTTATGTAATGATTGGTGGCGGCACACGAACAGGGCAGGACGTACCGCCTTTTGTCATGGCAGCTCGAGAACCCGTTGCTTTTTGCGGTCTCAACGTCGTGGGGCTTCGTCGTCGTGGATTTAGCTCAGAAATGATTGAAAACATTCATTCGGCTTACCGCTTGCTCTATCAGCGGGGGAAGTTGCGCGATGAGTGTCTTGCGGAAATAGAACACCAAGTTCCCATGAGTGAGGAAATTCAATATATTCTTGATTTTGTACGTACTTCAAAGCGAGGAATTATTAAGTAATAAGGTTTTGCAATATGCTGTTCAGAATAAAACTCATATCCGATGAAGTCGAGAATTTCTTGCGAGAATACTTGATCGAGGATGACGCTACCTTTTTGGACCTGAATGGTCTGATTTTGACTTCGTGCGGTTATCCGGATGATCAAATCACGTCTTTTTATCTATGTGATGAGGAGTGGGAGAGAAAGAAGCAGATTACGCGTGAGGATATGAGCCTTGACAAGGATACGTCATTTGAAGAGGATATCTATGTCATGGGTACAACGAGATTAAACGAACTGATAGAAGACGAAGACCAAAAATTGGAATTTGTTTTTGATCCGTTTGCCGAGCGTGTTTTTTATTTAGATGTGGTGGAAATCATTCCTACTTGCCGTATCGATAAACCGGAGGTCCTGCGTTCTGTGGGCGCAGCGCCTAAGCAAGTGGAGAGTTTCCCAAACCTTGAAATCACACCCAAAGCCAATACGACTGTATCAGATGATATGGAAGAGGATGAATTTTATGGTAGCGATTCATACAATAGTGACGAGTTCGACCCTGAAGGCTTTGAGGTATCCAGTGAGGTTAATGAGTAAGTCCTTCTACGCTTATTTTACCGCAGTAGCGTGAAGACCTTATTTGTTTTATTAGGCCCAACAGGTGTGGGAAAGACTGAACTCAGCTTACAGATAGCTGAGTTTTTGCATATACCGATAGTAAATGCTGATTCACGTCAACTATACCGTGACCTTCCTATCGGCACAGCGGCACCAACTGCAACGGAACAAGCTCGGGTGCGTCACTATTTTGTGGGAACTTTGGCCTTAACTGACTATTATAGTGCTGCTCGTTATGAGGCAGAAGCGTTACATGTGTTGAAACATCTATTTACGCAACATGATGTAGCTTTGCTTTCGGGCGGTTCTATGCTTTATATTGATGCCGTGTGTCGTGGAATAGATGATATGCCTTCGGTAGATGACGAAACACGTGCCAGTGTCTTATCGCGTTTGGAGCAGTTTGGTTTAGATGCCCTTTGTGCTGAATTAAAGTTGCTGGATCCCGTTTATTACGCACAGTGCGATTTGCGTAACACGAAGCGAGTGGTTCACGCGTTGGAACTTTGTTATATGACCGGCCGCCCTTATTCCTCATTTCGTTTGCGGGCGACTCCCCCAAGACCGTTCCGAATCGTTAAGATAGGGCTGCATCGGGAGCGTGCGGAACTGTATGACCGTATTAATCGTCGCGTGGATTCCATGATCGAGCAGGGATTTCTTGATGAAGCACGCCGGGTCTTTCCTTATCGCGGAACAAACGCATTGAATACCGTAGGATATAAGGAACTGTTCCGTTATTTTGACGGCGATTGGACGTTGGATGCGGCCTTGGATAGAATTCGTCGTAACACTCGGGTCTATTCTCGCAAACAGATGACATGGTTTCGGAAAGACGATGACATAACATGGTTCTCACCTTCCGATACGGCACGAATAAGAAATTTTATTATAAATCACGTTGAGGCAAAAGGCTAAATACTTACTTTTGCCTGCATAAAGTAATGCGTATGGCTAAAAATAATCAGAGCGTTGTAGCAAAAATCATGTCTTTCTTTTGCTGGCTCGGTCGCAAGATAAAAAGTGCTTGGAATAGTTATTTGAATTTATATCGCGGTACGCCGTGGTATAAGAAACTGACGGCAATCGTACTCTCGTTTTTGGCTTTTGTCGTTTTTTATATTTTTGCCGTGTCTGTCAATTTGTTTTGGTTGTTTGGGAAGTCCCCTTCCATTCATAGCATCATGCATCCTCGTACGGCGGCGGCATCAGAGATTTTCAGTGAAGACAGCGTGCTCATCGGTCGCTTTTTTAATGAGAACCGCCAGCCGGTGCCCTATGACTCAATCAATCCGGTGTTTTTCAATGCGCTTATTTCCACGGAGGATGAGCGTTTCTATCGTCATCACGGTATAGATTTCCAAGGTCTTGTCGCTGCGGTGAAAGATGCTTTTCACGGCAAGGCGCGTGGCGCGTCGACCATCACGCAGCAGTTGGTGAAAAATATGTTCCGTGTTCGGACGGAATACTCGACCGGTCTATTGGGGTATATCCCCGGAGTGAAAATACTCGTGATGAAGAGCAAGGAAATGATTTTGGCCGTCGAATTGGAAATGTTTTATTCCAAGAAAGAAATCCTTAACATGTACGCCAATACCGTAGATTTCGGGTCTAATGCGTTCGGCATCAAGACGGCGGCCAAGACTTACTTTGATACTACGCCGTCTCGGCTTAAACCGGAGGAGGCTGCCGTACTGGTCGGACTTTTGAAAGCGACATCGGCCTACAATCCGCGAATTAATCCCGAAAATAGTCTGAGGCGACGCAATACCGTGCTCGACAATATGTATACGCACGGTCATTTAACAGCGTCCGAATGCGATTCGTTGAAGGAATTACCTATCGATTTGAAGTTTAAGGTTGAGTCTGTTTACGATGGGAAAGCCTTGTATTTTCGGGAGGCTGTGGCCGATTACCTGAAAGAGAAGTTGCCGGATGTCGATCTCTATTCAGACGGTTTGAAGATCTACACCACGTTGAACATGCGGATGCAGAAGTATGCCGAGGAGGCTGTCAACAAACAAATGCGTATTGTTCAGCGAAACTTCAAGAACCATTGGGGAAAACGTGCACCGTGGGTGGATGAGAACGGACGGGAAATACCGAATTTCATCGAGGATTTGGCTGAACGTACCGATGCCTATAAAATGTTACAGGCCCGATATCCGGACGAACCGGATTCTGTGATGTATTATATGAACCTGCCGCATCCTGTAAAGCTTTTCACCTATGATGGACCGAAGACAGAAGTGATGAGTTCGATGGACTCCATTCGTTATATGGTGCGTTTCATGCATACCGGTTTCGTCGCGATGGAGCCGGAAAACGGTCATGTGAAAGTGTGGGTCGGTGATATTGATTTCCAAGCTTGGAAATACGATAAGGTGACCGCTATGCGGCAGCCCGGTTCCACTTTTAAGCTCTTCGTATACACCGAAGCGATGAATCAGGGGATGACACCCGCCGACCGTGTTCGTGATGAATTCATCAGCATGGAGGTTTATGATGCTAAGAAGAAAGAGACGACCTTGTGGCAGCCTCACAATGCCAACGGGCATTTCTCAGGAGACTCCATACCGTTGCGTGCAGCTTTTGCCCGAAGCATCAATACGGTTGCGGTCAAGCTCGGCCAACGCGTCGGCATCGCCCGTGTGGCTCAGACGGCTCACGAAATGGGCATCAAGTCGCCGCTTGACGAAACGCCTTCGTTGGCGCTTGGTTCGAGCGATGTCAACCTGCTGGAAATGGTGAATGCGTATGCCACAGTGGCAAACAACGGACGCCATGTCGAACCGGTTTTAGTGACCCGGGTGCTCGATCGTGACGGTGAGGTGATTTATGAAGCCGCAGAAGAGGCAGAGCAGGTCATTCCCTACCGTTCTGCATTCTTCATGCAGCAGTTGCTTCGTGCCGGAGTGTATGACGGCGGGGGCACATCGCAGTCTTTGCGTTCGTATGTGGGCCGATATGCCGATAAGGTTGATTTCGGCGGAAAGACCGGAACGTCAAACAATCATTCAGATGCGTGGTTCATCGGAACCACTCCCGGACTGGTCGGTGGAGCGTGGGTCGGGGGTGAGTACCGTAGCATTCACTTCCGCACCGGGGCACTTGGTCAAGGCAGCCGCACGGCCTTGCCCATCTTCGGCTATTTCATGGAGCGGGTGCTCGACGACCCTGCGTTCCATAACAAGTATGCGAGGAAATATGATAAGGCGCAAGAGGATATCCCTGCGTCACTCTATGAGGTGTATTACGCTCCTGTCCGGGTCGATACGGATACCATAGCTGTTGATACGCTCGACTCGCTTGCTGTGGACACTTTGCATGGCGTCCGTGGTTTTGACACGAATGGTAATCCTCATCAAGGTTTCGGCTCTCGTCCTGAGGGAGGTGCGATGGATAACGGTGGGAAGG
>ULXT01074462.1_pt1 | contig 12070 bp, 10 predicted proteins | sample 1961571 | NCBI WGS metagenome assembly ULXT01 (sample SAMEA4835846, study PRJEB28245) | human gut metagenome | biome: gut microbiome; material: fecal sample | place: Denmark | collected 2008
AGCAAAGATGGGGAATTTCTTCATTGTCTCATTGACTTTCTCGCGAACTGCGGTAATAACCGATGTATTTTCGGGGTCAGAGAGTACGCGGTCTATCATCTCTACAATTTCGCCCATCATATCTTCTTTCACGCCACGGGTTGTGATGGCAGGAGTTCCTACACGTATACCCGATGTTTGGAAGGGAGAGCGGCTGTCGAAGGGTACCATATTTTTGTTTACCGTGATGTCGGCTTGTACCAGAGCTTTCTCAGCAACCTTACCGGTCAATTCGGGATATTTGGTGCGAAGGTCTATAAGCATGCAGTGGTTGTCGGTTCCACCCGATACTACGTTGTAACCTTTGGCCACAAAAGCTTCGGCCATAGCGCGGGCATTGCGACGTACTTGCTGCTGATATACTTTGAAGGATGGGTCAAGAGCCTCGCCAAAAGCAACAGCTTTGGCAGCGATGACATGCTCGAGAGGTCCACCTTGAACACCGGGGAATACTGCCGAGTCGAGCAATGCCGACATTTTGCGTATCTCTCCCTTGGGTGTCGTTTTGCCCCATGGGTTGTCAAAGTCTTTACCCATCAAGATGATACCGCCACGCGGTCCGCGTAGGGTTTTGTGGGTAGTAGAGGTGACGATGTGGGCATAACGCAACGGGTTGTCCAGTTCACCGGCAGCAATCAGTCCTGCGGGGTGAGCCATGTCTACCATAAATATTGCTCCTATTTCGTCTGCGAGGCGACGCATGCGAGCGTAGTCCCATTCGCGAGAATAGGCCGATGCTCCACCAATGAGCAGGCGTGGACGTTCGCGGCGAGCAACCTCTTCCATTTGGTCATAGTCGATGTATCCATTGTCTTTGCGTACACCATAGTCGAGAGCATGGAACATGATACCCGAGAAATTGACTGGCGAACCGTGTGAAAGGTGTCCGCCTTGTGAGAGGTTGAGTCCCATGAATTTGTCGCCGGGTTTGAGGCACGCCATGAATACGGCCATGTTGGCTTGCGCGCCCGAGTGCGGTTGCACGTTGACCCACTCGGCATTGAAGATTTTTTTGAGCCTTTCTATGGCGAGGTTTTCGCTCTCGTCTACTACCTCGCAGCCTCCGTAATAGCGTTTCCCGGGGTAGCCTTCGGCATATTTATTGGTAAGGCACGACCCCATGGCTTGCATCACTTGGTCGCTGACAAAGTTTTCGGATGCGATTAGTTCGATTCCTTTCAACTGACGCTGATGTTCGCGCTCGATAATGTCGAAGATGGCATTGTCTCTTTCCATGTGTATAGTATTAGAGATTTATAATTAAGTGTGGCGTCGTCGACGGGGTGTCATGGAGTACCAAGGCTGTGTGCCGTCGGGGCGCTTTTGCAAAGGTATGAATATTTTGAAATGGGCAAGCAGCATTGTAGAGAATTTGCGTGAAATTGTATTCTTTCCTTTCTGTTGCCGCGTGCGGGCTTATTTGTTGCGGTTCTTTTGTACCGACCAGCCAAATTTCCCTATCTCGCTGCCCGTTTCGTAATAGTGCCCGTGTGAATAGACAAGCAGGCCGGCTTTGCCCATGTCGAAAGCTCCACTTTCGGTATCGATATATTTATCGTCGGCAAGTATGTTTACAACATCGGCGATAAACATGTCGTGAGAACCGAGTGGAATAACCTCTCGTACACGGCACTCTATGCTCAAGGGTGACTCTTCGACGTAGGGCGAGCGAACTTCTACACCGGCGTGGGGTGTGAGGTGGCTTTCTTTCCATTTGTCATAGTCGCGACCAGAGCGCACTCCACACCAGTCGGTAGCTCTTGCCATATCGGTGGTAGTGAGATTGAGGGTAAACTCCATATTACGACGTATGATGTCGTGTGAATATCGTTCGGGTCGTATCGAAACGTAGCATACGGGCGGATTGGTACAAAGTGTTCCTACCCAGCTGGCTGTAAAAAGGTTATATTCATCGGGCGAAGCCCCGCAGCTTACCAGTACTGCGGGGAGGGGATAGATAAGAGTTCCCGGTTTCCAATTCTGTTTCATTGGGGCAGAGCTTGGAAGTAGGTTTAACAAACAGTAATGTCGTCACCTTGCATACTGTGTCCGCAGTAGTGGCAAGTTACTTTTACCGGATTTCTTTGTGTTACATGGAAAACTGTTTCCATTGGCTCGTTATTGCTGATACATTTAGGGTTGCAGCAGCGCACAATGCCATGCAAAGTCTCGTCGAGCGTAACGGTATATTTCTCTACTACCCGGTAGTCGCGTATGATATTTATCTTTGCCTCGGGGGCAATGAGGGCTATTTTGTTCATCTCTTCCTCTTTGAAGAAATAGTCGGCAACTTTGATAATGCCCTTTTTCCCTATTTTTTGGCTTGATAGGTTATTACCTATGGTGATACTGTTGGTAAACTTGTCGAGGCCGAGCATAGATACAACTTTGAACAGATGCTCCGATGGTATGCGGTCTATTACAGTGCCATTTTCGAGGGCGGCAACTGCGAGTTCTTTTTTCTGCGTATTCATGATTTCGTTTCGTTTATGGGTTAGTCGGCATCGATGCCCAATACTTTACATATAATGGCTTGGCGGGCGTAAAGTCCGTTTTTAGCTTGTTGGAAATAGTATGCTTTAGGATTGTTGTCAACGTCGTAAGCTATTTCGTTGACACGAGGCAGCGGGTGCAGTACGCGCAAGTTGGGCTTGCTGTTGCGTAGCATACTGTTGTGCAGAATGTATACGTTCTTGACTTTTTCGTACTCCATCAGGTCGGTAAATCGTTCTCGTTGTACGCGGGTCATATAGAGAATATCGGCTTCGTTGATGACCTCTTCCGAGAACTCTGTATGTTCATAGTAAGGTATGCCGTGTTCGTCGCAGAAGATTTTGTATTCCTGTGGCATTTTCAGCTCATCGGGGGCTACAAAGTGGAATGTGGGGTGGAAGTGCGACATGGCTTGCAGCAGCGAGTGTACGGTGCGCCCATATTTAAGGTCGCCCACCATGGTGATGTTGAGGTTCTCGAGAGTTCCTTGGGTCTTGTAAATAGAGTAGAGGTCGAGCATGGTTTGTGAGGGGTGTTGGTTGGCTCCATCTCCGGCATTAATAATGGGAACCGACGAAACCTCTGAGGCATAGCGGGCAGCTCCTTCGAGATAGTGCCGCATGATGATGAGGTCGACGTAGTTGCTTACCATCATGATGGTGTCTTTGAGAGATTCACCCTTCGATGAGCTGGTGGTAGCGGCATCGGAGAACCCGATGATGCGGCCTCCCAGGCGGTTTACTGCCGTCTCGAAACTGAGGCGGGTACGAGTTGAGGGCTCAAAAAAAAGCGTTGCAATGACTTTGCCTTCCAAAACGCGGCGATTGGGATTGGCTTCAAAACCTTTTGCTTTTTCGAGCAAGTCGATGATTTCTTCTTTAGTGAAATCGTTGATGGAGACTAAACTTTCTCGTTTCATGGTGTCTTTTTCGTGCAGATTATAAAAAAGACCGTCCCGATAGACTCGCGGGCGGTCGTGAATATATTTTCTAATGAAGGGAATAAGCTCTTTCGGCTCTTATCGGGGAGCCTTCGCTGTCGTATACCGGCTGTCGATGTTGGCTTATTCATAATAACAATAGCAAAGGTATGAATTTTTTTGAAGTATCGTACCTGTTTGCCTCGTAATAATTATGAATTTATGGTAAGAACAACTTTCTTGTTGTTGGTGATGTATTGCGGAGTGTTGTTGTGGGCAGAATGACAGCAGATTTTTCGATACGGTGAGCTGCTTCATATTGGGCGCTTATTGGTTGGAATAGAAAACTATACAGGCATGGCATACATATACGCCATGCCTGTAATGAGAAGGGAGGGTCAGTGCTGCTTGTCTCTAAATTATTTGGTCGAGAACATGATGGGAAGGGCAAATTTGACGTTTACGGTCTTATTGTCTTGTTTCCCGGGAGTCCATGCTGGCATAAGGTTTATGACGCGGATAACTTCACTGTCGCACTCGGGTGAGAGGCTGTTGACGATTCGGGGCTCAACGACTTTTCCCTCGGTATTGATGATAAATTCGGCGAGGACAGCACCTTCTACGTTATCTTTGATAGCTTGTTGTGGATATTTCAGATTGGTGGCTATAAAATCCATCATGGCTTTTTCTCCACCCGGAAATTGTGGCATTACCTCACACTTGTCATAGACTTTTGGGGTGTCGGTTTGTGCATTTGCCGTTACTGGTGAAAATACAGCGATTGCTGCGAAGAGCAACATGTAAAGGCTGAAGATTGTCTTTTTCATTGTTTTTCTTTTTTTGAGGGTTAAACGTATGAGATTAATTGTTTTAAGCAGAATATGTCACTGTAACATGAACATGATGGGGAGGGCAAATTTGACATTCACTGCCATATTGTCTTGTTGCCCGGGAGTCCATGCCGGCATAAGGTTTATGACGCGGATAACTTCATTGTCGCACTCAGGCGTGAGGCTGTTGACAATTCGTGGCTCAATGACTTTTCCTTCGGCGTTGATGATAAATTCGGCGAGGACAGCACCCTCTACATTGTCTTTGATGGCTTGTTGTGGATATTTCAGATTAGAGGCTATGAAATCCATCATAGCTTTTTCTCCACCCGGGAATTGCGGCATTATTTCGCACGTGTCGTAGATGATTTCAGTAGAGATTTGATGAATGATGTTTGTAGCTGTAAGTTGTTCCGAGGGTTGCTTCTTGCAGGCTTGTAATCCTGTCACCAATAGAGCGGCAAGTGGTAGAGTTATTATATAGTATAGTTTTCGGTAGTGAGGGCTTGAGTTATGGTTGAGCATTTTGATGCGAGCCAATAACGAATGCTTGCCGAATGAGCTGAAGGGATACTTGTTGTCGTTACTTGCTTGCAGAAGATGTAATTGGTATTGTTGTGGAGACGTGGCTGTCTGTATGGCTGCGGCATCGGCTAGCTGTTCGGTGTAGAGGCGTATCTCGCTCCGTAGCAACCAAGCAAAGGGATTGAACCATCCTATGATGATAGCTATTTCACCCAAGAGAATATCGAAAGTATGTCTTTGCGAGACATGGGCTTTTTCGTGGCAGATAATGTGATGTAGCATGTCGGGTGAGTAATTGGTCTGCGGGATGAAGATAAATTTGAAGAAAGAGAAAGGGCTTCCCTCTGAGGGTGTCAGTAGAACTTGACTTCCTTCTATCGTGGTAGTAGTACACCGGTGCCGTAAGACAAATAGAGAGCAGAGCCTGATGACAAGCCTTGCAAAGCCTATTGCTACAACTGTCCAATAAAGCCAGGTTAAAGTGTTGCTGAAGGTCGTAGCCGATGTATCGGGGGTAATGGTGATGGCATCAAGCATGACCGATAACCTGTCGTCGTAAGACAACAGACTATTGACCGATAGACTCGGTATATAGGGTAACAGCGGGTAGGTGAGAGCAAATATTATGCCCGTCACGATGGTTGCCCGATGTAGGGGTAAAAAGGTGTCATTTCCCCACAAAGCTTTGTACAATATGTAAAGCATAACTATGGCAACTTGCGACCCTATAAGGTATGTGGCTAAGTTCATGGCCATGTAGATTATATTTTTTTGCCTTCCTGAATGGTGCGTAAGATTTCTTGTAATTCTTCTTGTGAGAGTTTTTGCTCTTCGGCGAAGAAGGAGACCATCTCGCGGTAGGAGTTGGAAAAGTAATTGCGGACGATGTCCGATAAGAAACAACGTTTATACTCCTCCTCGCTGATAGCCGGAGTGTAGTAGTAGGTGTTGCCTACCTTTTGAGCGGCTACGTAGCCTTTACGTACAAGATTCTTGATGACCGAAGCCAACGTTGTATATGGAGGCCGAGGCTCGGGCATTTGCCCGAGAAAGTCTTTGACGGTACCTCCTTTTTGTTGCCATACCACCAGCATGGCATCTTCTTCTTGTGTAGTGAGTTTTTCTATTTTCCTTGTCATGTTGATTATATTGTAACTACGAAACATTCGCAAATCTACGAAAATTTCGTAGATTTGCGATGAGATTAATGATTAAAAAATATTAATTATGGAGTATGCCTTGTTATAACGGTATGTGGCTGACTTTTAGAGGAAAAACTATTGCCTGGTGGTCTCTGGTATGGATGGTTATGGAGTATGTTATCTATATGTATTGTAGGGGGCAGCGGTTGATTGTGGTAGTCTTGAGTAGGCTGTGTTTCGGTCGCTATTTATGGGTTATATGAGACGGCTTTTATAATTGCTTCTTAGGTGTCATACATATTTTTTAATAAATAGGGCAAAAGAAGCATGTAGATAATGATAAAAAAAGCCCGATTTTAAATCGGGCTTTTTTTATAAAGGCAGATTACTGTCTATTAGTTGTTATTGGCGAGAGGTGCCGGTGTAGTATATGTGCGGGCTCCCAACTCTTTATCGAACATGTATAGGCCATAGCCATTATCGCCTATTTTCTTAAGGGCATCGATGTAGTTGCAAGCAGTTTGCTCTTCCTCTACTTGCTCGTCGATAAACCATTGCAACATGTTTTGTGTAGCGTAATCTTTCTCTTCAACAGCAAGGCCATAAAGGTCGTTGATGAGCGAAGTTACCTTCTTTTCGTGCTCGAGTGTATCTATAAAAGCGGCAACAGGCGATTTCCATTTCGTCTCAACAGCTGCGATTGGTGCCAAAGTTACTTTGCCACCACGAGAGTTTATGTAGTTCATGAAGATGGTAGCGTGGTCTTGTTCCTCTTTAAATTGTACTGCAAACCAATTAGCGATACCATTGTTGCCTTCATTTGCAAAATGCATAGACATTGACAAGTAGAGATATGCCGACCAAAATTCGGCATTGATTTGGGCGTTGATGGCCTCTTCGATTTTTTTGCTTAACATAGTAGTTCTTTTTTATTGTATTTATATATGAATATGCAAATATGATGCCGACGTGCCGTCATGAATTTTTGTCATACGTGTGGCATATTCTGACATGGCAAAGATATGAAATTACTAAAATCGTATGGCTATAATATTTATAAAAAATATAAATTTAGAATAATTATAATTTAAGAGAAGTTTTATATTGCTAAAACTAACTGAATATGAGTTTATTACTGTTTTGTATCGATGTAAACTTTCTCTCGATACTTGATTACAAAGAGACCTTGTCCATATTAAATTGAAGAAAATGCTTTAAATTGTTTTTTCTCTCTACATCTTCTACTATATTTGCAAAAGTAACTTTATTAAAACATTTTGCCATGAATCAAGTATCTGCTCGTCTGGCAGCTTTAGCACCTTCGCAAACATTAGCCATGTCTCAGAAAAGCAATGAGTTACGTGCTCAAGGTGTAGATGTTATAAATCTGAGTGTAGGAGAACCAGATTTTTATACTCCCGACCACATTAAAATGGCTGCCAAGAAAGCTATCGACAACAACTTCTCATTCTATTCGCCTGTTCCGGGTTACATGGATTTGAGAAAAGCCATCTGCGCTAAATTGAAAAACGAAAATGCTTTGGATTTTACACCCGATCAGATTGTTGTCTCTACAGGTGCTAAACAAGCATTGTGCAATGCCATATTGGCCATTATCAATCCCGGCGACGAGGTTATTGTGCCGGCGCCTTATTGGGTAAGTTATGTTGAAATGGTGAAGTTGGCAGAGGGTAAAAACGTAATTGTCGAGGCCGGTATAGAGCAAAATTTTAAGATAACACCTGCCCAGTTGGAGGCTGCCATTACTTCTAAGACGAGAATGCTTGTTCTGTGCTCACCGTCCAATCCTACCGGCAGTGTGTATAGCCACGATGAATTGCAGGCTCTTGCCAAGGTATTGGAGCGTTATCCTGATGTGCTGGTTCTTGCCGATGAGATATATGAGCACATCAATTATGTAGGGGCGCACCAAAGTATGGCTCAATTCCCCGAGCTTGAAGGCCGCGTAATTATTATTAATGGAGTCTCCAAGGCATATGCCATGACCGGATGGCGTATCGGATTTTTGGCTGCACCACTTTGGATAGCCAAGGCATGCAGCAAGTTGCAGGGACAATATACGTCGGGAGCTTCTTCTATTGCACAAAAAGCTGCTGTGGCTGCTTTCTCGGGTGATCAGAGCTGCGTAGAAGAGATGCGTAAGGCTTTTGAGCGCAGGCGCGACCTTATTTTCGGGTTGGTATCGGAGATTCCTGGTATGAAGGTAAACAAGCCCGATGGAGCGTTCTATCTTTTCCCCGACGTAAGTAGCTATTTTGGTAAAAGTTACGATAAGTACAAAATAGAGACGTCGAGCGATTTGGCTATGTATTTGCTTGAAGTAGCACATGTAGCATCGGTTGCCGGTGACGCATTTGGATCGCCATTGTGCCTTCGTTTTTCGTATGCTACGAGCGACGACAAGCTTGTTGAGGCCATGAATCGTGTGCGCCGGGCTTTAGAATTGTTGAAGTGATAAACAAAGCCTGAAAAAACAGGCTAAGACATATTATAAGGAGCGTTGCATTGTTTACAAATGCGGCGCTCTTCTTTTATAAGTATAGTAGTAAGGTAATATTAAATGCCAATTTGTAATATGCTATTTGCAAAATAGATAGTTATGAAAAGAAAATATTTTATATAAAATTGATTTTCAGGTATTTATATAATATAAAAAATAATTACAGAAATTTTTCCGAAATTGTTTGTAGGAGAAATAATTATCCTTATATTTGTCCCATACTGACTTACAATTACATATCTGAGAAAGCATCTTAAAAAGACGGATAGATAGACCTTAAAAATTGTAAGTAATACTATGATTTCAACACTTAAAAAGGAGTTATTATGGCGAGAAAATTAAAAATTCGCGATCTTACATTGCGTGACGGTCAACAGTCGCTTTTTGCAACCCGTATGACTGGAGAACAAGTAGCACAAGTTATAGATTTTTATAAAGATGCCGGATTTTACGCTATGGAAGTATGGGGTGGTGCTGTACCCGATTCTGTGATGCGTTATCTTGATGAGAGTCCTTGGACACGTTTGAGCTCTATCAGCGCTGTGATACAGGGCCGTTCTTATCTCACGGCATTGTCACGTGGGCGTAATCTTTTTGGCTATGCCCCATATCCCGATAGTGTAATAGATGGTTTTTACAAAGAGGCTGTAAAGCAAGGCTTGGGTATCATGCGCGTGTTTGATGCTCTCAATGACTTGAATAATGTAAAAAGCTCTATCAAGAAAATCAACGAGGTAGGAGCCATTGCCGATGGTGCAGTTTGCTATACGGTAGATCCCAAACCGGAGCATCCTGAGAAACCAGTTGAGAAGAAAGGCTTTTTTGCCCGTCTCTTTGGTTCAAAAGAAGAAGCCCCTGTTGAGAAAAAAATATTTACCGACGAGTATTTCGTAGAGAAAGCCAAAGGTATGGAGGCATTGGGTGCCAAGATTATCACTCTGAAGGATATGGCAGGTTTGATAAATCCGGCACGTGTAGCCACCCTTATACCCAAGTTGAAAGCTGCTGTTAATGTACCTGTCGATTTCCATACACACTGTACACCTGGTTACGGTTTGGCATCGTCATTGATGGCTGTTATTCACGGTGTAGATATTCTCGATACCAACATTTGGTACTTTGGAGGCGGTTCGGCTGCTCCTGCTATCGAGCTCATCTATGTATTCTGCCAAAAGCTGGGCATTGAGGTTGAAGCCAATATGACGGCAGTTGCCAAGATACGTGAGCGTCTCGAAGGTATACGTCGTGAATTGAGCGCTTACGATCTTGTGAAGAGCTTCCCCATAGCATTCGACCCGTTGACCGACAAGATTCCTGCCGAAGTAGATGCACTCTTCGACAAAGCAATTGCTGCAGCTAAGGCCAATCGTGAAGATGAGTTGCTCGATGCATGCCATCGCATAGAGGCTTATTTCAATTTCCCGAAGCCCAATATTATTGTGAAAGAGGCCGAGGTTCCCGGCGGTATGTACAGCAACATGGTGGCTCAGTTGAAGAGTCTCGGTGCAGAAGACGTACTCAACGATGCCATGGCACTCATTCCAGAGGTACGCAAGGCCGCAGGTTTGGTACCATTGGTAACTCCCACATCGCAAATCGTAGGTAGCCAGGCTGTCAACTTAGCTATAGACCGTAAGAAAGGTAATCCTGATTATACGATGGTAACCAACCAATTCATAAACCTTATTAAAGGTGAATATGGAAAGACTCCGGTTCCTATCGATCCTGCTTTCCGTGAGAAAATCACCGGTAGCCCCGAGGAGAAACCTTATGACATCTCTTCTTATAAAGCTCCCGAGAATCCTACTTTGCCGGAATTTGGCGGTATGAAGTTGGCTAAAGATGAGAATGACTACCTCTTGCTGCAATTATTCCCCACCGTAGGTGCAACCTTCTTGCGTAATCGTCGTGCCGAAGAGTATGCTGCTGCACCTAAAGAGGAGAAAGCAGAAGAGAAAGCTCCGGCAGAGGCTCCTATTACAGGTCCCGTACAGAAAGTGCCTATGGGTGGTAGCGTTATCAGCGTAGCAGTGAAAGCTGGTGACAGCGTGAAGAAAGGCGCTCCGTTGCTTGTTTACGAAGCTATGAAGATGGAAAATACTGTTACAGCCGAGCGTGAAGGAGTGATTAAGCGCGTATTTGTACAACCCGGACAGGTGATAGCTACCGATGCCGTACTGGTGGAATACGAAAAATGACATATTGATATAGGAGTATAATCCTGTAATATAGAATATTGTATTGTGAAGGACGTGCCCTCTCAGGTGCGTCCTTTTTGTATTTGGGAAATAGAGAAATGATAAATCATGTCAGTGATGTATTATTGGGCAAAGGAAGAGTACCTATGGGAATGCTGTTGTATTTGCAATTTATATCTTGTTTGTGAGTTGTGCGCAGGTCGTATGAGAGTGTATTTGTGATTTCGATGGTAATGCGTATATTTGCAATCTATTATAATATCACATATACACGAAAAAGACACTATGAAGAAATTTGTTTTATCTCTTGCGGGTTTTGCCATGCTCTCATTTTCTGCTGTGGCAGCAGTATCGGATGTTTGGGTGGCAGACCTTGGTAATGGAAAGTATCAGAACCCTATTTTGTATGCCGACTATTCCGATCCCGACCTGTGTCGGGTAGGTGACGATTATTACATGACGTCGTCGAGTTTCAATTGTATTCCCGGTTTGCAGATTTTGCACTCACGCGATCTGGTCAATTGGGAAATATTGAGTGCTGCACTTCCTTGGGGAATCATACCCGAGGATATGTATCGTACCGTGCAACATGGGTGTGGCGTATGGGCGCCCAGTATAAGGTATCATGACGGAAAATTCTATATCTTTTGGGGAGATCCCGATGTAGGTATCATGATGATAACGGCCGAGCAGGCCGAAGGTCCGTGGTCGGCGCCTCATATAGTGAAGGCCGGGAAAGGATATATCGATACAACACCCTTATGGGACGATGACGGCAGAGTATATCTGGTACATGGCATAGCCGGTAGTAGAGGAGAACTGAAAAGTGTCTTGTTCGTTTGCGAACTGAGTGCCGATGCTTCATCGGTTATCAGTGAAAGTCGCATTGTGTTTGACGGACATGAGGAACAAGAGACCGTTGAAGGACCTAAATTTTACAAACGCAATGGATACTACTATATTTTTGCTCCTGCCGGAGGTGTGCCCACAGGCTGGCAGTTGGTATTGCGGAGTAAAGACCCGTATGGCCCTTATGAAGGCCGTATAGTATTGGCTCAAGGAGATACCGACATCAATGGGCCACACCAAGGAGGTTGGGTAGATACACCGACTGGTGAAGATTGGTTTATTCATTTCCAGGATGTAGGCGCATATGGGCGTGTCATTTGGCTCGAACCCATGACATGGACGGCCGATGGATGGCCTGTCATAGGTAATGATAAAGATGGAGATGGTTGTGGTGAGCCTGTAAAGCAGTGGACAAAACCCAATGTAGGTAAAACATATCCGGTGATGACACCGGCCGAGAGTGACGAGTTTGATAGTAATCGTTTGGGATTGCAATGGCAGTGGCATGCCAACTATGACCATCGTTGGCATTTTTGTAATGCTGCCGAGGGCCA
>ULXT01020180.1_pt1 | contig 12068 bp, 11 predicted proteins | sample 1961571 | NCBI WGS metagenome assembly ULXT01 (sample SAMEA4835846, study PRJEB28245) | human gut metagenome | biome: gut microbiome; material: fecal sample | place: Denmark | collected 2008
TGTAAATATGTCGTTTACAAGGACAAGAAAGAGTTTACGGCGGATATGAAGAATATCTATAATGCACCCAATAAGGAGGTTGCGGCCACGGAACTTGACAACCTGGAAAAGAAATGGGGAGGAAAGTATCCATATGCCATACTTTCATGGAGAAACAACTGGGATGACCTGACTGTTTTCTTCCAGTTCCCGCTGGAAATCAGGAAAATAATCTATACTACAAATCTCATTGAAAACCTGAACGGAAAAATCAGAAAGTACACCAAATCAAAGCTTTCATTCCCCTCGGATGATGCCGTAAAAAAGACCGTGTATCTTTCACTTATGGAGATTGAGAAGAAATGGACACAGCCGATTCATAACTGGGGCTTGATTATGAATCAATTTATGCTTATTTTTGAAAACAGAATCCAGATATAAGAACAAACTTACAACTGAATCCTGTTCCCATTTACACAAAATTTTGGACAGTGTCTTCAAAAGAGCCATGAGGACTCTTTTGGCACTTATCGAAAAAATCAGTGAGACACTCTATTGGAAAAATGTCTCGCTGGCATATACTTTTTAAGGGACGACTAATTCATCTTTCGAATAAAGTCCCAAACAGCCTTTGTTTTAGCAGTTATCTCTACTTTTGGGTGAGGAAGCGGTTGCAAACTTTCATGTATATCACTGTTTCTAAAGTTCTATTGTCTTTAGAATGAGCTTCCTCTACATTTATGTGTAGATTTCTTATTTCTGATTACATTCTGTTTCTCGTGCTATAACTCCTCTATCCTCGAGTCTTATCATGACATCTTTCGCAAAATTTCTCGCATCTGTTTCAACAGGTTGTTGGTAATAAAGCCTAAAGTCAATATTATGCACACTACCATCATTATAGCGTATCATGATTTTTTGACCCGTACTTTGGTAATACTTGTACTCTGGATCATAGAAATTTTCACGCCATGTTGATACCTCTGCTGCTGACTCATGTATGCATTTAACATCTACATTGTAATGTTGGTATGCATGCCTACCTTCATGAACAATGGTATCTATCACTTCGCGATGCATAGGAACACTATTGAACCCAACCATGCGAGAATTAAGAACTATCTTGTGATTATTCTCATCTTGATAGCCAAAACTCCGTGGCTCCATATCTTCTAATTCAACTCTCAATGCCGGACGATGTTCTATTGAAGCAATGTTTTGCTCTATTTCGTTGAGAAGTCTGGATTTCTGTTCTAAAGGAAGAGTGACCCATTTATCGAATTTCAGTTCTTCAACAGATTCAAGATAGTCTGCAATACTTTCAGTCATCTCTAAATCTGTTAAGAACTCCAAATGTTCCGAATAATCAAGAAAACCCTCTAAGTTAGGACATCCCTCAAATTGAGTCTGGAGATTCTTCAGAGTCCGTTCTTCTAATGGAGTAATGGAATCATTAATAACCTCTGACAAAGACAGAGATTCGTGATTTTCAAAAGACTCAAAGTTCATAAATCACAGGTTTTAGCGTATACCTTCTTCTATTTCACGAATTTTACCATCTGTAGTGAAAAGTTTCCCTCTTGATGGTTCTCCATCTTGAAAAATGCCCTCAAACCATTTCCCATCTGTATAGAATATTTTCCCATATCCATTAAACAGGTCATTTTTCAATTCTCCATCATAAAATTCTCCGTTTTTATTTCGGAAAACCCCTCTCAACATTTTGTCAAACTTCCAAATCCCATGGAATACGTTACCATTTGCAAACCAGCAAATGCCTTCTCCTGTACGAAAGTCATTTTGCCAAGTTCCTTCGTAAATATCATAATTTGAGAATTTCATCTTTCCATTCCCATTCCTTTTCCCATCAGAGAAAGCTCCTTCATACACTTGGGTGTATCGATTTTCTTTCTTATCCCAAAATCGATAAGTACCAATACCATGCATTTTCCCATCTTTCCATTCTCCGTCATAAATGTCATGATTGCTAAAAGTCATGGTTCCACGTCCTTGGCGTACACCGTTTATGAAATCACCACTATATTCGCCTGTTTCATACTTACAAGTAGATTGTCCTGTGAATTTGTCTGTTTTCATATTATCACTGTCTAATGTGAATATTATCAATAAAGAAATGTAGCCCCTCACATAAGATAAAGGAGAGGCTACAATAATTTAGGCTCTAGTGCAAGTCAAATCGCAAGAGCAAATGCAATTACCGCCTTTGAACGAAATATTGTGATGCTTCTGCAAAGGGGTTTCCTCTATTTGGGGTTTCTCTAGCTGCGGAGCACCTTCCGTTAATTCTACGGGTTGAACTTCATTAACTTTTTCTATGGCATCATTGCCAAGTTCTGTTAACTTTTCAACATTTGCAAGATTTTCTAATTCTGACATAGTTCTACGATTTAATATGATTTAAAATGTTGTTTACCTGATCCATAATAGAACGCATTTCTTCATCTCTATTCTTGTACGCCAAAAGTGTTTGCAATTTACAATTAGCATAGAAAAACAATTTGAATTGAGCGCAGTCAAATGCAGAGGGCATCATACAATCCCCCCTGTCTCTGTAATTAATTCCAAAGCAACGTGAACATACTTTGTTTAACAAACAACGTGAACAAGGTCCTGGTGACTTCCTAGTCTTCTCAAAATCTATATGTGTCGATTTCTCTGATTTCTTTGCATCCATTGCAATAGGGGAAAAAATATGACATGGATATGCCTTTTCATTGCAATCATAACAAACGATATCTCGTCCGACTCTACACGCTAAATCAGGTGCATCTGGATTGAGAATATTCCAAACGGGAAGGGCAAAGTTTCCGACACGACGAACGTCTGGGTTATTTATGAAATACTGTATCAACAAATCTAATTGTTCATTCATTATAATAAGATGTTTCTTTTCCCAGCCGATATTATCTCCTATCGCAAGACTTGGTCCAATTTCGTTAAATCCTTGCTCATGTAAGAACTTATACCCTTCGTAAAAGTAACCAATTGTATCTGGAGACAATGTCATCTTCACAGCAACATCGGGGAAAGTGTTTGCAAAAAATGATATGTCTATTTGATTTGCAGAACTACTTCTGTTCAAATTGTGCATAAGCCGATTGCCGTCAAAACTTAAAGCGAGGCTAAAACGATTTTTGTTTTCGACAAGCCATTCTTTCATTTCCGGGGTCAAAATCGTACCGTTGGTTGGTGCATGAACATTTTTTATACGAACTTTCAAGTCAAGCCCCCACAACCATTCTGAAACTTCTCTTATTAAGTCGAACTGTAGCATGGGTTCACCGCCCATGAATTGAACAATGATACTATCATAAGTTTCGTCAAGTTCACTTATCGCTTTCTGAAGAACATTTTTGGCAGACTCGACAGTCATACAGCGATGCGCCTTTCTGGGCTCATAGCAGTATGAACACCTAAGATTGCAATCATAAGTGATTAAGAGTATTATGGCCTTTGTAAGTTTCTCAGTAGTCATATATAACCTTTTGATTATCTTCTATTTTGCAGATTTCACCATTAGGCTTGTACTCAGCACCATTTACTAATCTACAGTCATTCCAATCTCCCTGTAGGATGGTTCCGTCCTGTGAACAGAACGTCCCAAAACCAGAATAGCGGAAGTTATGGAAATGTCCAATATATTTGCCACCATCAACAAACAAATATGTTCCATATATTATGGTATCCTTCTCCCATATACCTGAGAGAATATCTCCATTAGCATACATTTGCTGACCATAGCCATTTCTTTTCCCGTCTTTCCATTCACCAAAATATACAGTCCTATCTGGATATATCATTTTGCCTAAACCATGGAAAAGGGAATCCTTAAACCACCCTTCATATTTCCAAATTAATTTATCTCTTTTTTTGTCAAAAAACAGGTATTCTCCTTTCCCCGTCATTTCTCCCTTCACCCAATCGCCTTCATATTTGTCATGATTTGGGAAGTACATAATACCCTTTCCGTCTGGAAGATCATTCTTGAAATCACCGTCATATCTATTTCCATTGGGATATGAATAGGTGGCATTACCATTAAATCTACCTGAATCCATATTAATTGATTTTATTATTTCATTTTATTTATTTGTGCCAAATAGATGTCCGAACTATCGCTAGACATTACATTTGCGCTGTTAAAGCCTGCGAGCACAGCCTGACCGATAGACAACTTAGGAATCACTCTTTGTTGGTCAGCAGTTAAACCGATACATTCGGCAACAATACGTGAATCGTCAGATGCAACCAACTTATGTATGATTTTTATGTTCGTGTTCTTAATAGCATCTTCTATCAAACGAGTAGGAACTTGATCAACTACCATCATGCCCTGCCCGTATGCACGAACCTCAGAGAGGAAATTACTGAACATTAGTCCTGAACGATACTGTGGTGCTTCTGGGTTATCACAACGCCCCATTACACGATGCGCTTCCTCTACGACAACAAGGTGACGGCATTCATTTGCATTAAATGAGAACTTCTCTGATTCAGATTCAGCGATACGATATTCGTAAAGGAATTGAAGAAGTAATGACATAATAAATGCTCTGTCCTGATCATCGCCAGCGTAGGACAGATTTACCACTACTGGGGAGCCAAACAATTCTTCCCAGGAGTAATTCAATTTCTCATTCTCCAGTAGTTCCTTCTTCCATCCTTGTCGCAAACTTTGGAAGCGTGTCCTTAGCGCAGCTGTTATGTTTTGAGTATTCTCTTTTGCATAACCAATCTCCTTCATGAATTTTTCTATATAATCTATACCAATATCAGTAAGGGTTGGTACACCATTTTTCATATAATTTGTCCAATCATCCTTCTCAAGCATTTGATGCTTATTTGTGTATAAATCATAGAGAAGATGTTCTATAATAACAGGAAGAATGTCTTGCATTGGAAAAGCAGAGGCAAACGTGGACTTAAGCCTGTCAATATGAGAAAGGACACGCATTTCACTATTAGGGAGTTGGATTACTTCAAATGGATTCATTCTCAACCTTTCAGGAGTAAAGTTCGCTTTTGCATACCTCTCGCATCCTGGAATGAATATCTTTATCTTCTTCTTGGGATCTTTGATGTGCTTATTCACTTCAATGGCCCAATCAACATACTCCGTCTTAGCAGGTTCAATGACAAAGAATGGACGTCCAGCTTTCGAGAAGCCATCAAGTACACTGAGTACCGTGTTCGTTTTTCCACTACCGTTAACTCCACAAACAAGCGCATGGCGCGACAATGTGTCTATTGGGAGTTTTACTCCAATACTTGATGGCGTTCCGCCGTACAAAATTCGTCCTACATTTAGTATGTTCTTTTCATTAGTAATAGTTTGGGGCGACAAACTAAACTCTGGTGCACTGTCTACAACATTTATTCCCGGAACAGAATGTAAGGGAAAATTTACCAATGCAGACAATTCCCTTGTTGTAAGCATGGACTTTAATTGAGAAAAATCTTCTCCAAATGGATGATGAAACAAATCACCTCCTTTAAACTTCACCATTAGCGAAGAGGCTTTGGCTGTTCCTTTTCTCGGCATAATTGATGTCACGTCATGAATTCGGATTGGTTCTAATGAAGATTCCGAACCACTCAAAAGAGATTTCAACTGCCACGATGCCGAAGATGAGGGGGACTCGGAGAACAAAAGACAACTTACATCCCATGCTCCAGTAGCCTTTGCAAGTTCGAATCGTTTCACATAGGTCTCAAGCTGTTTACAAGCGGCTTCTACATGTTTGTTGATTAATGTTTTACTTACCGTTTCCGATGTACTACGAGATGTCGTATCGGTCTCTGAAACGGTATCTGAGAATCCACCTCCATGTGTTTCAGTGTGGGTGTTCTGTGGGACAAACCCTGAAAGAATGTTCATCCCAGACATTCCAGATAGTCCCAAAAATGTAGCCATAGGATTGCTAGATAGCATTGCACCTGTAAAGGCTGTTCCTAGTCCAGGCAGAATTGCCATAGCTGGGGGGAAGAAAAGCCCTGCTGCCATATAGAGTCCTGCCCCCAGCATAGCATACCCTGCGCTACTTTTGTAATCACGTTTCGAGACTGCATCTGATGTACTCCAATTAGTAAATTCGGAATGTGATTTACCATAAGCATAAGAATATCCTTCCTGAACCGAAGTCGAGATATTACAAGACTTAGCCGACTCCAATATCCCTTGCATATCTCTACATTGTCCTAATATGTCATCTATTCGTTCGCTTCCTATAGGCGAGGCTGTTACAAGATATGCAAATTTCTGATTGTGCATCCCACCAATAAGATGTTCAATAGTAGTTATGGCACTATTATCTGTATCAGGAAGTGATGGAATCCCAGTAACTGCTGTAATATAATTATATTCTGTGTCAAAGTGTTTCCTGATTTTTGTATCCTCTTCGTCAAATTGTAACGTCTGTAGCCCAGGCCAACATACTTTTGCAAAGTTATTTAAATTTGCAACAGTCTGAGTCATTATAGAATTCTCATTACCATTGTCACGCAATCCCAAATAAAGGTCACACTTGACACCATCCCCCAAGACAAGGAAGGTCAACTGTGTGTTGGGTAGGGCGCAGGACATAAGTATCTTTTGTATATAAGAAAAACAACTTGTTACCCCATTGTTTATTGGTTTCCCGATTTGCGTAACTTTTAACCATGAAATATGCTTAAAGATATTTCTACCTACGCCATTATTGACAATTTCTATCAAAGAATTGTTGGCGGTAAGCGAATCAAGATATTTCTTTTCTAAACAGCAACTGAGTGACTGAGCCATCATTGATGCCGCTAAGACATTTTCTGCATGTTGTTCCATAACTAATTATTTGAAGAAAATAGATAGTTTTGCATAATTTATGTACTCTTTTATTTTGTTTTCCACATAATCTCTAACCTGAGCTTTTACATTAGAAATACCAGAAACTGTTACATTGTCATTAAGAAATGTTTCCCACATGGTAGTACCAAAAATAGATGCATAGTTATTCATATAGTAGTTATAATGTTGTTTGCGATTTTTGTCAGTACGATCTTTGTACACATTCCAATCCACCATTGCCAAATAGCAAGACTTAACTGCATCAAATATAATATGCCCATCGCCCTTACCTGTAAATTTTCGAGATAAATAATCTGCTCCATTTGACGACAAACATGCAGAAAGTCCACTAATTGTTAGAGGACTATCTGTATATGCATCATATCTAAATTCCACAAAGGTGGATTGGATTTCTGTGTATATTAACGAAAGCAACTCTTTTTTGATTATTTCCTCACATGCGGTTCCAAAATCATATCTGGTGAATCCATCAAATTCTGATTTAAATTTCTTAACGAGTGCTTCAATGTTTCTGTATTTTAGTAGCCCATCAAATTTTCTATTTGTATAACCTTCGTCCCTTTCCTTACTTGGGTCAAGACCGATATTATAAAGGATACCATTCTCATAGCCATCTTTTACGTTGTGATAGTCATAAACCCTGCCTTTTTCATAACAGTACATAATATATTTTGCTTTGTCTATTATCGATTGCTTAACATTGGCTAATACAATCTTTTTTATCTTTCCATCCCAATCAAAAGAATCTATGATTTTCTTCGCTTTAGCTCTTAATTCCTTCTCTTTCTCCTGTGTTTTATAATCAGCATAGCTTAGATGAGCAACTCCTTGAGAGACAATTAGAGAAGGATTATCGTCACTTGGACACTGTTCTGCGTTTAAATTAAATATCTTCATAAAAATTTCCCGAACGAAATCCATTCTGGATGCGCCTCCTGTTAAATAAACGCAAGCAACTTCCTGATCTTTTAGTTTATCCTCCTTGAATTTTTTTACAACAGTTTCCACTTCAGGGATGTACTTCCCATATTCTTCACTCTCTAAGATTTTCCTAACATCACTTTTTGTCAATGTTATTCCGCCCCATCCTGTAAGCTGCCGCCTCTCTGCACTTGTCACTAGCGAGTAATCAATACCTACACTGAAATTTGGCAATTTCTTACCATAAAATTCTTCTTTTGCAACTCTAAATTTATAAAGGAGCTGATTATATGCATTTGACTTGGTTTCGCAGCCGTATATTTTGGCAAATTCCGGCATTATTTGGTCTTGTGGATGGGACAGAGCATATTTTAAGAGTGATGTTTCTACCGCATTGGCACCCAAATTAGCTCCATCGTCAATAGGCTGGGATAAATCTTTATTCAAATAGGTGAAGTCTATGGTGCTTGATCCAAAATCAACTATCAAGACACCTTTTTCCACTTGATTGTCAATCTTCGAATCAGGTTGTGTTCTTGCTCTGAAGTAAGCTGCACGAGATTCTTTTTGAATTCCTGCTACGGGAAGACCCGCCTCTTCTGCCATAGCAATATATTCGGGTTCCTCATTCTTCCAGATTTTATCTTGGGAAGGACGAGCAATAAAAACGCGGTGCTCTCTTGTTTTATAATCAGGATGACGGTCTAGTATTCCTTCATACACACCTTTCATGAAAGATATCATTCGTTTCCGTTCCTCAGGTTTCATTTCCGATGGGCGTTTTTTGAATGAAACCTGAAAATCAATAGCCATAGGTGCTTTTTGTATAGCAGAATCACCTACACATACCGTTTCAACACCCTCTTGTCTCAATATTGCTACAGCCGATTTAATTACTTTTTGACCAGGCAATATGTCTATATCTTCTTGGTCCTCATTTTGCAAATTGTAAAATCTTGCAGATGTTTCTCCATGACCAAAGTCAATACCTATAATAAACTCTGTATTATTTGTTATCGGATTCATATTTTCAGCAACTTATTTTTGTGGCATATAATATATGCCCTCTATTGCAGTAGTAAATGTGCCATCGGCATTCTCCTTGACAATAGCGGGAAGATACATCTCAGGTTCCTCAATGCCATATTTTACCTGATGAGTAAAGTGATGGTCATTTTCGGAAGAATACTCTATGATTTTGTACCCATATACCCCAAGCTGAAAAAGCATACTCTCGATATTTTTGTTTTTTTGCTCATTTTTTGCATTCTCCATATAGAGGTACTGCATACCCGTAAGAACCTGTGGGTACATTTTTTCTAGGGTTTTATTCTCCACTTCATCTTTGTATTTTGCAACTAAGTAAGAACGATCTCTTTTAATTTTCTCAATAACCGTGTCAATCTCCTTGCAGATGTTTCGGATGGTATCCGAGATATTAGAGATAATATCTTCTGTTATTGGCTTAGACCTATCGACTTTTCTTTTGGTTATTTGTGTTTTCCCTTTTTCTGATGGATTAACTTTCTTGTACAATACGGTTGCTCCACCCACAGCCAAAGCCAACCACGGATTGAAGAATGCAGTAATAACAGTGGGAAGAAGAGTTATGGTATTTTCTAAAACATCTACATTCCCCACGTTATTTTCGTCGATATCATATTCATAGACAGTAGATAATTCGGAAAAATTGATACTGTCAGAAAAGGTCAATTTCTGAAATGACAAGGACATTCTAAGGATAGAGTTTAAATATTCTGCATCAGATGCGTTTAGACTTGCTTTAAACTCGTTGTTTTCCGTGAGCAATTTGGTAATATGCTCGTTGATAACCTGTTGTATTTCCTTATAATTTCTTGGGAGATACAGGCCACGCAATGAAGACCTTAAAGATTCTTCTGATTGAGTGAAAACACTCTTCAAACTAATTTCTTTTTCCATATTGATATTTTTATTTTATATTATCTATTTCGTTAAAGTCATTATACTCATCAATGGATTCGTTGAACTCATTTCTTAGCTCGTCCATACCATCAATGGCATCAATATCATTCATGACATCAAGTAAATCAGAGAAATACTGATTATTTGAAATCTCATCCAGAACTTGTTTGTCCTCTTGTACTGTGGAGACACCAGCCATATAGGCCGCTAATGTATTATCACTTATTCTCATGATCTAACTTAGCCTTACTCTTAAAAATTTTCTTTTTTATTTCCTTGATTGCATCCTTCTTGAATTTTTTAAATTGTTCTTCTGTTATCTTAAGTTGAGAACAAACTACTTCGTAGTTCTTCTTTTCTAAGAATATAGATGTAAGAATCATCCGATTCCTATCATCTGAAACCAATTTTATATATTTTTCAAGATTGAGAATTTCATTTGAATATAGAGCAACGTCTCGTAGTTGATCCAATCCTCTACTTTTGATGTTGTATATGTTAGAAACAGGGGTACCCATTTCTTTTGCCAAGGACTCGGGAGACTTGTCATCTAGAAATAGTGCTTTTATCACCTTACGGTAGTATTCATTTGGCATCGCATCAAGATATTGATACACATCAATATGATTATCTTGTCGAGATTCATCTTCTGTGTGTGAAGATATGTCTTGACGATCTTCAATATCTACTTCAATTACATTCTTGTTATGAAACATGGATGAAAAATAGTCCGGATATTGAATTTCGACAATGCTTTTTAGTTGCTTAATAGCTTTTCGAGACAAAGGCAATAATTGAGAACTATTCAATTGTAATTTATGTGCTATAATGTCATCGTCTAATTGTGCAAGATACTTAAAACACATATACTTTCTATATATGGCTTTCTGAAGTTTGGAGAACATCTCTTCAGCCAATCCAGACTCAACAACAGAATTTGGTATCAAAAATATTTCTTCACTCGGAGTGTAGAAGTGTCTGACAGCAACAGTCTTAATCCAATCAAATAAAGATGTCCGATAGTCGAATGTCCTTAATGAGTGCCACATTTCTCCTTGACTATTTGGTTTTTTGAGTTTAATATATAATTCATTTACCAACTCGTCATAGTCTCCATTATTGCCAAATATAGTCCATAAAATATTACTGAATAATGGTCTGCATTTTTCATGAAAGAAATAATAAGCATAATTGTCATCATTGCATATTCTATCTATGATGACTTTTTCTCTATTGATTAATTCTTCTCGGGGAAGATTTTGTTTTACTTTACAGTTATCCATTGCTATAAACAAATATTATAGTAACCTGTTGGCAGAATTAATTTGAGTTGATAATATGTTAAAAAGTTGCTCATGTTGCTGATTTTTATTAACTTAGTGTTGCTCAAATCATTAAGTTTATATCATCGTATGCACAACTTATTATATACAAAATTCGTCAAAATACTTGAGATATGCAAGCAATTTTCCCATAATCTTGTTAATGAGCATGGGAATATTGTCCGCCGTGGTCCTGTTCCTAAATTCTCAGACTTAGAGGTCGTGGCTTTGTCGTTGGCTGCCGAATCGGAAAGCATCGACAGTGAGAAGTGGCTTTTTGATTACAAGCTGCAAGAGTACAAGGAGAAAATCCCCAATCTTATATCGCGCAGACAATTCAATGACCGCAGAAAGAAAACCACAGGCCTATGTGAAGCCATCCGCAAGCGGATTGCCTTGAAAATAGATGGCGATGAGGATTTCTTCCTTGTGGACTCCAAACCGATAGAAGTCTGTCGTCCCGCAAGGGGAAAACGCTGCAAGATGGGACAGTCGGGAGATTTCTCCAAAGCACCCGACTTTGGCTATTGCGCTTCGCAAAACACATACTACTTTGGTTATAAGCTTCATGCCATCTGTGGGTTAAGTGGAGTAGTGCATTCCTATGACTTGTCAAAGGCGAGCGTGCATGATCTCAATTACATGAAGGATGTGAAGCTGGAATATTACGATTGCAGCATCTATGGGGACAGGGGATATATCGGGGCTGATGTACAACTCGACCTCTTTGAGACTGCGCATATCAGGCTTGAATGTCCCTACCGGCTGAATCAAAAGGATTGGAAACCGACTTTCACCCCTTTTGCAAAAGCCCGCAAGAGGATTGAAACAATATTTTCTCAATTGTCAGGCCAATTCCTCCTCATTAGGAATTATGCAAAGATAACAAACGGTTTATTTGCCAGAATCATTGACAAAATTAGTGCGCTGACTGTCTTGCAATACGTCAACTATATTAATAAAATAATAAGCCTATTGGCAGAATTAAATACGCACTAATCTAAGTACATGACAAAAATTTGAATACATCAAATTTC
>ULXT01015127.1_pt1 | contig 12059 bp, 9 predicted proteins | sample 1961571 | NCBI WGS metagenome assembly ULXT01 (sample SAMEA4835846, study PRJEB28245) | human gut metagenome | biome: gut microbiome; material: fecal sample | place: Denmark | collected 2008
CGACCAGCCGGGCCAGTTCCCGGGCCGGACGCTGAATAGCCCCCGGGCCAGGCCGAGCGTTGATTCCGGGCCTGGAGCAGAATTGGCCTGCCGGGCTGAGAGTTGGCCTGCCGGGCAGACCTTCGGGTCGGACTTTGAATTGACCCCGGGCTGGACGCTGAATTGACCTGCCGGGCAGACTCTAAGTTGGCTTTTGGGTTGACCTCCGAGTCACCTCCCGAGTCTCTCCCTGCGCCGGACTTTTTCCCGGAGCCCGTGGGGCAGGAGAGGCCCGTCGGCCGATGTTTTCCCGAAACGGCCGGAGGGTTCCTTTGGCCTCTTCTTCGGGGCGCATGCGTAGCAGGGCGGGCAGAGGTGTGCCGGCCGAGCCTTTTCCGAAACGGCCGGGCGACTATACTGCCCCTCTCTGTCGGGACACACGCCGGGGCGGGACCTCTGAATTATCCCGAAACAACAGGGCGACAACCGGACCGACCGGTTGCCGCCCCTTTTTTGTAGTGCGCAGGGGAGAGTGCAGCCCCGCCTCGTGGAGCTCTTGGAGGGGTGTGGGGGAGGCCCCCTCTTCGGTATGTGTGCTGGGCGGCCGTTCCGCCTCTGCTCCCGACATGCGCCCGAGGACACCGTTTTTTTCGGAGCTTCGGGTACCGTCGGACGCTGATTTTTCGGGAAAAAGATGCGGCGGGAAGCAATAGCGGGGAGAAATAAATGCTATTTTTGTCTGCGAAATTCGAGACGAGGCATGAACACCAAAGCCAAAGGCTACCTGCTGGGTGCGGTCGCCGCCGCAACCTACGGCATGAACCCCCTCTTCGCCCTCCCGCTCTACAAGGAGGGCATGGACCCCGATTCGGTCCTCTTCTTCCGCTACCTCTTTGCCATCCCGCTCGTCGGCGCCATGCTCCGCGTCCGCCGCGGCTGGGACTTCGGCCTCCGGGCGCGCCAGATTCCCGCCCTTGTGGTGCTGGGGCTTCTGCTCTCGCTCTCGTCGCTGGCGCTCTTCCTGAGCTACAACTACATGGACGCCGGCATCGCCTCGACGCTGCTCTTCGTCTATCCCATCATGGTGGCGCTCATCATGGCCGTGGGCTTCCACGAACGGCTCACGCTGCAGACGGCGCTCTGCATCCTGCTGGCCGTCGCGGGCATCGGCCTGCTCTACCGCGCGGGTGACGGCGCGACGCTGAGCCTCACGGGAACGCTGCTCGTCATGACCTCGTCGCTCTCCTATGCCATCTACATCGTCGGGGTCAACCGACCCTCGCTCCGCGAGCTGCCGACGCTCAAGGTGACCTTCTACGTGCTCCTCTTCGGACTCTCGCTCTTTCTGGTGCGGCTCGACTTCGGCAGTGCGGTCACCCTTCCCGGACGGTGGTACCTGTGGGGCAACCTCGTAGCGCTGGCCCTCTTCCCGACGGCCATCTCGTTCCTCTGCACCACGAGCGCGATTCAGTACATCGGCTCGACGCCCACGGCGATTCTCGGGGCGCTGGAGCCCGTGACGGCGGTCTTCTTCGGGGTGACCATCTTCGGCGAGCAGCTCACGCCGCGCATCCTCTGCGGCATGCTGCTCATCATCGTGGCCGTGAGCCTGATTGTGGCGGGCAACCGCATCTCGGCGACGCTGGTGCGCTTCCGCAAGCTCTTCCCCCGCATTCCGCTGCCGCACCTCCACCGCCGCCGGCAGTAGAGGCGGCGCAACGGGCAGAGGAGGCTATTTCACCCTCTTGTAGGTTTCCGTCTGTTCAAACTCCTCGTGGGATATGCTGGCCTCCGTGTCGTGGGTGTAGAGAACCAGCTGCTCCGACGAAAGGCTCTGAATCGCGCAGGCAAAGTCGAGGTCGCTGTCCGTCGTGCACTTCATCGTAAGCCGGTTGCCCGCGATGGTGTAGGAGTATTCGTCCGTATGATTCTCGCCGGGGTTGTAATAGTCGGCATGGCTTTCGCGCACGCAGGTTCCCTCCTCCCGGAACGTATAGGTCCAATAGTAGTTGCCGTCCGAAGCGTCGGGGTAGGTGACCGACCAGTCATCCCGCGTCCCGTCTGCGTAGGTTGCCCAGCCCTGGTCAAGAGTTATCTGCCACGTCCCGATGATTTGGTCGGGGTTAAGGGTGCTGTTCTCCTCTTCGTCGGAGCAGGCTGAAAGCGAGCAGGCCGCAAAGAGGGCGGCTGCAAGAAAAAACAACTTTTTCATCGTTGCAATAAGTTTGGGTTGTCGTGCCGGCACCTGCACGACGGTTAAAGGTTGGGGTTCAAAAAACAGAAAGCGTGGTGCCGAAAACTTATTTTGGTTGAACAGGTCGTAGGAAACCTTATAGCATAAATAAGCAACAGCCCCACGCCTATACCCACGAATGGATATGACGCGGCAAAATGTCTGCCTATTCTCCGCTATAATCGAATTTCCTACGTTCGTTCAACGAGAACAAGCTACACTTTCCGTGTAATCATTGAGTTATTGCAAAAGTAGCACATTCGGAGAAGAATGCAAAACTTCCGGCCCATATTCGGGCGTTGTGACTGTTCTGTCTTGTTGGGACAGCCTCTGAGTAACAGAATTTTTGTCCGGAGGCGGAGCTACGATGTCTGATTTGTTCGGTCGTTTTCCAGGCTGGCTGGTCCTGATTTGGGGCAGACCATGTGTTCGCCGGTGCGTCGTGCAGCCGGCCGATGCGTGTTGCGGAGTTGCGGGCCGCCGGGATACCTCCGGGGCGTTCGCCTCTTGTCGGAGTATAAACTCCCGGCCCCTCTTCAGCTCTTTTTCTGACCACTTACCCCCCCCCTCCAGCCCTTCTCTGCCCCTTTGCCGGGCCCTCTCCAAACTTTTCTCGGGCCTTCTCGGCCCTTCTCCGGTTGCCGTCCAGCTCCCCCGTCCGGGCCCCCTCGAGTCCCTCTCCAGACCCTCTCCAGACCCTCTCCAGACCCTCTCCAGACCCTTTCCAGGCCCTTTTCAGGCCCTTTTCAGGCCCTTCCCGGACCCTTCGAAACCCTCCTCCAACCCCGCAGGACACAAAAAAAGAGGTCGCACCGTCGGTGCAACCTCCTCTTCCTGAGCCGAATCCGAGACTTGACTTCGCTTCGCTCGTCTTTTCTCTGCTGCTTGCCGCAGGGGCGCTTTCGAAAGTCCGCCTCGCTGCGCGAGCCTCGATTCGCCATGAAAAAACCGCCTGCAAATTGCTTTGCGGCGGTTTTTCCTTGACGTCTCGGGTCTTGCGACCTTGGACTTTCGAGCCGAATCCGAGACTTGAACTCGGGACCCCTTCATTACGAGTGAAGTGCTCTACCACTGAGCTAATTCGGCTTTCAACTGAAAATCAATAGATTACAGTCGTTCGAAAGATGGGAATCCGTGCGGTGTCCAACAAAGTGTCCAACAATCGCTGTCTGCAATTACTAGCTGGTTAATGATAAGTGGCTTATTTATAGTAGGTTGTGTGTGGTGTGAGTTATATAGAGACAAACTTTTGCAAAGGGGTGTATTTGCCCTTTCCTCGCAAAGTCTGTTCTCGGAAATAGACAGATGCTTTTGTGTTTATACAAACTGTTCCAAATATTTCTCGTTGAAGCCAGCTAACGGAAATTTGAATACGCTCGATTTTCCCTCTTTTGTCGTATAATCGAATACGATCATATCGCTGTCGATATGCGCTTGAAACATATTCAAGGTTTCAGTAGATTCTGTAAAGGAAACAATGTTTGGGAAAGCCATTGCTGGGATTTCGATTGCTGGATTTAACAGAAAAGACATGCCTGCAAACCCTCGTCCTCGTTTTTGAAAAATCATGGATACTTGTTGTGCAGGGTCTATATCCAAAGCAAACATGTATCAAAACTCTACGGGTGTAGGATTATCTTTTTTACGGGCAACAATGAGCGTCATTACACAATCATCGCCATAACTTACGGATTTGGCAACATAGGCTAATTCAATGCCCTCTTTTATTTCTGTGCCTATCTTTCATTCTATTCTTGGTGTTTTTCTTTTCATTTTAGCTAAAATTTATAGGGTGATTAAATCTTTGATTATGATGTAAATATAGCTAAAATTTATGAGATTTGCAAATAGTATAAAAGGACAAGCTTGGCCAAAGCGATTTAATATCTTTGGCCAAGTTTGTCTCAATTAAAGAATTGAAATTATATGAACAGGATTAGAATGAACTTATTCCTCTCGCATTTAATGCCGAAACGAGGGATATATATCCATCAGTTCCTGTTTTATCAGTATAGATATGCCATGCGTATCCATAACCTGTATTTCCTTGAGATGGTTCAATATAATAAGATGAAGACCAATAGTAGCCTTCAGACAGTTCAATTGAATCCATATTTTTTATAGCTTCAAATATAGCCATCTTTGTTGCGTCAATGAGTTTCCATTCTTCTATTGTTGGTAGCATCCAGTTCCCATGTTTAGATTGACACCAGATATAGGCATCATCTCGGATTGCTTCTACTTCATCAAGTGATATAACCTTGCCTTTTTGTGTGCCGTTTTCAAAAGAGTAAATAATTCCATCGCCACCTTCAACATGAATACCATAACCAATCTTTAAACCCCCTGTTATCATAGATGGCAACAAATTACTATTTCCACAACAATAAAAATTATCAAGGTTGATTAAGTGGGATATATCCATATTTCCTATATTATTGTTGCAACAATTTATAAATGTCAACTTTTGATTATTAGTCACGTTCAATTCATTCAATTGATTGTCATAGCATTTTAAACTTTTCAATTCCGAACAATTAGATATAAGCAATGTTGGCAATTGATTGCTATGGCAGTCTAAATCATTTAGAGATAGACAATTATTGACGACAAGGCTCTTTAATTGATTTTCATAGCAATTTATCGTTTGCAATGCAACATTATTGCTTAAATCAAGTGCTGTCAGATTATTTGCAAAACAATCCAATGTCTGCAATGCTCTATTAGTCGATAAATCCAAAGCAGAAAGAATATTTGAACTGCAATCAACGTATTTAATCGCATAACATTTATCTGTGTTTAGCGATGTTAATTGTGCATTATCCGTACAATTAAGTGTTATTAGTGTTGGCAGTTCACTCAAATCAACGGTTTTCAAATAAGCATTACTTGAAATATCTGCTTTCGTCCATTTAGCATATCCGCCGAGAATTAAAGATTGTAAAGAGGAATTATAAATGGTAATAGTTGATTGCGACACGCAATTAGATGAACTGCTTGTTAAATAAAGGTCTGTTAAATTTCCACAATTTTTAATATTCAATGAGGTTAATAATCGGCATGAATGACAATAGAGTTTTTCGAGTTTTGTATTACTGCTAACATCCAACGCCTTTATAACATTCGATGCACAATTATAATAGGTCAAAGCAGGATTCGTATTTGTGTCTATTGCTGTCAAACTATTCGTGTTGCAGTCCAAATAAGATAGATTTTCCAATCCGCCTATTTTTAAATCCACAAGACTGTTTGAGAAGCATTTAACCTCTGTAAGTTGCGTATTTTGTGTCAAATCCAATTCGACCACACTGTTATTTGAGCAGTCCAACGTTTTAAGATTGGCAAAATATTCTATGCCTTTTAACGAATAAATGGATTTACCATCACATTTGATTGATGTTATTTTAAGGGCCTCTTTTGTGTCTATTTCCTTGTCGCCATTAGTGTCAAAATTGGCCGTTAAATAGGATTTGAATAGCGGGTCTTCAAATGTAAGCACCTCGGCAACCTCGCCTTTTTGCACAATAGTTATTGTTTGGAAAACATTCTTATCCGTAGTTTGAATCGTGATATGCCCAGTACGGGATTGAGAGCCATCGTTTGATGCTATATTGAAATTCAATGTCCGCTCAGTCATTGCACGGGTGCTGACATGAGTAATCCATGTGTCGGTTTCTGGAATTGCTACAAGTAAATCCGTATTGCTTTGTAAAACCACTTGTAAGGTCTGCTGTTCATTGGTCAATTCATAATCCGATTCAGACAGAATAATTGCATCCTTTTGTAGCTGTGTAATCGTTACTCTACATGAGGTCGTACCATCCACACCTGCCAATGTAATATCAGCAGAACGTCCATCATAAGATTCATTTTCAGCAACAGAAAAACGAATATTCTCTCCCTGCGATTGAACGCTCAGCCACGTTTTTGCATCTTGTGGAATCTGAATAGTATAATCTATATTGGCTGTAACGGCAACATCCAACAAGCCTCCTGCTGCATTGACTGTATAGGTGTCTTGCACGGTGGTTATGGTATTTCCTACCCCTTTTAACGTAATTGTTTTCATGTAGGAATTATGGGCGTCTGTCAGAATAATCAAAATCTTTCCATCACGAATAGGATTAGGTGCGGTAATAGCAATTGTTCCTGTCAATTTTGTTTGCTCCGTAATCTCGACTTTCCAACCTGCCTGCTCAAAGGTTTCGATAGTTACCGTTTCCGAGGAAGAGGTTATCGTATAATTCAGCGTTTTCGTTTCTCCTGCTGAAATATTGATAAGATTGGAAGAATCGAAACGTATAGATAATGTTACACTTTTAGGGATTGTAATAATCGTATCATCGGCTAATGTAAAATAAACATTTTCATCATCTTCTGTTACGCTTTTGAAAATGCTACTTCCATCTTTGCCGTCTGTTCCATCCTTTCCATCTTCTCCTGTGGCCTTGCCTAATTGCGTCCAATTCGTTCCGTTGTCATAGGAAATCCACCAATAGCCCTCTCGGATTTCGAGTTTAGGAGTAATGCCGTCTTTGCCATTCGTTCCATCTTCTCCACCCGAACCGTCTGCACCATCTTTACCGTCCGTACCCTCGGCTTTAATTTTATTTCCTTCATCATCTGTCAACCAGTCGCCGTTGAGCGTCCAATAATAAACGCCATCTGAGTCTTGTTTTACTCCGATGATGGGTGTTACAGCATCAGCTCCATCCTCGCCATCTATTCCGTCTTTACCATCTGTACCGTTATAGATTGTAATAGAATTGCTTTTTGCAAAGGTTATCGTATAACCAATAATTTCACCATCATTAGTTATCGGAGTAACCCCCGTTATATAATCGTTACTCTGCAATGCTGTTACGAGGGTCTGCAACGATGAAATATTGGTGTTCATCTGCTTGCAAAGCTCTTCCAGTTTAGCCACACGATCTTCCAAACCGTGTACACTGTTCCAAATGTCGTCGTCATCGTATTTACACGATGTAAACCCAACCACTGCAAGTAATACGGTAAAGGTCAATAGTTTTTTCATGACAAAAATTTATATGGTTAATAAATCAATCTTTGGCTTTTTTAATCAGTAAGGATACTTGCTTTGCATGTAGTTTCTGTTGTAACTCTTTTTCAGCACATGGTAGAAATTCGTAATTACCTTTTATACGTTCCAAAATGACCCATAAGATTTTTGTAAAGAAGATACGGTCTTCTTCATTGGGAATATCACCTTCGTTACGAACAATCATTTTATTTGCAACCGTTTCTATGATTCTATCTTCAGTAAGATAGGCAGGAGGATAGTCACCGATAATTGACATAACCTTATCGTACCATTCTCTCAAATAAGAATTTTCGGCAACCTCTTGGGCTACCTGCTCAAATCGAGACATAATAATCTCCAATCTACCGTACCAACTCCTAATGCGGTGGGTTATGGGTAAAAAGAAAGTGTGGAGTTGTTCGTTTATCAACCGAGTGGCATTTGGCGTAGCCTGCAAGCAAATAAACAATACCCCACACCGAATAAGTATATATCGGAATGATATATGCCTATGCACGGTGATGAGTGTCTGTATTGCCTATCCTTGCTTACTTAAAAATCGCCAAATTTTCTCGGTAAGGATTAGCGAAACACTTTCACTAAACTAATATGTTACTGCCCATTCGGGACAGCGACACAAAGTTAGAAAATGTTTCTCAATACGCAACATTCTTGGGGTATTGTAGTTACAAAGTTCTCAAAAACAAAGGTCCTGTGCAATAGTTCAATCTATGGAATCAAAACTTTGTTCTTTATAAATTGGAATAGAAGATTTTGTTGTTACGCTTGCATAAATTCAAAAATTCTGCTTTTCGGAACTCTCAAAACCTCGGATTCCGACTTTACGTCAGCATAAATTCCATATCTGTATGTTACAGATTTTGCGGCAAATCGGAATGTGTAGATTATGAGCGATATAGTCGTCTTATTATGTATTAGTACGCTTTGTTTTGGAGCATAAGAAAATACCCCTGCCGTCATAAGACAGCACGGGTATTCGTCTCTGTAAAGCGTTACTCCACAAACCAACTGTACTCGGAATCCCCCTCCAAGGCCCGACCGATTCCTGCAATCAGTTCCGTTGCATTCAGCGACCTGTCAAGGAAGGTGTCGATGTAGCTGGACTTGTTGGCTCCCGTAAAGAGGTTGTAGACCTTCCACAAGTCAATCTCGGGATTCGTCCTTCGGGAAAAGTGCTCGTCCATGTAGTAAGCCTTTGCCACGGCATTGATGTGGCAGTCGGTAAACTCCATGGCTGGAAGCTGCCGTTTCTCGGCTGTGGGCAGGTATTGATACAACCGAGCCTTGCCGATCAGCTGGGCAAACTGGTGTTCACTGAGCGATTGCCGCTGTAAAGCTGCCATCTGCCGAATATGCCGTTCGGCATCGTACTGTTGGAACAACTGCAACGAAGCTTCAAACAAGTCCTGCACGCTCATTACCCGCAACTCTCGCTTGAATCCGTCGGTCGATACACACAGGTTGCAGCAGACAAGGTTCTTGAAGCCGATAAAGACCTTGAACTTCTCAACCGTCTTTTTCGAATAGAGGTTTTCGTGGTTATAGGCCCTTACTCCTCCAATCGAGAGATTGAGCCGATTGCCTGCCACCTCTTCGTAAATCGAGGGAATCTCAAAGCAGAAGGCCATGCGTTCGTAATAGATGGTCTTATCCGTCTCCAAGAGTTGATTCACGGGCTTGTGAATAGCCTCGGGAATCCGTCCCTTGATAATATGCGAAACGACTATCTCAGGCATATCGATACTCTCCTGTGGAAACAACCGATGGGCAACCTCCAACACCGTTTCAATAAAACTCTGGTGGGAGATGGTCACCTCGTTGTCCTTGCTGAATACGGGAACGACACAATCGTTCCTCAGATGGGCCATATCGACAGGCTTGGTGTTGGCTTCGATAAAGCGACGGGTACGCGGTGCGGTTCCGAGCGACACAATCGGCGTTGCTTGACGCTCCTCTGCGATGGCTGCCTCCTCCACGGGAAGATTCCACCCTGCGGCAAATTCGGGTTCAGGCTGAAAGGCTGGAAGCATGGCAGTGGAGGTTTTGCGTGGAAGGATTCGATTGCGCGGTCTGTGTCATGTTGCACCATTTGAGGATGGCTTGCCCCACGGCAGGGGTTATCGTGAACTCGGGACGCCCTGTAAAGAGCCCCGTTCGGTCTTTGGAGGTGGTGGCCTTGTGGTTCATGGCGATGTCCAGCACGGCGGTGAACTCATAGTCCACGTTATCGCGCTGCACGGCCTTCAAGCCCACCTTCTCGGGGACCATCTTGCCATTCTTGTCCGAGAGGACATAATCCTGCTTGGAACGCATGGTGCAGATGATGTGGCACGAGGAGTTGAGAATGCGTTGGATGAAGGCATTCTGACGGGGTGTGACCTTGGCCCAGTTGGCAAAGGAGTTCCCTTGCAGGTTGGCGTGGAAATCGAGCAGGTAATCCCAGCAATGGGAAATGCTGTCGATAACGATCACCTCGGCACCTGCCTGTTCGCAAATACCAATAGCCTCGATGTAGGTCTCGGGGGAGTAGTCGGGCAAGGTGAGGACCTGATAATTGCCCAGATGGGCATAGAGATCGGCCGAGCCGTTCTCGGAATCGATGACGGCCACACGGGACCAGTCGGAGGTCATGCCGTAAGCAATGAGGAGCGAGGAGTAGGTCTTTCCCGACCCCGAGGCTCCAGCCAGTGCCAGCCTCATTTTGGCTGCACGGCGCATGGATGGACGTAATTGCATAAAGCTACAAATTAGATGATGAATAAATAAATACACTCATCATCTGTCTGTTGCTTTTGTTGTTTTCTGGAAAAATTTCCGATAATCAGCCACAAAAAATCCCTCCCCGAAATTCGTTTTTCAATCCGAACAGGGGGAGGGGTGTTTTACAGGGTGTTTGTATGTAAGCAGAAGAATGCGTCAATTTATTTTAATGCTATGTCTCTACACTTCTTCTGGATTTTGCGACAGGTCTTAAGGTTAGTATGTACTTCATGTCTAGAATCAAAACTTGTCAGATCTTATTTGCAAACTAAAATTTAAATCTTTATTAAGATGGGCTATTTTGTGATATACAAAAAAATATTTATCTTTATAAAGATAAAATACCATTTATTATGAAACAGATTTATCTTGATAATTACAAAGGCTATAATCAGCTCTTTTTATCATTTAAAGATGTGAATTTTTTTGTGGGTGAAAATAGCTCAGGTAAGACGGCCTTATTGTCATTAATTAATATTCTAACAACTGCAGATTTTTGGTTTACAGGGAATCTCAATAACGATACTATTACAGTTGGTTATTTTAATGAATTGATTAATAAAAACTCTACAAACCAAACGTATTTTCGGATAGGAGTTGAGCTAAATATGAAGCACAATGATTCTCCTGCGTTCCATCTTTTTACCTTTGTTAATAAAAAAGGGAATGCACGTTTGTCTGAATATAAGTGTATAATAAAGCAACAAACTGTCGTGCTATTTTTGAATAATAAATCGGGAGGTATCACATATTCTATCAAAAAATATGCAGATGAAGATTTTGTTGCATGGATAAATGATTCAGAAATTAGCAAAAAAATATGTAAACTAAATTTAGCCACAGAAAAGACACCTTTTTTTACGGCAATACAAAAGTTAAATAATACTCTTAACAATAATATTCACTCCCCAATAATACCCTTTATGAGAGGTGTTACTTGGATTGCCCCGATACGCGCAAAGGCACAAAGATATTATGAAAATTTTACATATAACTATAGCCCAGAAGGTTTGCATACGCCAGTCTTGTTAAAATCAATTTTGCAATCCTCAGGGAAAAAACAACAACAAATTATTGCAGCTTTAAATAAGTTTGGGAAACAAAGTGCGCTATTTGATGGAATATCGATAGAAAAATTTAAAGGCGAGGGGGCCCCTTTTGAAATAGATGTGACTTATGATAAGACGAATATTAAATTAACAAACGTAGGTTATGGTGTATCCCAAATCATGCCAGTCCTTATTGAAATATTAACATCTAATAATGACCGATACGCAATACAACAGCCTGAAGTACATCTTCATCCTAAAGCTCAAGCTGCATTTGGAGAATTAATTTACACAAATGCAAAAAACAATCATAATAAATTCTACATAGAAACACATAGCGATTTTACAATTAATAGATTCCGATATTGTTTGGCAAAAGATAATGTTACAGAGGGACCACATAAAGACAAGCCCAGTTCCCAAGTTGTATTCTTTGAACGAAAAGGTACAAATACATCATTTACGACAATTCCAATTAGCCAAAATGGAAAATATGACCAAAATATGCCTGAAGCATACGGTCGTTTCTTTATTGATGAAGAATTAAAAGTGCTGGATATTTAGTATTGCTATGTGCATTATTCTTGATATAAATATTCTTTCATCGGTTTTTTCACAAGCCGCAATGAAGCATAGGGAGTTTGAGCCCGTTTTAAAATGGATAACCGAGGGACATGGACGAGTAGTATACGGAGGTACAAAATATAAAAAAGAACTTGGGAAAACACCCTATTTAAAAATATTTTCTCTTCTCAATATTTATAATCGAGCGATTCCTTTAAATGATGAGGAAGTCGATAAAGAACAACAATATGTGGAATCCCTTGAAAACGATCCTGATTTCGATGATCCACATATTATAGCTATGGTACGAGTCTCTGGGTGTAAATTATTATGCTCTAACGATACGAGATCAATTCGTTTTATCAGGGATAAGAAATTCTTGAGTTCAACTTATAAATGCAACTTTTTGGGT
>ULXT01007601.1_pt1 | contig 12022 bp, 8 predicted proteins | sample 1961571 | NCBI WGS metagenome assembly ULXT01 (sample SAMEA4835846, study PRJEB28245) | human gut metagenome | biome: gut microbiome; material: fecal sample | place: Denmark | collected 2008
CTGATATTCGGATTCGATATGGGCATATCAGGAGCAGCCATAGCTTCTTCGTTTGCCGAAATGTGTTCGCTGGTAGTATTGACAATATATCTGTTCCGGCATATTGATGAAAAAGTATATGGCTTACGCTGGCACATTGAGATAAAGATATTAAAAGAAATATTTTCTATCTCGGTATGGAGCATGCTCCAATTCTTTGTCAGTGTAGCCATTTGGTTTCTGTTCTTCTTGGCTATCGAGCATTTGGGAGAAACAGAATTGGCTGTATCGAATATTGTAAGAAGTGTTTCCGCCCTGTTTTCCGTTATCGTCAATGCGCTGGCTGGTGTTACCAGTTCTTTGGTGAGCAACCTGATTGGAGCAGGTGAAAAGAGAAAAATCTTCCCGCTTTGTCACAAAATTATCCGTTTAGGATATGTGACAGGTATCCCATTGATTGTTCTTGCCTTGGTCTTTCACCAACACATTATCGGGGCTTACACAGAAAATCCGGTTATCGTACAAGTTGCATGGTTGCCGTTTATGGTTATGCTGCTGAATTACTTCTTTGCACTTCCCGGCTATGTTTATCTGAACGCAGCGACAGGAACAGGAGCAACGCGGACTGTATTTGTCTTTCAACTGACAACAACCATTGTTTATCTGTTTTGCTTATGGGGATTAAGCCATCGTAATGTTCCGTTAGCAGCTTATTGGGCAGCGGAATACCTGTTCGTGCTTGGGCTTGGGGTGCAGTCTGTCATTTATCTTAAATATAAACACTATTAAAAGCTGAATCTATGATGAAAAAGATATATCCACGCACAGGTGACACGCAGACCGTGTACCTGAATGCAGTCGTAAAAGACCCCTCTATCATAGTGGGTGACTATACCATCTACAACGACTTTGTGTCCGATCCGCTGCTTTTTGAACAAAACAATGTACTTTACCATTATCCTATCAATCACGAAAGGCTGGTAATCGGCAAATTCTGCTCCATCGCCTGTGGTGTGAAGTTTCTGTTCAACAGTGCCAACCATACCTTGAAGTCCTTATCCTCCTATACCTTCCCACTCTTTTATGAAGATTGGGGTTTGGAAAAATCCAATGTAGCAACGGCTTGGGATAATAAAGGAGACATTGTGATAGGCAACGATGTATGGATAGGTTACGAAGCGGTTATCATGGCTGGTGTACATATCGGTAACGGAGCAATCATAGCTGCCCGCGCCGTGGTGACGAAAGACGTTCCGGCCTATACGATAGTCGGCGGTGTTCCTGCCCGACCGATAAGAAAGCGCTTTGATGAAGATACGATACACAAACTGGAAGCATTACAATGGTGGAATTGGCCAACTGAAAAGATACGTCAATATCTGCCCAATATCAACAAGGGAAATATAAATGAGTTATTTGAAATAAAAATTTAAGAAAACGCCCGGATTTACACGTTTAATGTAAATCCGGGCGTTTATGCGGTGCGTACGGGACTCGAACCCGTGACCCCATGCGTGACAGGCATGTATTCTAACCAACTGAACTAACGCACCATTTTTTCTTTTGTTGCTATCTCTCTCGATTGCGGTTGCAAAGGTACAACTATTTTTTAAACCTGCAATACATTTCCCTGTTTTTTTTCATTTTTTCTTCATTTTAGGGGAAAAAGGGGAGAATTTCAGCTGAAATCTCCCCTTTATAACAAGTTTCAAGTGATTTTTTTCATTTAATACGCTTATATCCGTATATTGCCAAGTCGCCCAATTCTTCTTCGATACGGAGCAACTGGTTGTATTTCGCCATACGGTCCGAACGGCTCAGCGAACCGGTCTTGATTTGTCCGCTATTCGTTGCTACAGCTATATCGGCTATGGTGGCATCTTCGGTTTCACCCGAACGATGGGATGTAACCGTAGTATAACCATGGCGGTGTGCCATCTCGATAGCATCCAGCGTTTCGCTAAGTGAGCCTATCTGGTTTACCTTTATCAATATGGAATTAGCACATCCCATGGCAATGCCTTTCGAAAGGAATTCTACATTGGTTACGAACAGGTCATCGCCTACCAGCTGGCAACGTCCGCCGATACGTGCCGTTAGTTTCTGCCAGCCTTCCCAGTCGTTTTCACTCATACCGTCTTCGATAGAATCAATCGGATACTTGTCAATCAGTTCTTCCAGATAAGCGATTTGTTCATCCGATGTACGTTTCTTTCCTTTTTCCCCTTCGAAAATGGTGTAATCGTATACTCCATCCTTATAAAACTCAGATGACGCACAGTCCATACCGATTTTCACGTCCTTGCCTGGTTCGTAGCCTGCTGCCCGGATAGCGGCAAGGATGGAGTCAAGTGCGTCTTCCGTACCATTCAATGTCGGCGCAAAACCTCCTTCATCACCTACCGCCGTACTCAGTCCACGGTCGTGCAAAACCTTCTTTAAGGCGTGGAATACTTCTGCACCCATACGCAAGCCTTCACGGAACGAAGAAGCACCTACCGGACGAATCATAAACTCTTGGAATGCAATCGGGGCATCGCTATGCGAACCGCCATTGATGATGTTCATCATCGGAACCGGCATTACATACGTATTTACCCCTCCGATATAGCGATAGAGAGGAATGTGCAGGTAATTGGCGGCAGCTTTTGCCACGGCAAGCGAAACGCCCAAAATGGCATTGGCACCCAAATTCGATTTTGTCTTGGTGCCGTCCAGTTCCAACATTTTCCGGTCGATGGCACGCTGTTCCAATACAGACCAGCCCGTCAAAGCCGGAGCTATGACCGTATTGATATTCTCTACAGCCTTCAATACACCCTTACCGCCATAGCGTTTCGGATCTTTATCGCGAAGTTCCAACGCTTCGTGCTCGCCTGTAGAAGCCCCGGACGGAACCGAAGCACGTCCCATTATACCAGATTCCAGCATTACATCCACTTCTACGGTAGGATTGCCACGCGAGTCGAGCACTTCACGACCTATGATTGATTTGATTTTCATACATTTATTGATTTTAAAAGTTATTTTCTATGTCCGCAAAATTGCAAACTTTCATCTGTTTTGTCAATACCTGAAAGTAGGTATTTTAAACCGCAAGGGACACAGAAATACCCCTGTATCCCTGTGTCCCCTGTGATGAATTACCGAGCTGTCAAGCAAGGCTTAATAGTTCGTTTTCTGCACTTCAAAGTAAGCTTGTGGATGCAAGCAAGCCGGACAAATTTCGGGAGCTTCCGTACCTACATACAGGTATCCGCAATTACGGCATTGCCATACCACTTCGGTATCTTTCTTGAACACCTTACCTTCTTCTACATTCTTTGCCAGTGCAAGATATCTTTCTTCGTGCCCCTTTTCGGCAACAGCTATTTCACGGTACATCTTGGCGATAGCAGGAAATCCTTCTTCATCGGCAATATCAGCAAACTTCGGATAGTCCAGCGACCATTCCTCGTTCTCGCCTGCTGCAGCAGCCTTCAGGTTTTCCAGCGTAGTTCCGATAACACCCGAAGGATAGCTGGCTGTGATTTCCACCATTCCGCCTTCCAGCCATTTAAACATCCGCTTGGCATGTTCTTTCTCCTGATCTGCAGTTTCGGTAAAGATAGCGGCAATTTGTTCATATCCTTCTTTCTTTGCCGCACTTGCAAAGTAAGTGTAACGCATTCTTGCCTGTGATTCGCCAGCAAATGAAATACCCAGATTCTTCTCTGTTCTTGTTCCTTTAATACTTTTTCCCATAATCGTTAGTTATTTAGTGGTTAGACATTGTTTCCTTTTCAACATTACAAAGATAGTATTTTTATTCAAATTTGTAATAATTACAATCCGTCTTTTATGTTCTATTAAGACTTTCTTGCCTTTTCTTAAAAGATTAACAGGAATGTAGTCGTTTATGTTCGGATAAATATATACTTTTGCACTTCTTTTTTATTATTTTAATCATTTCAATAGGTATATGAAGACATTTCAGTTTAAACCGAAGCTGGTAGATACGCTTCGGAACTACACCCGGTCGGACTTCTCTACCGACCTGATGGCAGGCATCATCGTAGGCATCGTAGCCCTTCCGCTTGCCATTGCTTTTGGCATCGCTTCGGGAGTAAGTCCCGAAAAAGGCATCATCACCGCTATCGTAGCGGGATTCATCATCTCGCTTTTGGGCGGAAGCAAAGTACAGATAGGCGGACCTACGGGAGCCTTTATCGTTATCATCTACGGCATTATCCAGCAATACGGACTGGAAGGCCTGATGATAGCGACCTTAATGGCGGGCATACTCCTTATTATATTAGGAATGTTCCGGCTGGGCACCATCATCAAGTTCATTCCCTACCCCATCATCATCGGTTTCACAAGCGGTATCGCCCTGACCATCTTCACCACACAGATAGCTGATGTATTCGGCCTGCAATTCGGAGGTGAGAAGGTGCCGGGCGACTTTATCGGCAAATGGATACTCTATGCACGCCATTTCGATACCGTCAACTGGTGGAACGTAGCGGTCAGCATAGCCAGCATCCTGATTATCGCGCTCACGCCCAAGTTCTCGAAAAAGATTCCCGGCTCGCTGGTAGCGATTATCCTTGTGACCGTAGCGGTATACCTGATGAAGATGTACGGAGGTGTGACCAGCATCGACACCATCGGCGACCGCTTCAGCATCCAGTCACAATTACCCGAAGCTACCGTACCTTCGCTCGACTGGGAAGCGGTGAAGAACCTTTTCCCCGTAGCGATAACCATCGCCGTGCTGGGGGCAATAGAGTCTTTACTCTCCGCCACCGTAGCCGACGGAGTCATCGGAGACCATCATGACTCAAACACCGAACTGGTGGCACAGGGCATTGCCAACATTATCTCACCCATCTTCGGCGGCATTCCTGCCACGGGAGCCATTGCCCGCACCATGACCAATATCAACAACGGAGGCCGCTCGCCGATAGCCGGTATCGTTCATGCCATCGTGCTTCTGCTCATCCTGATATTCCTGATGCCGCTCGCCAAGTTCATCCCGATGGCGTGCCTTGCCGGCGTGCTGGTAGTAGTATCCTATAACATGAGTGGCTGGAGAGTATTCAAAGGGTTGCTGAAAAACCCGAAATCCGATGTCACCGTATTGCTTATCACCTTCTTCCTCACCGTGATATTCGACCTGACCGTGGCTATCGAAGTGGGGCTGGTCATCGCCTGCGTATCGTTCATGAAACGAGTGATGGAGACCACGCAGATATCGGTCATTACCGATGAAATCGACCCCAACAAGGAATCGGACGTGGAAACGCACGAAGAACACCTGGTTATCCCCGAAGGCGTGGAAGTGTACGAAATAAACGGACCTTACTTCTTCGGCATCGCCACCAAATTTGAAGAAATCATGGCACGGTTGGGCGACCGCCCGCAGATACGCATCATCCGCATGCGCAAAGTGCCTTTCATCGACTCTACGGGCATACACAACCTGACTACCCTGTGCGAGATGTCACAAAAGGAAAACATCCACATCATCCTTTCGGGTGTCAATCCGCAGGTGCACGACGTATTGGAACGGTCGGGCTTCTATACTTTGCTGGGCAAGGAAAACATCTGCAGCAACATCAATGAAGCACTCGATGTGGCACGGAAAGAGCTTGGCGTAAGCTGATGCCTTAATCTGTTAAAGACTTTTGAATAAGAAGGTACGTTTCTTAAAGCATGTTATAAAACACGTTTTTATAACCTTAATGCTTGCATATTTCCCAGAAGTCCGTACCTTTGCAATGTGTTTTTCATAGTATTAGATTTAAGGTTAACAAAGGTTGGAGTACAGCGGTACTCCTTTTTTTATGCCCGTACGCGATTACGTCCATCCGTTTCTTTTCCAAGCCAAGCCATAACATTCAGTTAGCTTGATAATCCAATCCGCATGGCTGCGTAGCCTGTAAGATTATTAATCTTCACGCCGGAGGATTATTAATCTTCACGCTGTAAGATTAATAATCTTACAAACGATGCAGCTATATTGCGAAGAAGTCAAAGCTTGCTTGTCATGCCGGATTTGTAATCTGACTCTTCAATTACACCGGATTTGCAATCCTGCGTGACGCTGGCGAATAAGATAAATGCATTGCCCGATAAAGAGAATAGCAAAAGCAGATGAAGATATATGAGCCGGAAAAGCCAGTATATCTTCATCTGCAGGGCACTTATTTCTTGTAGTTTTTCAGTCCTGTCTGAAGGAAATCAACGTATTTGGCGATGTCCTCGTCGTACGAATACGACTTGTTGAGCGGATTGCCTTCATTGTCTATCAAGACGTAGAAAGGCTGGGCATTGGCACCGAATTTCGAACGTTGCAGGTAACTCCACTTGTCACCTACGGTACGAAGCGTGCGTTCCTTGCCGTTTTCCATAATCTTGATAGGTTCGGGCAGTTTCGCTTTCTCGTCCACGTAGAGCGTGATAAGCACATAATCATCGGTCAGCATCTTGCTTACCTGCGGGTCGGTCCATACCGCCAGTTCCATCTTGCGGCAGTTCACGCATCCGTAGCCCGTGAAGTCTATCATTACCGGTTTACCCTGCTGGCGGGCATATTCCATACCTTCGTCAAAGTCCTGGAACTTGGCGTGTACTTCGTTTTCATACAAGTTAAAGTCTTGTGTCTGCATCGGAGGAGCGAACGCGCTGACCGCTTTCAGAGGAGCGCCCCACAAGCCGGGCACCATATAGACCGCAAAAGCAAGCGAGATGAGGGCAAGGAAGAAACGTCCCACGCCCACCTTCGTCGAATCGTCATCGTGCGGGAACTTGATTTTGCCCAACAGATAGAAGCCCAACAAGCCGAAGATGACAATCCACAAGGCGAGGAAGGTTTCGCGGTCCAGCAAACGCCAGCCGTATGCCAGGTCTGCCACCGAAAGGAACTTGAGGGCGAATGCCAATTCGAGGAAGCCCAATACGACCTTGATGACGTTCATCCAACCGCCCGACTTCGGCATCGACTTGAGCCACGAGGGGAACATCGCAAAGAGTGTAAACGGCAAGGCAAGCGCTATGGCAAAGCCCAGCATACCCAATGCCGGGGCGATAATGCTGCCCGTAGTGGATACTTCCACCAGCAGGAAACCGATAATCGGTCCGGTGCACGAGAAGGAAACCAGCGAAAGAGTAAATGCCATCAGGAAAATGCTGAGCAGCCCCGTAGTAGACTCTGCCTTGCTGTCGACCGCATTGCTCCATTTCGAAGGCAGGGTGATTTCGAACGCGCCGAAGAACGAAGCGGCAAACACTACCAGCATCAAGAAGAAGAAAATATTGAAGATAGCATTGGTCGACAAGGCATTCAGCGCACTTGCACCGAATATCAACGTAATGGCAAGCCCCAACGCTACGTAAATCACGACAATGGACGCACCGTATGTCCACGCGTCACGGATTCCTTTCCGTTTGTCTTTCGAGCGTTTCAGGAAGAAGCTGACCGTCATCGGGATGATGGGCCATACACAGGGAGTAAACAGGGCAAGCAGCCCGCCGATGAATCCGGCGAAGAAGATGTATACCCACGAATGCGTATCCTGTTGCTGGGTTTCGCCGAACTCGGACAATTCCTTGACGACCGGCTTCCAATAGTCAGCCGTGCCTTCCAGTTGGGCAGGAGCAGCAGGGAGAGAATCTGTTTCTGCTTGCGCCGCTATTGCTTCCGGCTTTTCTTCTGCCGGTTGCTCCGCTACAGCCGATGCGCCCGCCGCCGTTCCGCTATACGAAAAATCAACGGCGGTAGGAGGCAGGCAATTCTCATCGTTGCAAGCGCCGTATTCCAAATATCCCTTTACCACATAGTCGCCTCCGGTGAGCCGCACTTTCTGGACAAAGGTCGCATTCTTTTCAAAATAACGCACCTGCATGGAGAAAATCGGGTCCATCTGCTCTTTTTCCCCTTTGCCCGGAACCAGTTTGCCCACCAGTTCCGCTCCTTTTATTTCATCTACATTAAACGTTGCAGAGGTAGGCCCTCCGTCTCCCAAATCCGTAGAATACACATGCCACCCGGCATCAATCGTACCCGTAAATACAATCTCGGCTTCCGTAGCCGAAAGTTCTTTCCATTCAGCCTTGAACTTCACCGGGTCTTGCATCTGGGCAAACACCGGCAGGCAGAGCAAGAAGGCAAAAAGCCAACTGAGGGTCATTCTTGTTTTCATTGTTTCGTTTAGTTTTAAGTAAGTGTACAAAATTAAATGATATTTTCTGGACTGACAGACTAATTTTCGACATCTACTTATTGGATTAAGTTCTATCCTATATTGTCTGCATTTTCAATCTCCACTCCTTTCAGTGTAGCCGAACTCGACTCGGTGATACGTACCTTCACGAAATCGCCTATGCGGTGCGTGCCTCGGTCGAACACCACGACTTTGTTCTGCTCCGTGCGTCCGAACAATTGCTCTTTCGAACGCTTGGACACGCCTTCCACCAGCACTTCGAATGTCTTGCCTACGTCTTTCGCATTGCTTTCGGCAGACAATTGGTTCTGGAGTTCTATCAATTCGTTCAGGCGGCGGATTTTCACCTCTTCGGGCACATCGTCGGGCAAGTGCTTCGAAGCATACGTGCCGGGACGTTCCGAATACTTGAACATGAAGGCGGAATCGTAGGCACATTCGCGCATCAGCGAAAGGCTCATCTGATGGTCTTCTTCCGTTTCCGAGTGGAACCCGGAGAAGATGTCGGTGCTCAGCCCGCAATCGGGGATGATGCGCCGGATGGCAGCTACCCGCTCCAGATACCACTCGCGGGTGTACTTGCGGTTCATCAGCTTCAGGATGCGCGAGCTTCCGCTCTGCACGGGCAGGTGGATGTGCTTGCATACGTTGGGCACATCGGCTATCACTTGGAGCGTTTCGTCGCTCATGTCTTTCGGATGCGAGGTCGTAAAGCGCACGCGCATGCCGGGTACTGCTTCTGCCACCGTGCGCAACAGCATGGGGAAAGTAATCACCGTCCCGTCCGCCTGCTCGAAGCGGTACGAATTGACGTTCTGCCCCAACAGGGTCACTTCCTTGTAGCCCTTTTGGCAGAGGTCGTTCACCTCGTTCAGGATGCTTGCCACGTCGCGGCTCCGTTCCCGTCCGCGGGTGTAAGGCACAATGCAGTAATGGCAGAAGTTGTTGCATCCGCGCATAATCGATACATAGCCCGACACACGGTTGCCACAGATACGCGAAGGAATCACGTCGCGGTAAGTTTCGGTAGTGGACAATTCCACATTGATGGCTTTCTCGCCTGCTTCCACCGAAGCAATCAGGTCGGGCAGGCTCAGGTAAGCGTCCGGTCCCGCCACCAAATCCACGTGGTGGTTCTCAATCAGGTCCTCTTTTACCCGTTCCGCCATGCAGCCCAACACACCTACGATAAGGTGTTTCCGTTTCTTTCTCAATGCATGGAAGAATTCCAGCCGGTTCAGAATCTTTTGCTCGGCATTGTCACGGATGGAACAGGTGTTCATAAATACGGCATCCGCCTCGTCCAGCGTACCGCAAGGCTCATAGCCCGCCATTTGCATAACGGAAGCCACCACCTCGCTGTCGGCTACGTTCATCTGGCATCCGTAAGTCTCAATAAACAGTTTTTTCGTTTCTTTTCCGGTCGCGGATTTAAAGTCCGTTCCCGCAGTCTGATTTGTCATACGATTATTTATTATTGGTTACTAATGGATTTTCACCACAGAGTACACAGAGGCTCACAGAGGAAACAAGTTATTTCTTATTCCGCGAAAATCCGCGCCAATCTGCGTTTCAATATAAAAAGAACTCTGTGTGCCTCGGTGTTCTCTGTGGTGAAAATTCCCCCGCAAAGATAAGAAATCTATTCCGTTCCGCATGAATAAGTGATAAGTTCTTATGTTTCTTTGCCGGAAAATTACTATCTTTGGGCGATTCCTTTCACACCTTTTATTAATTAAGAACGGATATGAGCAACATTCTCGTCATTCTGATATGCATCGTGATTATCGCTTACAAGGTAATGACCCAAAAGCCGAAAGCACAAAAGCCTGCCGCTCCGAAGCCGGTCATCGGCTTCCCGGAAGAAGCGTATGAGGAGGAGGCGGAAACGCCTCTTCGGGAAGAACAGCCCAAGCCGCGCAAGGAGCCGGTACGCTACACGCAACAGATGCGGAAACCTGAGCCGATGACCTCTGCACCGCCTGCGGCGAAACCTCAGACCGAAAAGAAAGGAATCAGCCTCCGCACACGGAACGAAGCCCGCAAGGCATTCATTTACTCGGAGATATTCAAACGGAAATATTAATTAAGTACTAACCCAGCCCCCTCCAAACCTCCCCCCGTGGGGGAGGCTTTAGACAACTGAAGTATTTTTAGCCTCCCCCACGGGGGGAGGTTTGGAGGGGGCTTCTAATTCAAACACTATGAACTACAACCGAATGACGGCAGCCGAAGCTGCCCGCCTGATACAAAATGGCGAAATCATTGCACTGAGCGGCTTTACCCCGGCAGGAAGCCCCAAAGCCGTAACCGCCGAACTGGCAAAACAAGCCGAAGAAAAACACGCGCGGGGCGAAGCGTTCCGCATCGGAATCATTACAGGAGCATCGACCGGAGACTCGTGCGACGGCGTGCTGACACGGGCACACGCCATCCAGTTCCGCGCACCCTACACCACCAACACCGACTTCCGCAAGGCGGTCAATAACGGCGAAATCAACTACACCGACATCCACCTCTCGCAAGTGGCACAGCGCCTGCGCTCCGGATTCCTGGGACATGTCACCACCGCCATCGTAGAAGCCTGCGAACTGACCGACGACGGGCGCATCTACCTCACAGCCGGCGTAGGAATCACCCCCACCATCGCCCGCCTCGCCGACCGGGTCATCATCGAACTGAACGCGGCGCACAGCAAACGCATCATCGGCATGCACGACCTCTACGAGATGGAACGTCCGCCCTACCGCCGGCCCATTCCCATCGTGCGGCCCAGCGACCGTATCGGACTGCCCTACATACAGGTAGACCCCCGGAAGATAGCCGGAGTGGTAGAAGTGAACATCCCCGACGAGGCACGCGGATTCAGCGCCCCCGACCCCGTGACAGACAAGATAGGGCAAAACGTAGCCGACTTCCTTGCAGCCGACATGAAGCGGGGCATCATCCCCTCTACCTTCCTGCCCCTGCAGTCGGGCGTAGGAAACATCGCCAACGCCGTGCTGAGCGCGCTGGGACGTGATTCGAGTATCCCGCCCTTCGAGATGTACACCGAAGTCATCCAGAACTCCGTCATCACCCTCATCAAGGAAGGGCGCATCAAGTTCGGAAGCACCTGCTCGCTCAGCGTCACCAACGACTGCCTGGACGACATCTACCAAAACATGGACTTCTTCGCCCACAAGCTGGTGCTCCGCCCCTCCGAGATATCCAACTGCCCCGAGGTAATCCGCCGCATCGGCGTCATCTCGATGAACACCGCCATCGAAGCCGACATCTACGGCAACGTGAACTCCACCCACATCTGCGGCACGAAGATGATGAACGGCATCGGCGGCTCAGGCGACTTCACCCGCAGCGCGTACATCTCTATCTTCTCGTGCCCCTCGACGGCAAAAGGCGGCTGCATCAGTTCCATTGTCCCCATGGTGTCGCACCTCGACCACAGCGAGCACTCCGTCAACGTCATCATCACCGAGCAAGGTATCGCCGACCTGCGCGGCAAAAGCCCGATGGAGCGTGCCCAAGCCGTCATCGAGAACTGCGCCCACCCCGACTACAAGCAGCTCCTGTGGGACTACCTGAAGATTTCCACCAAAGGACAAACCAGCCACAGCCTCTCCGCCGCCCTGGGCATGCACCAGGTATTCCTGAAGAAAGGCGACATGCGCCTCACCGACTGGAGCGAGTTCGCCGGCTGACGCTTGTTTTTTTCACCACAGATTACACAGATTTTTTAAGTTATTTGCTTTTGAAACGCAGATTGGCGCGGATTTTCGCGGATTATTTTTTATATTTTATAGTCAATCAGAAATGAATTGCGAAAAATCATTTGT
>ULXT01051532.1_pt1 | contig 11989 bp, 8 predicted proteins | sample 1961571 | NCBI WGS metagenome assembly ULXT01 (sample SAMEA4835846, study PRJEB28245) | human gut metagenome | biome: gut microbiome; material: fecal sample | place: Denmark | collected 2008
TATATCATCTAATACGAAGGAGGCTCGCTCCATGAGCATTTGTCATGTTTTCGTTCGAATCAGGGGGAGGAAAAGGCGTATCAAACAGTTCCTGCGCTTTGTGCTGTAAAGACAATCGTATTAACCATGCTGGCAAAAGTCCTGCTTGAACCGTAACAGTTGAGTTAATCGAATGATTATATATTGATCGGGCAATGTAACGACCTCTGCTCGATTTTGCAACTATAGTCACGTCATCCCCGGTTGACAAAACACTTTGAATATTTCCGTATACGATAATGTCTCGCGCCTGCTCAGCAAATCCTCGTAGCACATGTTCCTGCACTCTAAACACTGTAACAAAGGTTGTATGACTAAGCTGGTACGGTTCTCCATAGAAAACTGACTGAACAATTTTGGTTAGCTTGGATTGATAGTATTGTTGAGTTGTACATTCAACAACCATTCCGTTTATTTTCACGGAGTGCCGATCCGTTTCCTCAAAAACAAATTCTATTTCTCGTTCTGGGCGAGTCGAAGTAGTATGATGGGCAGCTTCCCCCTGCTGATATGTTGTATTGCAAACATTTTTTTGGTCGAGTCGTCTCAACTCTCGGCCACAGTAAGGACAAAGATTATAAGAATTATCGACATCAATATCGCATTGGCTACAGTGTTTCATATTGTCTCCTAAGCATCATAGTAAGTGCCCTCAAAGCCTACGCTTTACCGTTTGCCTATCTGCCCATAATTGGGTGATGTAACATGCATCACTCAATTATGGGTGTACAAATTGCTTTTAATCGTCGTAGGGGCAACCATCGGCTTCGCATTTGTAAGAGTTGATAGTATGTCATTCATTTTTGATTTACAGTTAAGCTCAAAACTAGTATCGATACTGAAGCATTAACTTGTCAAATCAACAACCACCATAGACATATCATCTTGTGATCCGTTCTCTCGAGCAAAAGCCATGCTGAGCTCAAGCAGCTCTGGAGTATTATGTATTGAGTTGACACCTTTCTCGAGTTCCTCACTCTTCATGAAATCATGAATTCCGTCACAAGTAAGAATAATGCAATCTGCTGTGGATAGCACCTCAGTTACATCAGAAACATAGAGCTGTTTGCCCGTAGAAACATCTCCGTTTCCCAAGCAGGCGGTTATCTCCGAACTGCGACCGCTGGCTGCTATTTCTTCTTCTGACCAACCAGAAAGACTCATTTGGCGAGCCCATGTGTGGTCTTGCGTTAATTGATTGAGATACGGGGCCTTCCAACTGTATGCTCGGCAGTTGCCAACATGGAACAAAAGCCAATTTGCCCCTGTGTAGTATAGCCCAGTAAGTGTAGTTGCCATTCCTTGCAGTTGAGGATCATATTGAGATTGGGCAACAATTTTCGCGTTTAGTTGTTCAATCTTAGTCGAAAGAACCTGTTCAGGACAATCAGTAGGCATTGATAGTGTAACTACACCTTCTGCGGCAACATGAGCTGCAACATTCCCAGCGTTATTTCCACCGACTCCATCCGCAACAGCAACAACAAAGGGCTGCTTTTTCGGAATATCAGCAGAGTAAACGCCACCGGCTATAATCGAGTTATCAACTACCACACGATCTTCTATATTTTTCTTTCCTATGCCAGCTTCCATTCGGCAATAAATTTTCATCCTTCAACCTCCGCGTCAATTCCAACAGGTGATGAATTGAGATCTAACGATCGGATCACAATAGCTTTTCCAGCAGTAATCATATCCTGGTGATCATAAATAAACCTAGTAAGCGGAGTGTATAGGCAAGATTCAACTGTATTTCTAATTCCTCTTCCGCCATATTCCAAAACTTCAGACGAACAGCACTTTTCGAGAAGGACTTTTTCAATAGCGCTGGTATCAATTTCAATCTCGCTATTATCTTTAAAATCCGCTTTGACTCGATTGATATGAAGTTTCAAAATGCTTTCAGCAACATCGGGGCGAATAAAATCATAGACAACGATATTATCCTCGCCGATTCTGTTAAGTAACTCTGGGCGTCCAAGCTCATATTTGAAATAGTTACGGATACCATCAATTACTTTTGCCTGCATTTCTTTATGCGTCACACAGTCTTTAGGGTCAATCAGCTGCTTATTTTTTTCGATTCTGTTGCCGAATTCGTCAACTTCGGAGACTGTGCCGACAATTCCCTTATTGCTGGTGAATATAATAATGGACTCGGAAAAATACACCGTATTACCTTGTCCATCTGTCAGACGCCCGTCATCTAAAATCTGAAGGAATTTGTCGAGAATACTAGGGTGTGCTTTTTCAATTTCGTCAAACAGTATTATGGAGAAAGGATTATCTCTAACGGCATTTGTAAGTTGTCCACCGGCCTCGTAACCGATATAACCCGGAGGTGCGCCGAGCAATTTTTGATCTGAATGACTTTGCTTATACTCAGCCATATCAAATCGGAGGCAGCAGCTCTCATCTCCAAAAATGTTTCTTGCCAGCGCTTTCGCTGTTTCAGTTTTACCTGTTCCGGTTGGGCCAGCAAAAAACAGTACGCCCTTTGGTCTATTATTTGATACTCCACCACGACCAACAACGCTTCGCTTTATAACATCCATAACTTTGGCGAGTGCGCTATTCTGCCCAAGAATATTGGCATACATAACTTTATAATCGGGCGTTCTATTCACCGGCTCTTTCGCAATTTCTTTTGTCGTTGGAGCCTCTCTCGCGGTTTGCTGTGTCATCCCCTTACAAGTGCTTTTTTCTGCCTTCCCCTGCGTCTGTATTGTTTCATAAAAGGTCCTAAGATAATTAATGTCGGTTAAAACTTGCAAGGATTTTTCTAGGCCAACGGAAACTACCCATGCGCGAAAGCCTGGACTTACCATTTTTCCATCATAGATTTCGGTTTTACAAAAGGTCAGAAATGAAAGCACGTTCTCAGAATTTTTACATTCAGAAATTTTTTGATTGACAAATTTAATAAAACTATCCTTGTCTGAAAACTTCCCTGACGGCAAGCGTAGTTTTGTAGACTTCGAGAGAGTATACGCGAGTATATAACATGCGTAGTCTGCAGCAGAATAATTGTTTTTGTCCACTTCTCTTGAAACAATCGATTCGCACTGGATGGCTTTTTCTGACAACGAACTCTCGCCAGTGAACTGAAGATACTGAGAAACAACATTGTTTTTCATCCAAAATAGCAATTCATCATAAGACGGAAAAGTGTGAGAGTCCGTTGAACTGCCTGTTCGAAAAACAGAACTTGTTGGTGAGGAATTGGCCGATTTGGGTTTTGCATTCTCATCTATGTCATGCGCCCATAACGTGTTCAGAATAGCATCTCCCAAGCGGTATTTATTCTCATATTGATACTGTCTCCATGTAAATAATGTTAACTTGGGATAGAGTTGATATAATTTACGGAAGTAGTTAACAGCACTGTCCTCGCCCTTTCGCTTCGGCTCATTGCAAATAGCGAAAATGTCTTCTGTGCCCTCAATGTCCTTCACGGTTTCTTTCAATCGTTCGAAACGGCCATCAATGCCAAAAAGGTTTTGCCCTAATGTCCAGCGATACGCCATATTGGTGACTAGTTCTGGCAGTTCAGAAGGGATAGAATAAAAGTGCCCATCAAACTTAAACTGCTTTTCGTGGGGCACCAGCACCCGAACAGATTTCCACTTCTCATAATCGTCTCTGAGCCAATCACAGACAGCATCATAGGACCATCTCAAGCCTTTGTCATACTGTAGCAAGCCCACCAGAAGGTCTTTCGTTTGTTCACGGAATGACTGGATACCCGGAATTTTCGTATCCCGAATATCATCCATTTTCTGCTGCACCATATTCTCATCATAGTTGTAGTAAGGAGTATGTCCAGTCAGCAGTTCATAGATTGTAATTCCTAAAGAATAGTAATCGGAGATTGGCCAGCAGAACTTTGAAAATAGCACCTCAGGTGAAGCGTAGTCATATTGCATGAGAAACTGAGGGAGAGGAATATCTCGATTTGAGCTCGCGCTTTTAGGTTCTGTAATGATTATCCGTGTTTTCGATGCCATATTCTGTGGTGTTTGGATACGCTGCATGGTTTCTCTGACCTCTAAAATACCACTGTCTAGTCGAATGTGTTCCCACCGGAGTGCGCACGCTTCGCCGATTCGGATACCGGTATAGAGGCAAAGAAGAACGGTAAATTTCGTAAGATCCATGTCCTGCATTAACACATACTCTAACTGTCGTTGCTCAATTTCCGATAATACACGCATATTTTTTCTGCTTCTTTTTACAGACAATCCAGCGGTCGAGCAAATCACGAGATGATTATTTTCTTGCGCATAGCGCATGGATCTCTTAATGACAACTAAAATATCCGACACACTCTTTGGCGAAAGCCCTCCACTTCCGTCCAGTCTCCCGCACTGGAGAAGGTGGTCAATATACTTTTCAAGGAGTGCATTTCTTATTTCGCCAATCTGGTAGCCTCCTAGAAAGGGTTGTATGTGACGCTCGACGAGATGATTATATCTTGAGAAGGTCGAATCCTTTACATGGTTTTTGGCAGAAAGGAGCCACATCTTGAGAATCTCGCTATACGATGTAGGCTGCGGGGCCCGGCTATCGGAAGTTTGAATTGGCATTGATGTGGTTTCTTTTAGCTTGGATTTCACCTCAGAATAGCTTTTCCCATAGACATAGCCGTACTGTATTCTTCCGTGTGGTGTACGACATTTAATGTGTCGACCTTCCCAACGCCCGTCTTTCCTCTTGTAGATGTTCTCGCCTCTTTTTGGCATTTTCGACAGCTCCTTTCATGCCGATCGTCGACGGCGAAAATGACGGCGCAAGACTGTGTGGAGCCTACTTGTTCCACACACAAAACAGGATTTGAGTGGAACTTTGATACAGATTTTCCCGTTTTTCTCGGCTTTTCGCCTTCGTCACCTTGACGAAAACGGCAGGAATTTGTATAATTATATCTGTATCTGTAGCCAAAATATGCGTCGTCAAGGAACTTACTTCACGAAAAAGAAAGTTACCCATGCGAGTGCCTGTGGCACTCGCTTTTTGTTTTACTGAAAAATCAATTCTGCACGCTTAAAACAACTAATACTTGACGTATTGTCCGATTACTCTTCTTGCAGACATATTTGCCTGTATTATAGCATAATATTCTGTATTGTTTCAAGTTGGACAGCGTAAAATCGTGGGTCATTTTCTCCCGGCCATCACCTACAATATGCATAGAATAGGTGGTGAGTATTATATGGACACACAATTCGTGCGTGACCGAATTACCCAGCTGAGATTGAAAAAGGGCGTCTCCGAATATCAAATGAGTTATGATCTCGGACACAGCCGGAGCTATATTTATAACATATCCTCCGGCAAGTCACTGCCACCCATGGCGGAGTTCCTTCAAATCTGCGACTATTTTGATATCACACCAAGCCAATTCTTCGATGAATCCGAGGAAAATCCTGCGCTTCTGCAAACGGCCATCGAGGAACTCCATAAATTAAATGACGATGACTTAATGCTCATCATTGGAAATATCCGCAGGTTGGCTCGCAATTAAGTCAATCGATGAAAGATGTTTTCGTATAGAATAAAACCGCAAGGTATTGGGCAAGCACCGCTACCTTGCGGTTCTATGTTGCCCAACAGCGCTGATTTATATCGGGTGGTAAATGACCGTCCTCTCTGCGCACCACGATAATTGGAAAGTGGTTGGTATCATATTATGATACCAACCACTTTGCTCAATTAAAGCGCAACTATCATCGCCCCATCAAGGGGGAACTGCGCCCGCTCGTTGAACCCAGGACGAGTTCATAGTGAACCCACCAGAACAGCTCACTCTATCGGAGATTTAAGTCAGAAGAGAAGAGTATATTACACTTCTTCATAAGTACGGAGAGTGATTGCAGGTAATGAAACTTTCATGTATAATGTTGGCAAGACTGTAACCCGTGAACAAGTAACGGTATGGTTGGATGCCGAGCATAGCCATCTTTTTCGACCAGAATGAATCACTGACCGGTAGTGATATCAATCGCCAGATCATTGATTGGCGAACAGTATGGGGAGGGACATATGACCTATCGCGAGTTGAATGACTTGTTTTCCAAAATATGGGCGGATAAACACGGCATTATCCGCGGCAAGCCTGTTATGCTGATTTACCGTATGAACCATGCGGCTGGCGCGGAGGGGTTGGACGCTGTCGTGGATGAGTCCCTTCTTGCTGCAGAGCTAAAAAAAGCTGGCCTAACGCTGATGAGAGAGGGAGAAGAAAATGACCTTAATTGTGTGCGTGGATGACAATATGGGGATGCTCTTCAACCACAGGCGTCAGAGTAAGGATGTGGTTGTCAGGGAGCGTATTCTCAAGCAGGCAGAGGGAAAACACCTCTGGATGAACCATTACTCCGCAAAGCAGTTTGACCCAGAGGCACTGATCAACGCGGACGAGTCCTTTATGAACGAAGCTGCTCCAGAGGATGTCTGCTTTGCAGAGGACTGTTCCGTTGCCCATTACGAGCAGTGGATCGATAGAATCATCTTGTATAAATGGAATCGGAGTTACCCAGCAGACCTCCATTTTGACATCCCTCTTGCAGCGCATGGGTGGCAATTGGTTTCCACTGAGGATTTTGTCGGCAACTCGCATGAAAAAATCACGGAGGAGGTTTACACGAAATGAGCAAGGATAGGTTGCTTCAAGTCTTGAAAACCACTGGTGGCTGGGTCTTCGTGGTGTTCTGCCTGCTGCTGGCCTTGGGCGCCGGTGCCTGTGTGGGTAGCCTGCTTCTGGTCATTACTGCCGTTCTCGCACTGCCCATCAAGCCGATTCGTGGCATATGGGACAAGCTGCTTGGCGCTCAGAACATACCTGCAATTCCTGAAGGAGACAATGCCCGATGGTACGAGTTGAATAAGAAGTCAGCACAGAAAAAGCAACTGGCAGAGCGAGAAAACAAGAAGCAGCGCAAGGCACTAAAGCCAGCTATCATTGCCATTGCCTTCTGCATTTCGTTCTCCCTCGCATTGGCTACCTCGGAAACGCCGACAACACCATCTGCTGACTCCCCAAGTACCAGCCAAAGCACAGAACCCCCAGCCTCCGAAACTGTTCTCCCGGAAGTAGCCGAACCCACCATCGATCCGGCTACTGAGCAGGGGACGACCACGCCGCCTACAACAGATAAAGTAACTGCACCGACCGACCCTGTTACGATCAGCTACTCGCTTTCTGACATCCCTGCGTATTCTGGCAGCCCCTATGTGGCTCTGAATAACAATATCCCTTACTTTACGGACAGTGAGTTTACCACTACATCTTTTGAAACCTATAGCAATCTTGACTCTCTTGGTCGCTGTGGCGTTGCCTATGCCAATGTTGGCCTTGATACGATGCCCACGGAGGAACGTGGCTCTATCGGACAGGTTAAGCCCTCCGGCTGGCATACAGTCAAATATGACTGTGTGGATGGCAAGTATCTTTACAACCGCTGCCACCTTATCGGCTATCAGCTGACTGCAGAAAATGCCAACACGCAAAATCTGATTACTGGAACCCGATATCTTAACATCCAAGGAATGCTACCGTTTGAAAACATGGTGGCCGACTACATAAAGGAAACCAGCAACCATGTTTTGTATCGCGTAACCCCTGTGTTTGACGGAAATAACCTGGTCGCATCCGGTGTGGTCATGGAAGCAGAATCTGTAGAGGACAAGGGCGATGGCATCCTGTTCTGCGTATTCTGTTACAATGTCCAACCCGGCGTAAGCATCGACTATGCTACTGGTGATAGCCAGCTGGACGGTTCTGCGGCTGGAGGACCTACTACTAAGCCGTCAGAGACGACCCCTGCCGTTACTGAGCCGGAACCCCAGGCTCCGACCGAAACACAGTCGCAGGGACAGACTTATGTGCTGAACACCAATACTCATAAATTCCATTACCCAAGCTGCTCCAGTGCTGGGCAAATAAAGTCCAGCAATCGCCAGGATTACACTGGCAGTCGATCCGATTTAATTGCGATGGGCTATGACCCATGTAAGCGCTGTAAGCCGTAATACTCCGTATGGAGGTACTTGAATGGGGATATTTCAAAAGATCATCGAAGGGTTTAAACCCTCCCTGACGCTCGAGGAAGAAAAAGCTATAAAGGACCAGATGTCGGCTTTCAACTTGGCCGTCCAACAAATGGTTGGACGATATATATCCTTGGGAGAAATCGACGCCTTTAAAGCAGAATGGGCGCAAACATATAGAGAAATCAGATCCACCCGCATTCCAAAAAACAGCCCCATATTCCCCGCTGTACAGCAATTTTTCCAAGACTACGACCATGTGGCTGACACTCTCGCGGCAATGAACGAGTCGTTTCTGGCTATGAACTCCCAGCGCTGCGATAGCCTGTTATCCGATATAGATGGGAAAAGCTTGGACAAGCAACAACGGATCGTTGTTCTTAGTGATGAACCCCGTACACTGGTGCTGGCCGGTGCTGGCAGCGGTAAGACGCTTACGATAGCTGGAAAAGTAAAGTACCTCTGCCAAGAATGTGGTGTTGCGCCAGAGGACATCTTGCTGATTGCGTTCACAAAGAAGTCGGCCGAAGAAATGACTGAGCGCATTGCTGGACGGCTCGGTATTCCTGTTCAAGCAACGACCTTTCATAAGCTGGGGCTTGACATCATTACCGCATCGGAAGGCAAACGCCCAGATGTCCAAGACAATCTCGTCGATTTTGTTCGAAACTATTTTCAGAACGAGGTTGTATCGCACCCAGAGCTGGTAAAACAGTTGATTGAGTTTTTTGCCTACTACCTTCACATTCCCGCCGATATGGAGAAGTTTGACTCGCTGGGGGCTGCTTATGAGTACGAGAAATCGGTGGATTTTGAAACGCTCCGCAGCAAATACGATCAAGCACAGTGGGTCAGTCAGGCTACAGCTGATCGTAGCGAGCAACGACGGACTCTAAGGGACGAACGGGTAAAGAGCCTTGAGGAAGTGTCTATTGCGAACTTTCTGTTCCTCAATGGCGTCAATTACGAGTACGAGCGGTTGTACCCATTCGAGTCGGATGACCCCGGCAGAAAAGCTTATCGTCCAGACTTTTATCTGCCTGAATATGACCTGTACTTGGAGCATTTTGGCGTGACCAGAAATGGGCGTGTGCCATGGCTTACCCCCATTGAGGAGCAAAAGTACCTTGATGATATGGTCTGGAAACGGGAGACTCACAAAAGTCATGGGACCAAGCTGCTGGAAACCTATTCGTACCTTTCGAGTGAAGGCAAGCTGTTGGACTACTTGGATTCACTGCTCAAAAAGAATGGTGTAAAGTACCATGAGCCCAATTTCCGTGATATCTTCGAGAAGATATATGAAAAGGAAAGTGATCGCTATTTCTCGGAGTTTATCAGCTTGTGCTGCACCTTCATTACACTGTTCAAATCAAAGGGATATAGGCCAGAGGATCTGCTGTCGCTATACTCTGGAGATAGCTTGTTCCAGCGGCTATTCTTCCGTAAACGAACAGAACTGTTCAAGCAAATCCTGCTGCCGCTGCTGATAGCGTATGAAGGGAATCTTCAGGAAAATGGTGCTATCGACTTTGCGGACATGATAAACCTCTCCACGGAAAAGGTGTCGGACGGCTTTCAGATACATCCATATCAGTACATCATCATTGATGAGTATCAGGACATTTCCTTTGCAAGATATAAGCTGGTCAAAGCCATCTTAGATCAGACTAAGGCCAAACTGCTCTGTGTAGGCGATGACTGGCAATCTATCTACCGTTTTGCCGGAAGTGATATTACACTGTTTACTCATTTCCAAGAGTACTTCGGCGCATCTGCCATCTTACGATTGGAGCAGACCTATCGCAACGCACAGCAGCTCATTGACGAAGCTGGGCGATTTGTAATGCGAAACCCTGAACAGCTTCGAAAGACTCTTCGCTCTCCGAAAACGCTGGACTATCCCATAACCTTTATGTGTTATGAGACGACCCCGTTCCCAACACTCCGGCGCATTATGGATAAGATCATAGCTGGTTTTGGCCCGCAGGCATCCATCATGCTCCTGGGCCGGACAAACTATGATCTTGAATTAGTAGCTGAGTCAGGGCTATTTCAGGTCGGTAAGAACGGCAGCCTCAAGTACCTCGCATCCCCTGAAACTCCCATCAGCTTTATGACCGTGCATAAGTCGAAGGGGCTGGAAGCCGATAATGTGGTGCTGCTGAACTTCCAAAATGCAACGCTGGGCTTTCCAAATAAGATAGCCGATGACCCCATACTGCGTCTTGTATTGACCGTCCCGGAGGACTACCCGTATGCAGAGGAGCGTCGCCTACTGTATGTTGCCATGACCCGCACCAAAAACCGTGTGTTCATCCTCACGGACAGTAAGCGTCCGTCCGAGTTCTTCAAAGAGTTTACACCGTCACAGTCTGTGTTTATCCTGGCAAATGGCAACACGACGCAGGAGCATGTCAAATGCCCGCGTTGTAAGACGGGAACGCTGCTGGTCCGTAAGAATGATGAATCAAACAGGTATTTCGTTGGTTGCAGTAATTATCCCCAATGCGATTATAAAGTGCAGGATACATCCGTCTTGACCACCCAGCACATCTGCCCAGAGTGCGGTGGATTCATGGTAAAGCGAAGGGGGAAATTCGGACAGTTCTATGGATGCACAAACTACCCTACATGCCAGCATACCGAGCAAATTAATAAATCAAGTGTGTAACCCATACAGAAATTGCAATCCATAAGTGGGAGGGACTTATGAATACAAAGATTAAACGCTTTCTGACAATCGTGTTCGCGCTTCTTCTCGTCGTTGCATCGGCAACGACTGCTTTTGCCCATTCTGGACGTACCGATAGTAGTGGTGGACACAGAGATAACAAGAACAAGAGCGGTCTTGGCAGCTACCATTACCATTGTGGAGGATATCCAGCTCACCTACACTCTGGAGGCTATTGCCCGTACAGAGATGTTTTCCCATCAAGCGTAAAAATCACAGCGGGAAAGACCACTTTGGGTATCGGAGAGACAACATCAATTGAGGGATCGGTCTATCCGAGCAACGCCTGCAACACCAATATTACTTGGAGCTGCAGCGACTCTTCTGTTATTTCCATGTCGAACGGCGTAATCACAGCAAAAAACTATGGAACTGCCACTATAACCGCGGAATCATTTAACGGGAAAAAGAACTCAATTAAGATCACCGTAAAAGAAATCACTGCGGACAAAGTTGTCGTTTCCGGTTTGCCCGATTCGAACGACCACTACATCGGAGACGCCTTTGTGCTGGCATCTCAAATTGTCCCTGAGAATGTTGATGATCCATCCATAGTCTGGTCAAGCAGCAATGATGAGATCGCAACCGTTTCAAGCTCTGGAAGCGTACAGTTGCTATCTGCGGGCAAGGTAGAAATCCGCGCTACTGCCAGCAACGGCGTTAGCGGTAAAGTAGGAATAACTGTCAAAGAAAAATATGTTGAAACCGTGGATATTGCAGAAGATGAAATCGATGCGCTTTTAGGTGATGAAATCCCGGTTGTAGCGGTCGTATCTCCAAGTGATGCAACCTATCCAGAACTTGTTTGGACATCCGAAGACCCAGCGGTCGCATCGGTTTCGGATGATGGAAAAATCAGCGCATTAGCCTGCGGCGAAACGGTAATTACCGCGACATCAACAAATGGGATCCACGATTCCGTTACTGTAAGAATCAGCGAGATCAAGGCATCCTCGTTGGAGATTGATGGACCCGATTCAATTCTGCTCGGTGAGACTGCTACATTATCGGGCGTCTTTGTACCTGTCAATACAACGGACCAAAGGATCGAATGGAGCGTAAATAACCCCTCTGTCGCAAGTGTTTCTGATGAGGGCGTACTCACTACAAAGAATGCGGGTACAGCTACGATCACTGCAACCCAAAAAGATGTTTCGGCTGTATATA
>ULXT01058531.1_pt1 | contig 11986 bp, 8 predicted proteins | sample 1961571 | NCBI WGS metagenome assembly ULXT01 (sample SAMEA4835846, study PRJEB28245) | human gut metagenome | biome: gut microbiome; material: fecal sample | place: Denmark | collected 2008
ATTGAGAGCCTGAACATGCGGGCGCGTTCGGCAAGTACGTTTACCATTGATGACTTGCGCGAGATAGCCCGTCTGTGCGACGAGAATGGGGTAAAGAGTTACCTTACGGTGAATACCATCATTTACGATGAGGATTTGGAACTGATGCGCAAGATTATCGATGCGGCAAAGCAGGCAGGCATCAGTGCGGTGATTGCATGTGATGTGGCGGTGATGGCGTATTGCAATCAAATCGGGCAGGAGGTGCATCTCTCCACTCAGTTGAACATCAGCAACGTGGAGGCTTTGAAGTTTTACGCCCGTTTTGCCGATGTGGTGGTGTTGGCGCGCGAGCTGAACCTGAAGCAGGTGCGCAAGATATACGATGCCATCCGAGAAGAACATATCATGGGACCGATGGGGAATCCCGTCCGCATCGAGATGTTCTGCCACGGAGCGTTGTGTATGGCGGTATCGGGCAAGTGTTACCTTAGCCTGAACGAACTGAACGCTTCTGCCAACCGCGGTGCCTGCATGCAGGTGTGCCGTCGGGCTTATATCGTGAAAGACAAGGAGAGTGACATCGAGCTGGAAGTGGATAACCAGTACATCATGTCGCCCAAAGACCTGAAGACCATCCGCTTTATGGATGAGATGATAGAGGCGGGCGTACGGGTGTTCAAGATAGAAGGCCGTGCCCGTGGGGCGGAATACGTGAAGACGGTGGTAGAGTGTTACAAGGAAGCCATCCGCTCGTATTTGGACGGCACGTTCACCGAAGAAAAGAAAGACGCGTGGGACGAACGCCTGAAGACGGTGTTCAACCGTGGATTCTGGAACGGGTATTATTTGGGGCAACGCTTAGGAGAGTGGAGCCGCAACTATGGCTCGGAAGCTACGGAACGCAAAGTCTATGCCGGGCGCGGCATCAAGTATTTCTCGAACATCGGTGTGGCGGAGTTCCTGATAGAGGCTTCCGAAATCAAGGTAGGCGACAAGCTGCTGATTACCGGACCTACTACGGGGGCAATGTTCGTTACGCTTGAAGAAGCGCGTGTCGACCTCAAGCCGGTGGACGTAGTGCCCAAGGGCGTACACGTATCCTTTAAGGTGCCCGGACGCATCCGTCCCAGCGACAAGCTCTACCGCATGGTTCCGTCTGATGAGTTGAAGAAGAAATAAATGAATATCCGCATTTGTTTGTCGAGTTTGTTACGCCGGATTTGCAATCCGGCGTAATTTTTGGAATCGGATTTGCAATCCGAAACCGTTGCTGATGCGGATTACAAATCCAGCGTGACAGGCATTTTTTGTATATGTAGGCAAATGTAGAGACGACCCAAAAGAAGTAACCATGGGCAAAAGTACACATCTTAGTGGACAGCCGCTCTATAGTCGGGTGATAAAATTTCTGTGTAAGGACAGAATCTTTCAATTGAGTCGTGAGCGGTGAACGCTAAGTGAAACGTTTCGACAGTTGGACACATTTAGCGGTAATGCTTTATGCCGTAATCATGAACAGCATTTAAACAGACAATAAACTGGCATTAAAAAAGCGGTCCTCTACGAAAGAGGACCGCTTTGCCATATAGGTTGAGATTGAAATTACAATTTCGGGCCTGCAGCAACCAAAGCCTTACCAGCTTCGTTTCCTTCGAACTTAGCGAAGTTCTTGATGAAGCGGCCAGCCAAGTCTTTAGCTTTTTCTTCCCACTGAGCAGCTTCTGCGTAAGTGTCGCGAGGATCGAGGATCTTCGGATCTACGCCCGGCAATTCTGTCGGAACTACGAAGTCGAAGTACGGGATAGTCTTCGTCGGAGCCTTGTCGATAGAACCGTCCAAGATAGCGTCGATGATACCACGAGTATCGCGGATAGAGATACGCTTGCCAGTACCGTTCCAACCAGTGTTTACCAAGTAAGCCTTAGCACCCACTTTTTCCATCTTCTTAACCAGCTCTTCTGCGTATTTAGTCGGATGCAAGCTCAAGAAAGCAGCACCGAAGCAAGCTGAGAATGTCGGAGTCGGTTCAGTGATACCACGTTCTGTACCAGCCAACTTAGCGGTAAATCCAGACAAGAAGTAATATTTAGCTTGTTCTGCGCTCAGGATAGATACAGGAGGCAATACGCCGAATGCATCAGCAGACAAGAAGATTACTTGATGAGCGTGCGGACCTTTAGATACCGGTTTCACGATGTTGTTGATGTGGTAGATAGGATAAGAAACACGCGTATTTTCTGTTACGCTCTTATCAGCGAAGTCAATCTTACCAGCTGCGTCAACTGTAACGTTTTCCAACAAAGCGTCACGTTTGATAGCGTTGTAGATATCCGGTTCTGATTCTTTGTCCAAGTTGATAACCTTAGCGTAGCAACCGCCTTCGTAGTTGAATACGCCTTCGTCATCCCATCCGTGTTCGTCGTCACCAATCAACAGACGTTTCGGGTCGGTAGACAAGGTTGTCTTACCTGTACCAGACAAACCGAAGAAGATAGCAGTGTCAGTACCTTCCATGTTGGTGTTAGCCGAGCAGTGCATAGAAGCGATGCCGCGCAACGGGTTCAGGTAGTTCATGATTGAGAAGATACCCTTCTTCATTTCACCGCCGTACCAAGTGTTCAGGATAACTTGTTCGTTGGTTTTCAAGTTGAATACAGTAGCTGTTTCTGAGTTCAGGCCCAGTTCTTTGTAGTTGTCAACTTTAGCCTTGGCAGCGTTGAATGATACGAAGTCAGGTTCACCGTAGTTAGCCAGTTCTTCTTCTGTCGGACGGATGAACATGTTCTTTACGAAGTGAGCCTGCCAAGCTACTTCCATGATGAAACGAACTTTCAGGCGAGTAGCAGGGTTAGCACCGCAGAAAGTATCCATAACGAACAGACGCTTGCCGCTCAACTGCTTAACGGCTTTAGCCTTCAGGTCTGCCCAAGCTTCTTCCGAGCAAGGTTTGTTATCGTTTTTATATTCATCAGAAGTCCACCATACAGTGTCTTTGCTGGCTTCATTGTATACGAAGAATTTGTCTTTAGGTGAACGACCTGTATAGATACCGGTCATTACGTTTACAGCACCCAGTTCAGTTACCTGACCTTTTTCATAACCTTCAAGACTGTCTTTAGTCTCTTCAGCGAACAATACTTCATAAGAAGGGTTGTGGAGAATTTCCTTCACGTCGGTAATACCGTACTTGCTTAAATCTAAATTTGCCATTGTTCCAATGATTTAATTTGGTTGTTATATCAAATGTTTAGTATTTGCTCTGTTATCCTTCACGGCATAAAAGATGTTCTTTAACATCTATACCTTGTTTTTCGCGATACAAAAATAGTGGTTTCTTTTTAAACTAAAGAAGTAATTAGCGAAAAAAATCCGTAATTGATGAAGATTTATACTTGTGTAACAAATATGCCATTTCGAGTTTGCAATTCACGCGGGCGGTCGCGATGTCCGACACGGGCAGCCGTAATGGCTGGCACAGGCGTTCATGCCGGGCGATGCGGGCGTTCACGTTTCGTTCCTTCGGAATTTATCTTTTTTCTTCTTATCTTTGTCAGAAATTATCAAACGAATCCATATATGAAAATAACAGACTTTAGCACCCAACACACCATCTTGAACCAGTTCCTTTCTGAACTGCGCGATGTAACCATACAGCAAGACAGCTTGCGATTCCGGCGGAACATCGAACGCATCGGGGAAATCATGGCATACGAAATCAGCCGCGACCTGCCTTATGTAGAGAAAGCAATCCGCACGCCGCTTGCCGAAGCCACGGAAAATGTACCTGCCGTGCGTCCGGTAATAGCTACTATCCTGCGTGCGGGCTTGCCGCTCCACAGGGGCTTCATCAACTATTTCGACCATGCCGAAAACGCTTTCGTATCGGCTTACCGGAAGTATTTCGATGAAGACCATTTTGATATCCATATTGAATACATCGCCTCGCCCAAGCTGGACGGGAAAACGCTGATTCTTACCGACACGATGCTCGCTACGGGCGCCTCGATGGAATATGCTTACGAAGCGCTGCTGACGAAAGGCATGCCTGCCCATATCCACATCGCTTCGGTCATAGCCAGCCGCCAGGCTGTAGAGCATATCCGGCAAGTATTCCCGCAAGAAAAAACCAGCCTATGGTGCGGGACAATTGACCCCGAACTGAATGCGCATTCGTATATCGTGCCCGGGCTGGGTGATGCCGGAGACTTGTGTTACGGAGAGAAAGAATGATTCATTTATAAACACAGAGGCACAAAGACACAGAGATTTTTTATATATGTCTCTGTGCCTTTGTGCCTCTGTGTTCAAAAAAAGAGAACTGTATTACTTAATTTCCCACGTATCGTTGGTGTCAAGCAATTCGGCAAAGTTATGGTAACGTTTTTTGGCAGACACTTCTTCTATCTGCTCTGCTACCGCCTCGTCATACGTAGGAGCCTTTACATCACGGATTACGCCCAAGGCAATCGGGAAATCAGGGCCTTCCATCAAGGCTAACTTCAATTGCAAGGTATTGTCTTCGCAATGGGCATCGTGTACCAGAATATCTTTTTCGCTGATGCCATTCTCGCCCAGTTTCACTACTTTCAGCCCGAAACCTTCCTGCATCAGGCCAAATTCATGATTCGGTCCGAACAGCATCGGTTTTCCGTGTTCCAAGTAAATGGCATTCCGTTCGCGGTCTTCTTTCTTGGCTACGGAGTTGTGCGTGCCGTCGTTGAAAATGACGCAGTTCTGCAACACTTCGATTATGGAAGTGCCTTTATGGTGCGCCGCCGCTTTAAGCACTTCTACAGTCGGACCTCCGTCTACCGCAACGCAGCGGGCAAAGAAACGTCCGCGCGCTCCGAAGCAAAGCTCTGCCGGGCGGAACGGGTCTTCCACTGTGCCGTAAGGCGATGATTTGCTGACAAATCCGCGTGCCGACGTGGGCGAATATTGCCCTTTGGTCAGACCGTAAATGCGGTTATTCAGCAAGATAATATTAATGTCTATGTTCCGCCGGATGGCATGGATGAAATGATTGCCGCCAATGGCAAGCCCGTCACCGTCACCCGAAACTTGCCAGATGGTGAGATTCGGGTTGGCTACCTTTGCACCTGTCGCGATAGCCGCTGCACGCCCGTGAATGGTATGCATGCCATACGTATTCATATAATAAGGCAAGCGCGATGAACATCCGATGCCGGAAATAACGGCTATTTCGTGAGGCGGAACGCCCAATTCGGCAAGCGCTTTGTGGAATGAACTCAAGAAAGCATGGTCGCCACATCCGGGGCACCAGCGCGGCTGTCCTGCTTTATAATCGGCTGCTGTATATTTTGTTTCGCTCATGATTATTCCTCCTATATATTATGCATTTAAAATGCGGTTAAAAGCTTCTGTCAGTTCTTTTACGACAAAAGGCTGGCCCTTTACCTGATTGAACTGGTAAAAGTGAACGCCTTCTACCTTCATGCGCAAATAGCCTGCAAGCTGTCCCATGTTTTGCTCGGCTACAACGACTTTCTTGTACTGGCGAAGCACTTCGGCTGTATTCTTGGGCAATGGATTCAAGTATTTGAGATGAGCCAATGCCACTTTCTTGCCTTGCCCGTTCAAAACGTCCATTGCAGAATGCAAATGGCCGTATGTACCGCCGAAACCGACAATCAACAAATCAGCGTCCTCACATCCTTCTACTTCCAAATCTGGGATGCATGAAGCGATACGCGCTACCTTTTCGGCACGTAAGGTTGTCATCAGATGATGGTTTTCAGGGTCTGTAGAAATCGCACCGCTCTCACTGCTCTTTTCCAGACCGCCGATACGGTGCATGAATCCTTTTGTTCCCGGTATTGCCCAATAACGCACCAAGGTATTCGGGTCGCGTTGGAAAGGAGTCCATGTGCCTGCCATCTCCGGCTTCACGTAGGGCGGACGGATTTCCGGATACTTGCTCAAGTCGGGCAAATGCCAAGCGGCAGAGCCATTGGCAATGTAGGCATCGGTAAGCAAAACAACGGGTGTCATGTGCTCCAGCGCAATCTTACAAGCCATGTAAGCTGCATCAAAACAATCAGTAGGCGAGTTGGCGGCAATAACCGGCATCGGGCTTTCGCCATTCCTTCCGAACAAGACTTGAAGCAAGTCTGTCTGTTCGGATTTCGTAGGCAAACCGGTAGACGGACCTCCACGTTGCACATCCACAATGACTAACGGAAGTTCGGTGATTACAGCCAGGTTCATCGCCTCACTCTTCAGACAGATGCCCGGTCCGGAGGTTGTGGTAACCGCCAGTGCACCTGCAAAAGCCGCTCCTACTGCCGAAGCACATCCGGCAATCTCGTCTTCGCATTGCACGGTTTTCACACCCAGTGACTTATGTTTTGCCAATTCATGCAAAATATCTGTGGCGGGAGTAATCGGATACGAACCTAAATAAAGTTGCAGCCCTGCTTTTTCGGCAGCGGCAATCAATCCGTATGACGTAGCCTTATTTCCGTTAATATCCATATAACGGCCTTTTTCCTTTACCTGCTTGCTTGGCACCATATAGCTTGCTGAAACCGAAGCATGCGTGTTCTCGCCAAAATGGAAACCGTCATACAATACTTTCACGTTGGCTTCTGCTATTTCGGGCTTCTTGGCAAATTTCTCACGAAGCAGTTTTTCGCCTACGCTGATGTCGCGATGGAACAGCCAGCAAACCAATCCTAACGCGAACATATTCTTGGTACGCATGATGGATTTGTTGTCCAGCCCGCTATCTTTCAGGCTTTCTTTACACATGGTGGTAATAGCGGCTTCCACTACTTCATTCTTAATGCCTAATTCCGAAAACGGATTCTCCAATTGGAATTGCGCCTTTTCCAAATCCCGCTTGGTGAACGAGTCTGTATCAATGATAATTACCGATTGAGGCTTACAAAACTTATATTGTGTCTTCAATGCTGCCGGATTCATCGCAACCAACACATCGCATTTATCACCCGGTGTATAGACTTTGCCCGAACCAATGTGCACCTGAAAACCTGACACGCCGGTCAACGTACCTTGCGGAGCACGGATGTCAGCCGGATAATCCGGGAATGTACTGATATCATTTCCTTCTGTTGCCGAAATATTGGAAAACATATTTCCGGCAAGCTGCATGCCGTCGCCCGAATCTCCAGAGAAACGGACAACCACATCATTTAGTTCCTTGACTACCATTTCTTTTGCCATATTCTTTTTTTTAAGAGTTCACACATTTCAATCTCGCAAAATTGGTGAACTTCCTTTAAAATTCAAAATAAAAAGGCAATTTTATTGCTGGGAGTCAAGTTATTTACTATTTTTCTAAACAAAAATATGGAAATTAGCAAAGAAAGCAGTACATTTGCACACCCGCCTTGGTAGTTCAACGGATAGAACAAGCGTTTCCTAAACGTTAAATAGGGGTTCGATTCCCCTCCGAGGTACTTTTATTTACTATTTTGCTATTTACGGTTTACTATTTTAAGCAAATGACAAAATAGTAAATTGTAAAGCCGCAAATCAAGGGATGTTTATCAATTTATGCGTCTGAAGGCTTAACCGCCACTGCGGATGCTTCTTTATATACTCAATCACTTCTTCGGTATTTTGACACGAACACGGCTGGAGGAAATGCTCTTTTGCTTCTATTAATAAATAAGGAGAGACATCTTGCCCGATATAAACCACTTTCACCTCATCAATATGTCTGACGCGGAGCGCTGTTCCTTCTTTGGGGGAACAAGTCACCCAATCCACCGCTTCGGGCAGAACTTGTGTTCCATTGGTTTCGACGGCAACATATTTGCCGGCTTTGTGCAGCAAATCGACCAATGCGTCGTCTATCCACAATCCCGGCTCTCCGCCTGTCAAGATAACCATCCGGCAGGGATATTTGCATACTTCTTCTATAATTTCCTCATCGCCCATTTCGGTTCCAGACTCATGCGATGTATCACAAAAAACGCACTTCAGATTGCATCCCGAAAAGCGTACAAATACAGCAGGGGTTCCTGCATGTGCCCCTTCTCCCTGCAGGCTATAGAATATTTCGTTAATCTTTCTCATAAATTACCGTATTCCCTTCCGATTCCCTTACCTCTACCTTAAAACAATACGGCACTTGTTCACATACCCAACGGGCAATATTCTCGGCTGTCGGGTTGAATGGCAACACATCGTTCAAGTGGCGATGGTCTAACGCACCTTGTACCACTTCTTTAATCTGAGAAAAATCAACAACCATGCCATATTCATTCAGTTCCTTGCTACGGCAATATACGGTAATAATCCAATTGTGACCATGTAGATTTTCACACTTGCTGGGATAGGGAAGTGTCAGGCTGTGCGAAGCCGATATTTCCATGCGCTTTATAACTGTGTACATATCTTAAGAAGTTAAGAAGTTAAGGAGTTATAGAAGTAAAGGAGTTAAGTCAATAGCCTTATTGCTGAATATATCGCAAAAGTATTGACTTAACTCCTTAACTTCTTCACTCCTTAACTCCTGATTACATTATTATGAGTTAAGCTTTTACAGCTTTCGCTTCTTTTTCGTCTTTCTTTCCTCCTAAAGCCAGATAAGCTACCGGAGCCGCTACGAACAATGAAGAGAAGGTACCGATTACGACACCCAGAATCATTGCGAATGAGAAGCTACGGATGCTGTCACCGCCCAAGAAGAAGATAATGAGCAATACAATCAATGTACTCTGACCGGTATTCAACGTACGGGCCAATGTCGTATTCAAGGCATCGTTAAATAGTTGGGTACGGTTCCGGTTCGGATACAGATGGGTAAACTCACGCACACGGTCGAAAATAACCACCTTGTCATTGATAGAATAACCGATTACGGTCAAGACGGCACCAATAAAGGTCTGGTCTACTTCCAATGAGAACGGCATCCATCCATAGCACAATGAATAGGCACCCACAACCAAGAAGGCATCGATAGCCAACGCTACAGTAGCACCCAAGCTAAACGCAATGTTGCTGAATCGGATCAAGATATACAAACCGATGGCAATCACGGCAAATATAACCGCCCAAACAGCCGAAGTACGCATATCATCCGCCATACTCGGACCTACCTTCTGTGAACTGATGATAGAGCAGCCCTCCGTATTGTCACGGTCGATAAATTGAGCCAAGGTCAAACCGTCGGGAAGCAAATTGCCTTCCTTGAAAGCTTCATACAGAATACCCTCTATTTCGGTATCTACGTGAGCGCCGTCTTCCTCAATGCGGTAGTTGGTGCTGACACGGATGCGGTGACCGTCTGTACCCAACGCGATAGCCTGAATATTGGCATCTTCTACCTTATTTTCCAATAAGTCGCGGATGGTTTCAGGCTGTACCACTTTATCGAACTGTACGACAAAGTTACGTCCGCCGGTAAAGTCAATACTTTGAGACAAGCCACGCACTGCAAATGAAATAATGCATATTACGATGATGGTGCCCCAAATTGTAAACGAACGTTTGGTAATGCCCATGAAGTTATAATGCGCATTTTGGAAAAGGTTCTTCGACAGGCTGGTCGAGAAAGTCAGGTTACGCAATTTGCCTTTCGACAAGAAGTATTCGTATATCAAACGGGTTATATACACCGCAGTAAAGAACGAACAGATAATACCGATAATCAAGGTTGTAGCGAATCCGCGGATAGGTCCGGTTCCGAAATAGAACAGGATGATACCGGTAATGATTGAAGTCAGGTTCGAGTCAAAAATTGCCGAGAAAGCACCTGAATAACCAGCCGAAATGGCTTCTTTCATATTCTTTCCGGCTTTCAGCTCTTCCTTCGTACGTTCGTGAATCAGCACGTTCGCATCGACCGCCATAGCCAAAGACAATACGATACCGGCAATACCCGACAACGTAAGGGCAGCCTGGAACGAAGACATGATACCCATGGTAAAGAAGAAGTTGAGTACCAACGCTGTATTGGCAACCATGCCCGGGATAAACCCGTACATCAGACAAAGGTAAGCCATCAAGGCTATCAATGCCACTACAAATGAAATCAATCCTTGGTTAATGGATTGCTGACCCAGCGAAGGACCTACGATGTCCTCTTGCACGATACGCGCGGGAGCCGGCATCTTACCCGACTTCAACACGTTTGCCAAGTCTTTGGTCACTTCCGGAGTAAAGTTTCCGGTGATTTCCGAATTACCTCCTGTAATTTCCGTATTTACACGCGGCGCACTGTATACATAACCGTCCAATACAATGGCTATTTCCTTTCCAATATTCTTTTTGGTCAGAGCTGCCCAACGGCGAGAACCGTCGGTGTTCATCGACATCGTTACACAAGGCTTGTTAAACTGGTCGTAAGAATCTCTTGCATCCGTGATAACATCACCTTCCAGCGGAGCACGGCCGTTGCGTTCGGTTACCCGGATGGCATACAATTCAAAGATGTGCCCGGTCTTATCAATGTCAGAAGCTTTCACGCCCCACATCAATTTTAAGTCGCGCGGCATGATTTCCTTTACTTCTTTCATGTTCAAGACCGTATTGATGGATGCGGTGTCCTTATAGTCCGCATAACCCACAATAGCTCCGATGCCACTCTGGTTAGGCTGGAATACAGCCAACAGCGGATGCTCTTTCTTCAATTGCTCCAGATTAACGGCATTGTTGTCAACGGTTTCGCCTTTCAATACAGCCGCCAGGCTGTCTTTCGAAGAAACCGCTTCCGTTTCTTCCGCTGCTGCAACCGTTTCTTCAACTTTCACCGTATCAGAAGTTAAGTTCATGGCTACACGGGCACGTTCGTCTGCTGAAACCAATACAGGAACAATGTCTTTTGCCTCGTATGTTTCCCAAAACTCCAGATTGGCGGAACCTTGCAACAGGTTTCTCACACGTTCAGGCTCTTTGATACCCGGAAGTTCCACCATGATACGTCCCATGGTACCTTCCAGCGGTTGGATATTCGGCTGAACTACACCGAAGCGGTCGATACGCGTACGCAATACATTATAAGAATTGTCGATGGCAGCCTGCACTTCTTCGCGCAATGCCCGTTCCACTTCCGCATCCGTGCTGCGTGTGTTCACTTTCTCCTTCAACTGCTGGGTGGCAAACAACTCTGCCAATTTTCCGTCCGGAACCAGTCTCTTGTACTCTCTCACAAAAAGGGTGATGAAATCTTCCTGGCTGGTCACTTGTTGCTTGGCCGCTTCTGCCACTGCCTTATTGAAAGCCTCATCGGGCTTGTTGTCAGCCAAAGCCTTTACTACATCCGGAACAGATACTTCAAGGATGACGTTCATACCGCCCTTCAAATCCAGTCCCAAACCGATTTCCATCTCACGACATTGTTTCAGCGTATAACTGCCCAGCCAAACCTTCTTGTTCATCATTGAGTCAAGATAGTGTGCCTCTCCTTTCGGGTCTTCTGCCGCTTTGTTCATGTGATAGCGGGTCACGAATGAAAACGAAAGATAGAACACGCAGACCAGTGTCAGTAATATCGCAAAAACCTTTACGAATCCTTTGTTTTGCATGTTACTTTAATTTATTATTTACCTTTTAATTAATATGCGTTTATTTCAAGGTTGCAAATATAGTTCTTTTTTCTTTTCCATGCGGAAAGCTTTTTAAATATTTCAATTTTCTGATATAAAAAACACGATTTTCCATAAGAATCGGTTTAAAAACAAGCCTCTGCAACCCTTCATTTTTATAATAAGGCAGATAAAAGGAAATATTCTGACTTTTATCCAGCCGCATACCCAGGTCAAGGCAACTATATGCACTGGGCTGATGCAGCCCAGTGCATCGGGCATTGCGGTTATCCGTATCTTCCGCCCTGTTTTCACACTTCTTTACTCAATTATTATCAAATGATAATGAAAGGGTTGGAAGATGCTGATGAAGGGAAATGGAGGCGATGTGCCGAAAATGGGACGGGAAAGTTTACAGAACTGTGGTCATGAAATCATTTTCTTTCTTATATTTCCTCTATGAAAAGCAAGACCGCGACTATCTTTGT
>ULXT01041945.1_pt1 | contig 11979 bp, 9 predicted proteins | sample 1961571 | NCBI WGS metagenome assembly ULXT01 (sample SAMEA4835846, study PRJEB28245) | human gut metagenome | biome: gut microbiome; material: fecal sample | place: Denmark | collected 2008
AATATACAAAGTTAAACACGTTTTCTGACGCATTTGACGACAGCTTTCCTGTCTGATTATAGCTGTCCGGAATATATCCATCTATATACAGATATGCTATAACCGGCTCATCGCCCACATTACCATAATAGGTACGGCTTTCAGCAAGCTTATTGCCATCTGTATCCACATAGTTGACTGTATACTCAGCAAGCTCGCCCGGTATGCCATATGCTACAACATAGTCCTGATCTCCCGATACGAGAAAAGCCGACTGTGCAACCGTATTATTATCACGGCCGCTTAATCTGATTCCCTTTACGTAGTACTTGCTGTTTTCATTAAGTGCCACACTGCCCTGTGCATCACAGCTGATGACATCTCCATATTCAAGACCTGTGACAATTATTTTGTCTCCTTTAGCAGAAACCGAAGCCGAAGCCTCATTGCCTGATGCCTTGCGCACCTGCACACCACCGTTTATGCTTCCCTGACCTCCGGCTGAAAAGGAAACAGTGTATGTATATGAAAATGCCTTTGCATCTGCTGTCTGTGAGAAAACACCGGTTATGGCAACAAGAGCTGCAAGAAAATATTTAAGCAATCTTTTCATTTTGCTTAGCCCCCTTTCTGTCACTTACGAAAGCCAGTATCATCAAAATAATACCAATCACAAACACTACAGCAGATGCTACCGACCAGATATCTCCGGTCTTTACTTTGCTTGTTGTAGTTGTAAATGTAGGTGGATTTGATAAAGTTGGATCTGAGTTATCCTCTACTGCAAAGTTCATCATGAGCTTTGCGAGTGTATCCTGATATATATTACCCTGACTTTCTCCGTCAAGTCCTACTAAAAGCTTCACACTGCCTCCCTCTCCAGGCTCTAATGTCTTTAAATAAAAGAACTTATCCAGAGAGTTTGTAGCCTCATTGAGTCCTTTTCCGGCTGTTGCCTCCTTCTCTCCACCTACACTGGTGCTGCTGTATATAGTGTCCTCTTTTCCATCCGGTCCTACGAAAGTAAGAATATATGAGTATCCACCATTTTCAGCCACAGCCTGTGTATCCTCAAGACTCTTTAATACATCATTGGACATATACCATTTCGTCGAAATACTGCTGTTATTCTTTATATCAACGGAAAATGTGACAGAATCTCCCGGCTCCATCTGTGAGACAGAGGCTGCTATTTTATTTGAATCGAACGAACTGACCATCTCCTTGCCGGTAAACTCACATGAGCCGGCTGTAGTAGTATTCTCATCTGCAAATACAGTGCCTATCGAACCAAGGATAAACAACATGCATGATAATAATGCGATAAATTTTTTCATATTGTCCTCCTTTACTCTAAGCTAAGTGCCCCGTCATCTGATATATTTACATCAACACCCCACGCACTCTTAATTGCGTCCTTTGCATTGTGTGTCTGTACTGCATCAACAGTTGCCTCCAGCACAAATTGCGCACCATCATATTCATAGGTAGTAGTGATGGTTGTAAGTCCGTTATCATCAGTCTGTGATGTCTGACCCACAATGGCTGCAATATCGCCGGATATACTGATTTTGTCTGTAAAATCAGTGGATGTCTGACCTTTTTTTAAAATAGAATTGTAGTAAAATACATTTCGCTCTGTAGTCTCAGCACTCTTATCCTCTGTCCAACCATCGTTTGTAAAGTCAATCTGTATCTTTGATGGATCAAGTTTTGAAAGCTTATCACCTGTCTCCTTGTCTGCCCAGTAATGCTGCACAGTCACTCTCACATACTCATCTATCGAGCCGCTGTTTTTGACAGCAAGCTTCTCATCGTACTTTTTGTCGAGAATCAGTTTTTCATCTCCGGCATTCTTTAGCATATCTCCAAGCAGCACTCCTGTTGCCTCGCTCCAGTCATCATTCTTATGCTTATAATCACGCCAGCTCACATCATTGCCATTCTCAGTCAAAGTAACACCAATGGATTTGATGTCAATCTGAGCCAGATAATTATCACTCATATATGTAAGAGTCGCTTTTGTAGATCCAATCGTCGATGCTGCAAGCATTATCGCAGAGGATGCTACAAGTATAATTGGAAGTTTTCTCTTCATTACTCTTCGCCCTCCTCTTTATCATATTGTGCTGTCGCATCCCATTTTGCATCAGGTGCGACACACGGATTGCCATTCTCATCATATGTGACAGGAGCACACTCCTGAACCACAACTACATTGAAGCTGGTCTTTACCTTTTCACTAACTGTGATAGCTGCAACAATCGGCTCGGTTTTACCACCAACCGGCACTACCTGACTGTAATACCAGTAGCCATCATCTGAAAGGCTCCAGTTTGAGCCTGATGCCTGTATATCAAACTGGCTTGCTGCAATTACCTTTACCCTGACAAAACAGTCTGCTTTTCCTGTATTCTCAATCTCAATAGTTTTCTTCCAGTCCTTAAACTTCTCCTTGACATCAGTTGTAGGACCGATATCTACTGAGATACCGCCCTTTGCCGTAGCATAGGTTGTAAAATATGCCAGTGTCGGTTTAACTGAAACACCACAGACAATGAGTGTTGCAGCAAAGGCTGCACATACAAGAATACGGTGATTTCTATTAAGTTTTTTACAAGACTCTGATAATTTTTTCATTAATTCTGCACCCATTCCCATCCGGTTCCGTCATACTCAAAATGGTTTACGACACCGGTACTATAAATCAATTTGTCGTTGTAATCGTTTGTGAAATCAACATCTGCGGTCTCACCGGCCACAATCTGTGTCTCTATGCTGTCTGAGGAGGTCACCTGATAACTGCCAGCGGCATATACCTCCTTTACTATCACCCTTGAACCTGCCGGAATATTGTCAATAACTACGCTCTTAGCCCCTGTACTGTCAAATCTGATTGATGCGATATCTGAAAACACCACATTACCATCCCTGTCGTAGGCCTCAACATCAAATGCAAACACCGGCTCACCGAGTGCTGTATTGTATGTCTTTAATGTCTTATTAATCTGTAAGCTTCCCATAAGCCCGGTCTGTTCAGGCTTCAGCTCGATATCGATATCATCATATATCCATGAATCTGAGCCGCTTCCTGTCATAGCAAACTCATTATTAGGAGCCGAAACCAGATACGGCACAAATGTGTATCCAAATCTTGCCGAATTAGCCGGCTTTGCATATACCAGATACAGTCCCGTCTTAACGCCTGTGACGTTTCCCCTTCCGTTTGAAACATCTATTACCTCATCTGCTGTCAAAGAACCTTTGTCTGCAATGTCCGCAGCTGTCTTCGCCATCTTTTCCCAGTCATCTGCGGTAGTTTTACTGCTGATATCTGATATAGATTTAGCCAGCTCATCAAACTGCTTCGTTGCAGTGTATACATCGTTCTCATCTACATCTGCCACTCTGTAAAGCTCTACGGGAAAATCCACAGTATACAAATCCTCCCATGTATCAGGGATATCAACTGTTATAGAGCATTTCTTATCAATATCAATATGCGTCCTTGCAAAAATGCTTCCACATGGCAGAGAAAACAAGACTATCGCTGCTATAGCTATACTGACAGCTCTTTTTAAACTATTGTGCATTTTTCCTCCTTCCTGATTCTATCTGAATCTATACAATATCGTTTTACTAAGTATCTTACAAATTATAATATACAAAACCAGAAACAGAATGCCAAGCACTATGGCTTCATGTAACGGCTGTACCTGCTTTACATCCTCGACAATAAGTCCCTGTGCATCATTTGCAATCCTGTGACCCCTGATAAGAAGCCTGTGGGAATTCACTCCATACGGTGTACATGTGATAAGTGTACAGTAATCCTGCCCTTCCTCAATCTTTAAGTCATTAAGCTCATCAGGTAAAACAATCCTTATCTGATCAACCTCGTAGGTCAGTGTCTCGCCAAGCACATACAGTTTAAATGTGTCACCCTCTGCCATCTGGTCAATATCCGTAAACAGCTTAGATGACGTAAGTCCCCTGTGTCCTGAAACAGCACAATGTGTGCTTGCTCCGCCAACCGGAAGCGATGTGCCCTCGATATGGCCAACACCTATCTGAAGTATTGTATTGTCTGTGCCGTGGTAAATCGGCAATGAGACATTGATGGACGGAATCTCAACATAGCCCATGACTCCTGTGCCAGATACATCAAGTAGGCTTTCATACTCTGCTCTGTCCGAATCAGACATATCATATCTGTCCTGCTTGCTTAAAAGCTTTTCATTGTAAGCCTCTGCCGCCTGTCTCATTTCTTCAAGCTTTTGTTCATCTGTATTGTCTACTGCATCGACATAGCTTGCGATTGCCCTTGACTGATGGAATGAATTCCAGTAATCACTCACCGTCGGGTATAGCAGTAAGGACAGTCCTGCAAGAAACACTATGACAAACAAAATAGTTGATAATTTTCTTCTCATAGCACTCTCCTTACTGTTATCATTTGCATAATATAATTATGCCTATTGTAACTGCCACGAACCACTAAAGTGGCTCATGGCAGATATATTTTATCATAAAATGATATTATTTAACACGCTTCTTTGTTACAAGAACAATTCCGCCACCGACTACTAATATAGCACCGATTACATAAATTGCAACACGTCCGGCACCACCGGTTGAAGGAAGGACTGAGCCCTTAAAGTTCTGTACAGGTGTGCTTAAGCTGCCCTCAGCTTTATCAGCTTTAAGTGTAATATTACCGGTCACCTTATCTCCGCTTAATGACTTAAGCTCAGGAGCATCAGACACAATTGAGTGGTCTGCTGTAATTGTGAATGCAATATCTTTTGCAGTGTTGTAGCTATCAGGAGTCTTTGTCTCCTTAAGTACGTAATCACCGTCATCAAGTCCGCTGAATGTGAAGACATCATTCTTATCACCGGAAATTACCGCTTTGATTTCTTTGTCTGCTTCACCTTTAATCTTTTTGTAAAGAGTAAACTCTGCACCATCGAGTGCTTCGTTCTTCTCATTTACCTTGTTGATTACAACCTTGTATGTAAATACGATTACTGTATCCTCCGGAGTCTCACCTTTGTCTCCCTCACCACCATTGTTAGGGTTGTTAGAGAACTCAAGCTTTACCTTATTTGGGTTTCCTTTTGAACCGATAACAGCATTCTTATTGAGAGTTGCTTTGTACTCAACTACAATCGTATCACCATTTTTAGCTTCAAATCCCTTTGCTAAAATATTGTCACATGTAAAAGTAAGCTTTTTGCCAGCTGCGTCATAATTTGTTTTAAAGAATGATGTAACATCCTTATTACCTAATTTGACAGTAACAGTTCCTTCATTGAAATCAAGTCCCTGTGAAAGAGTATCATCAAATTTAAGGTAATATGACTTATATGACTGAACATTTGCAGGTAATGTAGCTGTAAGCTGGAATGGAACTACATCTCCGATATCATAATCGGCTGAATCCTGCCATTCTGTTGTATCACCTGTTGTGTCGTTTGTGTCTTTTACTTTCTTCTCAACAGAAGGTACATCTGTCTTAGGTGTGATTGTTGTATCAGCAACGATATTGAGGATATACTCTGTGTAAGCCTCGTCACCTTTTAAAGAGCTATCCTTATCCTTGATAAGATAGTAACCAGGCTCAAGTCCTGTAATCTCAGCTTTTGCATTGTCCTGTGTTACTGAAACAGAACCTGCTACTGTAGTGCTTAAAACTGATGCAATTTTCTGTGCCTCTGCCTTAATATCTGAAGAGTTCATTCCTGAAAGCTTCTCTACATAAGCTTTTGCATCATTAGCAAGATCTGTCTTTTTGTCTGCCTTGATACCGGTACCCCAGTCAACGTTTGAAAGTGTTGTCTGTGATTTTGAAAGATCTCCCTTTAAAATCTGGTAAGCCTCATAAGTGTGGCCTGCCTTTGCCTCATTAACCGTGATGGTAAATGTTTTTTTTACGCCTTCGCCCTCAGCAAATACTGTAACGCTCATTGCAAGTGTAAGTATCATTGCAAGAACAAAAGCAATGCTTCTTTTGATTGTTTTCATATCGCATTCTCCTTTTTTATAATGTTTTATGTTTTTTATAGAAAAGTGTTATTACAGCTATTGCTATAAGCACAGCTCCACTTAACATATACAACCATCTGTTACCGCTTCCACCTGTTTCCGGAAGCTCATACTCTATGAGTTTGTTTGTAATCTCAACAGTACCGGACTCTATTGCATTGGCGCTGCCCGGTGCAACGTTTGCATCGGTCTTTGTGATTTGTGTACCATTTATATCCTTAAATATATATGAAACATCATAGCCTGACATACTGTTGTTCTGATTTATTCCAACCTCTGTCACATAATATTTATATGTGGTACCGGTCAGAATACCATTTTCATCTACACTCTGTAATGGCAGATTTTTAAATACATATGACCATTCACCTGCCGAATCAGCTGTCAACTCAACCGGATTGCCATACTTCTTATCATTACCAGCCGAATCCACCTGATGCAGCTGCAGAAAGATCTTTCCATCAGTCTTATCTAACGGATTATTCTTAGAATCAGTCCATTTTTTATCAACTGAAATGCTGGTGGTTGCAACTGCTACATCCTCGTAATAGTACGGTGTATTTACCTTTGCCATATCACTTCCCTGTAATGAGCTGTTTTCAGCTACAACAGGATGTGCTGAGTTATCTGCACTGAAATAGAAATACTCCTTATGTGGCTCTGCCGAGAGTAAATAACCTTCCGGAGCCTTTGTCTCAACTATATAATACTGAGTATTATACTCCAGATTGTCAGTACTCATACTGATATCAATTCTGCCGTTCTCATCGGTGGTATACTCACCTAACGACGCATAAGAACCATCCGATGTGTATCCAAACAGCTCAAACTCAGCGCCTTTAAGCAGCCTGCCATAATCAGCCTTATCTACCTTATACAAGGTAAATGTATTGCTCTTAATTACTCCGGCAGAGGATTTAGACTCTTTGTAAACAGTATTGTTATCCTTACGGTCTTCTCCCTTTTCAATGCCTTCAAGCTTTGCTGTATTGCTGACATTCATTATAATCGGACTGTATTCACCAGGGGTACCAATAACCTGAGCATTGACCTGATAAGTATATGTCAGCATAATGGCTTTACCGTCAGGTATATCTGCTTTTATGGTTCTATATGAATCGGCGCTCCAATCATATGTACCATCCTGTGTACTGTAATTCCACTTACATTCATCTATCGTTTTTCCCTGCTTATAAGTTCCATCGCTTTGCTTAATAGCTTCTCTAAACTGAACTGTAGCCGGCATTAAATCGATATACCATAATGTCTGAATACCATTGCCATATGTGCGTGTCGTAAATTTAAGCACATCTGTCAGCTTTAATGTATCGCTATCAGGCAGATAGTCCTTGCCATCAGGGTTTATTATAACCGTATAACGCAGCCTGTGATTGTCTTCATCCCACTTGTAGTTCTTGGAAATAACCTTATCCCCCTCAGTAGGATTATCACCGCCCGATTCGTCAGGCTTTGACATGGTCTGTGTCTGAGAAGCCGATCCGATTTCGCTGTTTGTATTTGATGATGCTGTGGCTGTATTCTTATAATCCACTCTTTTACCGGCTTCAAAATTCTCAAAATCATCTATCGTGCACTTGTATACTACATATATGTGAGAGTTCTCATTCCAGCCATGTATTTCTGTATTGGCTTTATCAGGCTTTATAACTCTTGTAACCACGGTATTTGTGCTTTTATCAAGCGTTGTGCCGGTTTGAATTCCTTTTGTGAACCAGTCGCCGTCAGTTACGGTATGCAATGTGCCTTCAAAGTCAGGATATGTAAAGCCCTCCTGATTAGTATAGGCTAGCATTATCTTTACACTCTGCAGTGTAACACCCTCCGGAAGCTTATCAGTGATAGTATACTCTGTAGCATCAGCATCCATAAGTACATCAACGCGCCATGTGAGTGTTCCATCACTTTCTGTGGTTTTCAAATATGTCTGACCTGTTTTACCGTTTCCATCAGTCTTTACAATCTTTGATGTCGTATGGCTATAAGATGCAGATGCACTTGAATTTAAAGCTTCAAACTTATTCACATACTCAACTCTTCCACTCGGTGTCGTATCGGCCATTGTGCTGTATGTAAATACGACGGTCTTTTCACTGTTGCTTGTCGGATAATCCTTATTAAAGCTGATATTTACCGAGGTAAATCTGTAGTCATCAGATTCGGATACTTCATTAAATTTTGCCGTTTTTGACTTATTATTCTTATCCAGATATTTAACAGTAATGTCACCGATATATCCATCAAACTCTTTCTTTACCTGACTTACAAAATCATTCATCTGGGTATAAGTCATGTAATGATAATTCTTCTGGGATTTGGATGACATTGTATCAGCAATGCCAAACGCCTTAGGAAATCCCGATGCCGGAATTGTAAACTTAGCCTCCCATTTTAAAGTATACAGACTGTTATCTGTCTTTTGAGCTTCAACAAGCTTCTTTGTAATATCCTGCTTTGTTTTTGGAACATTTACGCTTGAAGAGCTGTCATATGACTTATCATCCTTAGTGAGAGTAGCCTTATTATTAAATTTCTGGTCATCAAATGTCTGCAATGCATCTGTATAGTATTTGACAGTATACTTATTGCAGTTCTTGTTACCATCTGTAGAATTAAATGTAACCGATGTCACCTTGCCACTGCTGTCTTTGTTAATTGTATACCCGTCACTAGGTGATATATCAATGTCTGTAATCTTATCAAACATATCATCTGTCAGGACAGCTCCCGCAATATCCTCACAGGTTTTATTTACTGTAACCGTCCAGATAATCCGGTTATTAGTTTTATCATATTTGCCGGATTTTTCTATAAGATTTTTGTAATACTTTACGTAGCTGCTTGACGTATCTATGACAGTTTCTTTTGAATTTTGTTCTGTTGATTTACCTGTAACGAAATTAGTTGCCTGCCATGTAGCATTATTTCCCAAATCTCCGGCATTGGTCAGGTAATACCTGTATGTAATAGAACAGCTATCACCTGCCTCTAATTTTGGAAGCTTTGCAGTAAGTGTTGCCTTTCCCGCGTCTGCCGGGTCATTCTTTCCTGTCGCCGTTGCAGTATAGCTGCTGTCAATAATCTGACCGTTTTTCTTTATGCTGTAGGTAAGCCCTGTTGTATCAACACGCATGCCATTGCCGTTAAATTCATCTGTGATTTCAATATCATCAGGTGTACCTTTTTCAGAAGATACATCTACAGTAAACTCAACATAATAATTACCGTTTTCATCAATAGCAATATTATTATTATTTGTATTGCTCTTCTTTACGGAAATATCGTAGTTTAAGGAATCGTTTCCGTTCCAGTGGACATTATCCTTGTCTACTGTTATGGTGACATCACCACCGATATTGATATCAAGATCACCTGAATCATTGGTCTTACCCTCACCAAGAGCCTCAACCTTTGCCCAGCCTTCTATATCGCTGCTTTTACCCTCGATATAGCCATCTGCAAATCTTATAAGGATAGCATATGTCCCATCCTCGTTTTTGATATATCTGTACTGGAACTGTTCTATATCACTGTTGTCGTCACATTTTGTCGTCCATGAATTGCACAAATCATCCGGAATAGTCACCGACGGATCATAGACATAATAATAATTCTTAACAGTATTGCCATTGGCATCTACCGTGTCATTCTTGCCGATTCCAAAATTCAGCTGAACCTCAAGCTTGAACTTCTCGCCGTTCCAGTCCGCTGACTTGCCCTCACTGGACATTTCGGTATATGAGCCATTTGATTGCAGTTTTTGAAGATTAACATAGTTTTCTGTGACATTATCTATGGTAAAATCCTTCTGATTCTGATCTGCTGCTGATGCAGGTTGTATAAGTCTGTACGCAGTAATGCCCAGCACTATAACAGCCATCGATATAATAAATGTAGCAAGCTGTCTACGTCTTCTCACTCTTTTAAGCCGCTCTTTGCCGAGACGTTCCATATCCTTATCCATTCTGCATCCTCCTTTCATAGAGTTATATATAATTCATTTTACTTAATCGTTATTCAACAGCTAATATATTACACACTTTTGGTCACACAACGGTCACACGAGCCTTTAAATCGGGATTTTCTACTTTTTTACCAAAAAGTTCCAAATAACACTAGTCAATTTTGCCAATTTTAGACAATGGCCAGATGGCAAATGTAATTCTACCGACTACCTGCTCCTCTGAGACACAGCCTATAGCTGTATTTCTTGAGTCAAGTGATACGCTTCTGTTATCGCCCATCACGAAAATCTTGGATTCAGGAACCTGATAAGGCAGCTCTATATTACAGTCTCCTAAAGCTTTTTCATTGAGATACGGTTCATCAATTGCGATATCGTTTACATAAACCGTGCCATCCTCTGATATATTGACCCAGTCACCCGGCATCGCAATAACTCTTTTTACAAGTATCTTGTTATTGTAATAAAAAGCTATGACATCTCCTGTTTTAAAGTCATGCCCCTTTGATGCCATAAGCACCTGTCCCTCCTGTAACGTCGGTGACATAGATGTTCCGGTCACCTTCAAAATAGGAAGCCACAGGTTTGCGACCAATATTGCTGCCGCTGCCACTACCACAAGTGTTCCTACGGTATTGAAGAGTGTTGATGCAAATTTGTTGTTATACTTCACTCTTCTCAGTTCCTGACGCAGCTCCTTTATGCCAAGATCATCGCTATAACGGTCATAGTCGTCTGTCATGATACTGCGATAGCCCGATGTATCTTCAGTCTTCTCAGCACCTTTATTCTCAACTTCTTTACTCTCAACTCTGTTTTCTTCTGAAGCCTTCCTTGATATTTCCTTTTCTATATGTACAGATATATCCTCCGGCCGGTTTTCTTTTTTAGTCTGCTGATATTCCTTCTCTATTTCAATATTTTTTTCTATATCAGGAGTTATGTCTGGCACCGGTGTTACATATTTGACCGGAATTATTTCCGCTATTTCCTGTGATATATTTTCATCAACATTTTTGGTCTGCTTATGTACCTGCGTTACTTGTTCAGATGACTTAACAGATGTTTCCATCATCTGTGCCAAAAGTAAATCAAGCTTATCCTCATTGGTAAGTGGTTTCTGTTCGACATCCTTCAGCTCCTCGTCTTTGCTTAAATCCACTACATCAATATTATTTTTGCTTTCTGCAACAGCTGCAATATTGTTATGATTAATCTCTGCAACTACCTTTTTATTGTATTCAGCATCTGTGCAGCTTTTTGTCGAATTTGTGAGGTTAGCTGATTTATTCTGCTTAATTTTCTTCTGTTCTCTTTTTTTTCTTAGTTCAATGTACTTTACGGCAACTCTTGCCAGAGCATATATTGCCTTTTTATATATTTTTTCTATCATTCTTTTGTCCAATTATCCATTTCATAACCAAAAAATATTGCTTCTATATTATTTTCTTGTCAGATTATTTGAAGCCATGGATATTACGGCGGCAAATTTCTGGATTTCCTCTGTTGCAGACGTGAGTTTATTAATTGCAGCATTGATATCACCCGATGTCTTTACCTCACGCTCAAGTGTCTGAATATGTTTTTTTGTCTCGTCAAGCTCTTTTCTTAAGTGTTCAACCTCTTTACTTCTGTCTAAAAGCATCTCTAGCAGCTCACTTCTGCTCAGCTTCTTTAATTCTTTTGCTTCCATATTCATAATCTCCATATATCAGAACAACCAAAGAATAGCTTACTATATCTTTGGTTGTCATTTGTCATCTATATTATATCATAAAATTTGATTTCTGATATGTTTTTATATTAATTTTTGTGACCTAATTCCTAATTTTGTATAATTTCACAAAATACACTTTCAAAAAAAGTTGTAATTGCTTTTTTTAAGCCTCATTTAACAAAAAATATCGTTAGTTTGTACAAAACTAGAATTCAAATTTCTTTGCAAAATAAGCATCAAGCTCATCAATTGC
>ULXT01062842.1_pt1 | contig 11890 bp, 16 predicted proteins | sample 1961571 | NCBI WGS metagenome assembly ULXT01 (sample SAMEA4835846, study PRJEB28245) | human gut metagenome | biome: gut microbiome; material: fecal sample | place: Denmark | collected 2008
ATATGTAGCGTGCTTTTTGTTTATAATCTCATAAGCACTGTGTAACACTGATATCCGAGTGTCCCATAATACACTGAAGCATCTTCGGATTCATTCCCGACTTAGCCATATTAGAACAAAACGTATGACGACACACATGCGGTGTGATTGGCGGCATCTGAACCTTATATATGCTATTGTACTTTTCCCGAATATGCTGAAAATACTTTTCCCAATGTAATGCCACCATAGGCATATCATTCTTATCAAGGAATAAAAATCCTGTCATTTCATCAACCATCGGTTCAACTTTGGGATTGCCCCGGTCCTTACTTAAGTATTCTCTTGAAACAAGCCACCACATCATCAGACATTGGAACATATCTGTAATATAACTGATACGTTAGAGTGCACCCACGACGCAAAAAAATGATATTTCACCCTTCTTTTATAAGGTCTGCCAAACACGTTTCATTTTTGGGAATATTCGATAATCTTTTATATTCCTTTATTGCATAAAGCAAATCATCAATATCAGAAAAATAATTTTCAACAAACTCTGTAGATTTTACTGAAATTAACTTTAATGATTCTTTACAGAAATCACTTGGTTTGGTATAACTTTTTACCTTACTGTATTCCGAATATTTACCCTGATGAACAATGATAAGCATTTCTATCTCTGGAGCTGTAATTACATTGACAACATCCACTTTTGATTCATATGCTTTACGAAGTTTAAAATCCTCTCTTCGCGAATCCAAAATTCTATATACTGTTATCTTCTTTGTAAAACCCTTACCTAAGTATCTGTCTTCAAATTTTCTAGCGCTTCTACATCTGAGCACCTCATTATCCAGCAAATCATCTCGTGTGAAAATAAGTTTCCCAGCATCCACTAGCTTATTTACAATTACGCTTTCAGCACTTCCTTCACATATGCATGCTATTATTTTATCATTTGCCAAAGCCGAATTACGCCTCCTTAATCTTTCCAGAAATAATCGCTTTCTTTAATTGCATATAGGATTCGTAGGCAGGCACAGTTCCTTCAAGGAAATCACTCTTGAAAGCTTCGCTCTTCTTTATATCATTTCGTGTAAGAATCTCACTGAGCTTCTGTGCATAGATTCCATTTCTATTTCTAACAATGTATATTCCATCATTACGTTCGAATTCATCTAACAGCTCTGAATAATGTGTACTAAAAATAAGTGTTGCTCCATTTCTATTTACACTCTTATTCATAAAGAATCTTACCAAAGTGGCAACAATTTCACGATTGAAATGATTCTCAAGCTCATCTACTATTAGGTATCCACCTTCTTCAAATACCATCATCGCATTAATAAAAATGTTAATACCCTTAATCGTTCCAGATGATAAATACTGTTCAAACAGCATCGGATTAGCAACAATTATTTCTTCTCTGTCGTAGAATTTCAATTTTGCTTCACCAGTTTTTCTGTCAAATGAAATATTTTCAATACTAGGGTCTAAAAAGGCAATTAATTCGTGTGGAAAATTACCAATGAGCCCCAAGAAATTCAAATTTGTTAATCTAATCAGGTCTTTTAAGTAAAAACTCTTGTTCTTATTAAGTAATAACACAATGCTGGTGTCATCCTTTAAGAATTCAGCCTTATTATCTCTTACCCTAGTCAACTGTTCATTTTCAAAGGAAAACAGATCTTTCTTTGATTTTACTTTTGAAATTTTCTTAACCCACAAACGTTCATTGTTTACAATATATCTACTGTCAATTTCATTATCTTTGACTCTGAAAATTTCTGATTCCAATTTACATACACCATTTTTAGGGTCAAAAAAATAAGCTTCAATTTGTACCTTCTCTGCATCTTTTAAAATATCTCTATTACGAATATTATTAATAGACTCTCCATTAATAAACTCAATCACAAAAGAAATCACCTTCAATAAAGATGTTTTTCCAGATGCATTAATTCCAACAATAGACATAACATTATTAGTATACACACTGCCAAAGCATGGTGATACCATCTCGTTATTATCGCCAGAAACTCTTTGTTCAGCATAAAAATCAATATCTACAGTTCCCTTAAATAGTGTCAAACCATTTACAATCATTTTAAGTAGACGCATTCTTGTATCCTCCTTGCTTCCAACGTAATGACATAATATCATTTACACGGCGAATAGTCAAGATTAAAAACGTGTTTTTCGTTTTTAATTATTATTTTATTATTTATTGTATTGTACAAGGCATATTATAATCATGTTTTTCGTTTTTATGCACAGCCGCAAAAAAGAATATATATTTCAACCTTCCTAATAATTCAATATACAACGCCGGAATGTACCACGTTTTCTCCGACTCATTTACCACATTAACACCTCATTTTATTGCAAAAAAGCTTCTTTATTTGGCAAAATTCCATCCCTCTGATATGCTTCAAAAACCTTTATAAGAAGCACATATGCCAAATAGCAATCAACTTCACTAGTTGCCATTCTTTTAAATTCATTTTTACACTTTTTCTCTATTACAATAGCTCTTTCCAGAATATGATTTCCAATCGACGGAGTATGAACTATTCGTTTCTCAATTATGTTTCTTTTTCCTGACGGCATTTTCCTATTCTTAATGTGTATCTCTGGTTCTTCTAAACACTTCTTCGAAATACAAATAATTCCGTCAAGCAAATCAATATCTCCAGACTGAGACATTTCATCATTCCAGTTTTCTCCGGAATATGCATATCGAACAATATCATCATTCTGTTCTATTAATTCGCATTTACCACAGTATCCTAAACTCAATTTCTGCACATCCTTTCGCTCAACGATCCTAGTCCTCAATTCCAAACATAAGATACGCATAAATGTTTCCTCTATACTCGCTTGGAATTTCAAGTTGTTTATCAATTATATCTTCAACTGTCTTGAATCCATTTTGGCGGAGATATTCCAATGTCGTTTTACGCACTTTTAATGTCTCTATGCTTTGTTTTCTTACATCCGAAGGAACCTTGTATACTATACGTTTTTCTAACATGACTTACTCCTCGTATATTGCTGCATTCACGATTGCATGCACATCTGTTACTTTTGTTATGTCACCTTTTATCATCTTAATCAAATGCATTGTTTAATATTCCTTCTCTATCTCTCCATCTATTCCGTACATTTTCTTGAATGCGTCAAGGTCTGCCTGATTCTTAATCAGCATAATCTCTTCTATCTTACCTGTATGAATATCCTTAAATCCAGCCACCTGCTCGCCATTACATATGCTTGCTTTGATTACCGGTTTCTTATTCTCTTTATCATATGTCTTTGTAACTTTCTTTTTCTTAAATAGTCCCACTTTGAGCACCTTCTTTTGGCTTTGCCATCATTTGCTATATATTCCGGAGCTTCTCTCTTTGCAATAAATTTCACTTCAATATCCGCAAAATAACTGTATTGAAATCATTATTGATTGCTTTCAAATTAGCCTGTAGTTTCTTTTCAGTTTACTGTTTCATCTTGCACTCCTTTAGTCAAAATCATAATCATCCGGATCTAAGCCAGCATCCTCCAATACCTCTCTTCTTTCATCTGCATCCATATATTCAAGATCAGTTGCATCTAATCCTGCCAAGGATAAATCGTCTTCCAGTTCATACGCCTCACTTGTATCCGTATCTTCATGCCCGAATACCACATCATCCATTACGGAATACTCATAAGCATTGAGTTTTCCATCTCCATCATAGTCAAAATCTGAATCATATAATCTTCCATCTGTTCCTAACATAATCCTGTCCTCCTAATTTTCATAATGATTGAATTCACCTTTCACATATATTATGCGCAGATTATGTGTCCAATAAAAAGGACATCTATCTACACAAATCTTCTATCCACTCCCTGCGAATAATTATTTCTAACCAGTGTTCCGGTATACTCTTATATCCGTAATATATTCCGGCCAATCCTCCTGCGATTGCCGCTGTCGTATCTGTATCATATCCCAGGTTTACCGCCTTCAACACGCAATCTTTGAAATCCGATGTATTGAGCAGGCACCATAGAGCAGCTTCGATGGATTCTATCACATAGCCCCCGCTGTTTATCTGATCTGCCGGAATTTTTCTTAATTTCTCCATATTTCTTATTCTGCTAAAATGCTCTAATTCTTTCTTGCTGTCATTATTCTTCTCATAGAAAGCAAAAGATAAATCCACTGCATTTTGTAATAATTCCTCCAATGGTTTATTTCTCTTTGCAAGTTCCCGCACACAGTAAAAATAGATGCCACATGACATTTTGCTTCTTAAATGGGCATGTGTTAATGCCGACATCTTATGTACAATTTCCAAACATGTTCCGTCCTTTAATCCGCATTCCTCCTGCAAATACTTCAAATAAATACACACAGGAAGTATCCGCATCAGCGAACCATTTCCGTTGCTGTCTTCTCTAGCCGGACCACATGTATCCACATTTCCTGATTGCTTGTAATTATAAATAGCGAGACTGCAAGTAGTTCCCTCATCAAACACCTCTCCTGCCGGTGTGAATTTGCCATTTTCTTCCCAAGCCACAAAATTATCCATAACTTTTTTCAGATTAATACCATCGCTACGCAAAGCAGATAGGGATGCCAACGCCATACTGCTGTCATCAGACCACGAACCTGCCGGAACCGGATACGTTCCATATCCTGTCATGTCTACGACAGGGTATTCCTGCTTTTGCTCCCTGCTTGAAAACTCCACCGGGACTCCAAGAGCATCTCCTGTTACCAACCCCATCATTCCGTCAAGATATAGTTCTTTACTTTTGATATGGTCAGATATCTCTACATAATAGATTTTCTCATCCTCCAGTCTAATGCATGCCAGCTTTGCATTCTCCTGTACACTTCCCATCGCACATCCGCAATCTATATCATAGAAAATACAATCAAGGCTATCATCATACATACGGTACACGTTACCATCGTTGTAAGGAAATTCCTCGTACTTTATTGTTGGTGTATGTCCGGCAATAATCATTCCATGCTCAACTCCACCACACATATATGCATCATCTCTGGCATACAAGTAGAAATCCTCAATACTTTCGTAGGATTCCTCTGTATCAACATTGTCAAGGTTATCAATATATCCTGCATGAACTACGATACAGGTTCTCTTATTTATATCTGTTTTATAGAAGTACGGCATTCTTTCAACTATTTTTGCCCAATCACAAAGTAATGCGAATGGAACCAATTCCTCATTAATAAGTTTTCCGATTGTTCCATAGTAATCAAAAAATTTATTATTATTCTGCTCGGCAAATTCCTGAACTGCTTTATACAGAGTTATGGAATCTTCAATACTATTCTCATCAAGTTCTGCTTCGTCACATACATATTTCATGATGCGGATGTTTGTCAGGAACTCTTCATCATGATTTCCTCTTACAAAAACCACATTCTCAGGCGCATTGCTGATCCAACTCATCATTTCATAATTCTTTGTACCCCGGTCAATATAATCTCCGGCACAAATCAGCAAATCTCTGTCACCAAAATGAATCTTTTCAAGCATCTGCTGAAATTCATCATAACATCCATGGATATCAGACATCACATATGTATTCATATCACAATCTCCTCGTATTTATTTCTACTCAAATGACAGCCGCTTTCTTCATATAATCACCAGCTACTTTACTATGCTTATTATACACCAATTTCGTTATTTTGTGTCGCATATAAGGTGACATCGGTTTCACCTTATTCTGCCATAATAAAAAGGACCATGTATCTCTACACGATCCTCACATGAATTATTTTTCTGCAGCTGCCATCCGGAACATGATCATTCCAATCACAAAGAACAGGGATATCGAGCCAACGCCGATATTTATGTGTCCGGTAACCTGCGAAATCAAACTGATTACGGTTGTGCCAAGGAAGGACGCACCCTTTCCGCATATATCCATCAATCCAAAATATTCCCCAGATTTTTCCGGTGGAATGATCTTCGCAAAATACGACCTAGACAATGCCTGAATTCCGCCCTGAAACATGCCAACCAGAACCGCCAGGATCCAGAACTGCCACTGTTCCCTCAGGAAGATAGCAAATACGGCTATGCCAAAGTATGCACCAATGCAGATCATGATGAGCCGTTCTGTTCTATAGCAATTGGCTAACTTGCCGAATATGATTGCGAATGGAAATGCTACAATCTGTGTGACAAGAAGTGCTAAAAGCAGTTTCGTACTGTCAAACCCAAGCGCAGTTCCATAGGCTGTTGCCATATCAATAATCGTATAAACACCATCGATGAAGAAGAAAAAAGCCAGCAGAAACAAAAATATTTTCTTTTCATTTTTCACATTTTTTAAAGTGACGCCCAGTCGCCTGAAACTATTCCGAATCGCCCCCGGCTGCCGTTCTACATAATGCTTCTGCTTATATATCTTAAGGAGGGGAACTGTCGCTCCAATCCACCAGATTGCAACGATTGCAAATGAAATCATCATTGCCATCTCCATACCGATTCCAATCTTCTCTGCGCCGAGCACAATTCCCAGGCATAATACAAATGGCACACAACTTCCGATATAGCCCCAGGCATACCCTTGTGAAGATACATTATCCATCCGGTCTTCGGTTGTGACATCACCAAGCATCGAATCATAGAAAATGAGGCTGCCTGAAAAACCGGTCTTAGCAATAATATAAATAAGCAGAAATATCATCCATTGTCTGGCGAATCCAAGCGCCAGACAGCCAATTCCGCCAATCAGCATCGTCGCCGTGAAAATAGGTTTCTTCAAGCCTTTTGTATCCGCCAATGTTCCAAACACCGGTCCAAGCAATGCTACGATAATCGTTGCCGCCGATGCAGCATAACCCCAATATGCAAGATAATTGACTGATGAGAGCCCTGCATTTCCTGCCAGATAGTTAAAATAGATTGGCATGATTGTTGATACAAATAAAACAAACGCAGAATTTCCCACGTCATATAATACCCAGTTTTTTTCAGCCTTTGTCATTTTTGTCTTCACACTGCCATGCCTCCTTCTCTTTGCCGCTGAATGTGTAATTATAAAGCGCATTCAGTGTATCTTCTTTTGTCATATACTTTCCGTATTCATCAATCAGCATAACCGCACGATTCTCGGCAACAGCGTACATCTGATGCAGCTTTTCCGTGCTATCCTTACATGCCGGATTTGCTTTAAAATTTACCAGCAGACCATGCATCTCTTTGTAATTTCCGGACAAGCGAAGTATGGCATAGATCATCTTTCTTTTTAACCCGGAAGGTGCGAGCAGCAACTGATTGTTCCGAATCATTCCCTTCAGTGCTTTCTTTACCTGCTTCGGTTCCGCCCCCGGGAAAAAATGTGCAATCACCTCGGCATTTTCCATGGATGGGACAATATGTTTAGTCAAATCTTGCCGAACCGGGTCTTTCCCATCTTCTATCATTAGGCTGCGGTCAAACTCCACTTCAATTTCTGTATGTGACACGCCGCTTTGCGCGATTTTCTCATCAATATATCCGTGGCAGGTGGAATCCAGCGCAAAATGGCAGATAAATCCATAGATATAGGCAAGTGCCGCTTCCTTATCATGCGCCTTCTCTATGATTTCAGCCGCCTTCCCGAAGAAATATTTTCCGGAACGCTCATGCAGTCCGTAACCGATTGCATTGACAGGGTTAGTCCTCAGTGGATGATAATAAAATAAAATATCCGGTCCGTGCAACCCTATATCATAGAGCTGTTTATGTTTCATAATGATGCTGCGGGCCGGGTCAGAAACCTGTTCGAGCACTTCCTGACCCATCCGGTAATGTGCGTATGTAGATGGCATATTCTTTTCCTCACTTTGAATGTATTGCTTTCTTTAATTTCTGCTATATTATAAAATCAGGTTTTTCAACTCTACTATCATATTTATGTGGAAATCTTGTAAAATCCAAGTCAAATTTATGTATTCCGACTTATTTCGCAAAAAACCGCTGTTAGTCACTTTCAGGCAACAAAAAAAGTGCCGTATCGCTACGACGCTTCTGTCTTTTTGTTTAATCCGGAATAATGTGGTATTTCATATGTCTGGCTTTAAACCAACAGTATCCATCTGTAATTTCATTCACCTCGATTTCATCATCTACAAAATATACATATCCATTGTATAATCGCAACGTAGAACATGACCAATACGGATCCCCATATTCTGGATTTCTGCTTTCCGTACAATACTCCAAGTCATCCCAAAACCAAATTTCGACTTCACATCCCCATATCCCAGTAAACCTCAAATACAGTTCTCCTCCATCCAGTATTTTTTGTTCATCAATACATGCATCGTGAAAATTTCCGGTTACCCAATCAAAATCTTCAATATCTTTTTGTGTTTTAATCTCACGATACTCTTCATATGTAAAGGGTTCCTCGATTTTTTTGCATTGTTGCATAATATCATCAGGAACAATCCCATCTAAAATGATTTTATCTGCCAGTTCTCTTGGAAGAAATTCAACGCCACCCGTACCATCTTGTTCGTTTATAATCCACCCACTTTTATCAGAATCTACAATCAATACTTGATTTATCAAATATTTTGTATCAGGCTGCATATTAAACCATTTTATTAATTTTGTTTTTTCTTCGTTAAATATTATATAATATGGAGTATGGATTCTTTCGAGATAACGCTGATAGTCATCTTCTGATTTTACATCGTTATAATATCCGAACACTGCCGAAATATAATATTTCCCGTTCCCTTGCCTTATTATTGCGTGCATAATGTCTCCTTGTTTTTCAACTTACCTTTAAACGATTTTGTTGTAATGTTTCTATATTTTCCAAAGGTGTATTCAACATATTAGCGCTTACCACCTCTTTTCTTATAATCCGCATCAATCTTCTTTTTCCAATCAGCAGATAAAGGTGTCGCACACGTCCTTACATGGGTAATTGCCTCGGTGATGACCTCGTAGTTGAGTGCTGTTCCAACCTCATCGCAATGATAGTTTGCAGCCATAGATTCATCGATACCAAATTTTCCGGCTTCAGCTGCCGCATCGATATTTGCACCGAGGAAAATGAACTCCCAGCCGTAGCGCTCTTTCTGTCGCTCAATCATATGCCGAACCTTATCGTAAGTGTAACGGTGGCTGGCATTTTCCATACCATCAGTTGTGATGATAAAGAGTGTTTTTTCCGGCACATCTTCTTTTCGGGCATATTTGTGAACATTCCCAATGTGATGGATTGCACCACCAACAGCATCAAGAAGTGCAGTGCAGCCACGCACAAAATATTCCTTGTCCGTAATGTTCGGTACATCTGCAATAGCGATACGGTCATGAATAACCTCTGTTTCGTTGTCAAACAACACGGTGGATACCACGGCTTCGCCCGATTCCTTGCGCTGCTTTTCCAACATGGAGTTAAAACCTCCGATAGTGTCCTTTTCCAGTCCCGACATGGAACCACTGCGGTCTAAGATAAATACAAGTTCTGTCATTTTAAAATCCTCCTGTTCTTATTGTGATTTCATTATAAGAAAACAGGAGAATGAATGGTCGCATGATATGCGACATTTTTATGCGCCGATAAGTGGCTGGTCAAAAGCGAAAAGAACTTCGTTCAATTCAAACACGTTGTAATTATGGTTCACCAGGAAATACTCCACTATCACATCAAACTTGCTGCTGTGGGAGATGGCATACCCTGCTCTGCCAATAAAATCTTTTGTTTCATCAACATCCAATTCCAGTGCAAAGGCAAAAGCCAGTGCCGTTGCCTTGGATGGCTTGTAATCCATATTATTTCGAATTTTTGAGAACAGCTTTCTATCTACATTTGCTTTTTTGTATATTTCGGAGTCTTTCTTTCCGGTACGGTCAATAAGCTGCAGAAGTGTTTCAGAAAAACCTGCATCCAGATTTTGGAGCAGCTGTCCCCAATCATCCGAATCCATCGGCAATGCTGCACCGATTGATTTCTCATCACCTTCTTCCATTGCCTGTGACAGGCAGATATCTTCACAGATCCGGTTACTTCGTGTCAGCAGTTCTCTTGTACGCCTTATTTCAAGACGAGAACCATACATACTTTCCGCTCCATATTCGTCAAGCGTTTTGCTACGGATATAGTTTTCGTCAATGTAACCGCTGACAGATCTGAACAATTTTTCCGAAAGGGCGAAGGCTTCTTTGTCAAACACAACCAGATAAATCTGCATTTCATTTTCCAAAAGGAATGTGCTGATTTCTCGAACCGCTATCTGCAGGGCAAGCGGTTTGGGAAATCCATAATTGCCCGTAGCAATCAAGGGAAAGGCAATGGATTCGCACTCATTCTCTTTAGCCAACGCCAGTGACTTTCTGTAACACGAAGATAAAATCTGCTCTTCTCCGTGACTGCCATCTTTCCAAACAGGTCCTACGGTGTGGATAACATACTTGGCATCCAAATTAAATCCCGGTGTGATAACCGCATTTCCGAAATCTATGCAGCCGATTTGCTGTCTTGCCAAAAGCAGCTCATGTCCGGCTTTTTTATGTATTCCGCTGTCAACGCCGGAGCCGATGACAGGGTTAGGATTGGCAGTGTTCACCACCGCATCTACCTGCATATTTACAATATCATTTCGTACTATTTCAAAAGGCATATGTAACCTGCTTCCTGCTATTTCATATTCTGATTAAATTATAGCAGAAATTCATCGAAGTTTTCAAACATAATCTCAAGATTATCTATCTTCTTCTCTGTATGATAATGACCGCAATACCATTTCTTATATGAAAGCCTATTTTCAATTTTATCAAGCCAGATTTCGGTTGTCTTATCCACTTTGCTCTGGTCAACACCAGTCATAAAAACTTCAACAGGTTCATACTTCAATGGTGTGGTATGACTAAGCACCACATCTATATTCCATTTTACACTATCCAGCTGATTTTCAACATACCTTTTTATTTCATCCGATGGCTGCTCATCTTCCCACCAGCTATAACCATATGCAAGACGGTATGTCTTATCAATGCTGTATGCTCCTCCCATTACAATCGTTTGAAGTCCTCCAAGGTTAAATATTTCTCCATCTTTAGCAAATAATATGCTTGGAAAATCTTCCTCATAGTACACTATACCGCCATTCCATTCTCTTTCCTTATAAGATTCGATGGTATAAGGTCTTTGCTCATGATTACCATGGATTGCAAATATTGTAATTGGTAATTCTTCAAGTAATTCTTTCTTTAATCTGTCATATCTGAGTCCGCTGAAGTTTATTCCGGCATCACCAAGTATAATCAGAATATCATCTCTTTTTGTTTTCATCCTTTCGCAAAAGCTTTCAACTCTCTCAAAGCTCCCGTGAGTGTCTCCGGTAATATAAATCATCTGTCCTCAATCACCGCTTCCTTTAATTGTTTATCAGACTCTGTCTCCGTAACCCTGCACACTGCTCCGCCATCAATTACAAACGTGACTTTTCCCTTCGCCTTATCTCCAATCTTGTCATACAGCCTGCCTGCGCTCATGGACTCACCCTTAACAGTAAATGGACTGTTAGCAACATATCCTATTTTACCAAGCCCTTTCACCTTTACCATGATTGCTTCCTTGTCATACTCATTATCGGGCTCTTTTTCAAGCTTCACTTTCATTCCTTTTTCCATAAAAGCATTGCCAAAATAATGGCTGCATCCTGTTATTGTAAAATACATTTCATCTTTCATTGTTGTGCCTCCTCGTTTTTATTATTCTCTTTAATCTTTGCTATGCGTGGAGATGTTAACCATTTTTCCATCTCTACAATCCAGACTACCATTTTACGAGGGTAATAAAAAGGACGCACATTGTTGATTTCATCTCTTTAATTGAAAAATTTAACGCAAAAAATTGCCTACTTTTA
>ULXT01063549.1_pt1 | contig 11839 bp, 6 predicted proteins | sample 1961571 | NCBI WGS metagenome assembly ULXT01 (sample SAMEA4835846, study PRJEB28245) | human gut metagenome | biome: gut microbiome; material: fecal sample | place: Denmark | collected 2008
ACCGGAAATCAGTGATAGTATCCCAGCTTTGTCTTTTAGCATCTGCCACCTTCAACTTATAATACAAGAAATGAGGCAAGAACTGTTCTACAGATACACGACTAGCTGCATATACCTGGGTATAATAATGCTCAAACTCCTCTACCGAAGTCTCCTCTCCATCAATCCGGAAAAGTACCCTGCGATCTTCTGCATAAGAAACAGAGAATTTCAGCCCCATCAACAAACATAGGAATAACCACGCAATTCTACACATAACAGATTCTATTCATCATTTCATTAAACAAAAAATCATCCTGTTCGCCAGAACAGACTCACTGAAAGCAAGTCTGCCTGACGTCAGAATGATTATATCCGTATTATAAGTCAAAGATTATCTTACTGAGGACGACTATAGTTAGGTGCCTCGCTTGTAATAGATACATCGTGCGGGTGACTTTCCAGAACTCCGGCATTAGTGATACGAGTAAACTTCGCATTATGCAATTCTTCAATATTATGAGCTCCGCAATAACCCATACCGGCACGCAAACCACCTACCAGCTGATAAATCACTTCATACAAAGAACCTTTATAAGGTACACGAGCAGCAATACCTTCCGGAACAAGTTTTTTCACATCGGTAGTTCCACTCTGGAAATAACGGTCTTTTGAACCATTTTCCATAGCTTCCAATGAACCCATTCCACGATATGACTTAAACTTACGACCATTAAAGATGATGGTATCGCCCGGAGATTCCTCTGTACCTGCAACCAACGAACCAATCATTACGCTGTAACCACCGGCTGCCAAAGCTTTCACCACATCACCAGAATAACGCAAACCACCATCTGCAATCAAAGGAATACCAGTTCCTTCCAAGGCCTTTGCAACATCATATACGGCTGTCAACTGAGGAACACCTACACCTGCAACCACACGAGTTGTACAAATAGAACCCGGGCCGATACCTACTTTTACTGCATCTGCACCAGCTTCAGCCAACATCTTAGCTGCTTCACCTGTAGCTACATTTCCTACAACAATATCGATTCCAGGGAAACGTTTCTTAGCTTCTTTCAACTTTTCAATCACGTACATAGAATGTCCGTGAGCTGTATCAATTACAATAGCATCTGCACCAGCGTTCACCAAAGCTTCCATACGGTCGAATGTATCAGCAGTTACTCCCACACCGGCAGCTACACGCAAACGACCTTTAGAGTCTTTGCAAGCCATTGGTTTATCTTTTGCTTTTGTAATGTCTTTATAAGTAATCAGACCTATCAACTTTCCATCCTTGTCTACTACCGGAAGTTTTTCAATCTTGTTTTCTTGTAGAATCTTGGAAGCAGTTTCCATATCTGTACCCGGCTCTGTTGTCACAATGTTTTCCTTTGTCATCACCTCATCGATACGCTTGTTCATATCCTTTTCAAAGCGCAGGTCACGGTTTGTAACAATACCAACCAAGTAATTCTCATCATCTACTACAGGAATACCTCCGATTTTGTATTCAGCCATCAAATCGAGTGCATCTTTCACTACAGAGCCTCTCTTAATGGTCACCGGATCATAAATCATTCCGTTTTCCGCACGCTTCACAATTGCCACCTGACGAGCTTGCTCCTCGATAGACATGTTCTTGTGAATTACTCCGATACCTCCTTCACGAGCAATGGCAATGGCCATCTGTGCTTCGGTAACTGTATCCATGGCTGCAGTTACAAACGGAATTTTCAACTCAATGTTACGTGAAAACTTAGTCGAGAGTTCGACTGTTTTAGGTAAAACCTCAGAATAGGCCGGAATCAACAATACATCATCGTAAGTTAATCCGTCCATAACAACTTTATCTGCAATAAATGACATAGGGCTTTATGCTTTAGATTTTATTGCGTGCAAATATACAGAATTTTCTCAAAAAGTAAAAAAGCAGTTAACATCTTTTTCATACCACATACCTATCAAATAAAAACAGCTGCTTGCAAGGAACGCCCCTCACAAGCAGCTGCACAATATCATTAAATAAATGATTAATTAGCCATTTCAGAAATGAACTTGATACGTACCAGACGAATTTCGTCTTCTGTATAGTCGTCACCCAGCTCATCCATTGCATCATCAATCTTATCAGTTACTGATTCCTTGAAATAATCATAAATATCCTGCATGTGGTCTTCATCCATGATTTCTTCCAAGAAATAGTCAATATTCAGTTTGGTTCCTGAATATACAATGGCTTCGATTTCATCCAGCAACTCACCAAATTCAATACCTTTTGCCACTGCAATATCATCCAAAGCAACCTTTCTATCGATACTCTGAATAATAGAGACCTTCAGCTTAGATTTGTTAGCTACAGTACGCACTCTCAAATCTTCCGGACGGTCTATTTCATTTTCTTCGCAGTGCTTCTTAATCAATTCACAGAATTCCTGACCATAGCGTTTAGCCTTCCCGGCTCCTACTCCCGGAATATTCTGCAATTCTTCCAAAGTAACCGGATAAATGGTAGCCATTGCCTCAAGAGAAGGATCCTGGAAAATCACATAAGGCGGTACATCCAGTCTCTTTGCCATTTTCTTCCGCAAGTCTTTCAACATGGAATACAACACGGGGTCTACTGCACACGAAGCCCCACTTCTCATCGGAGTTTCATCTACCTCTTCTTCTTCAAAGTCTGCATCCTCAACTATCTTGAACGACTTCGGTTTTTTCAAGAACTTATGTCCTTCTGGCGTAACTTTCAATAAGCCATAGTTTTCCACATCCTTTGCCAGGTAACCAGCGATAAGAGCCTGACGAATGACTGCATTCCACAATCTTTCTTCTTCTCCCATACCTGAACCAAACGCCTCTAAGTCTTCATGCTTATGCGCAAGCACTTCAGATGTTTCTTTACCCAACAATATATCGATAATATAATCTTGCTTAAAGTTTTCTTTTACGGCAATGATTGCTTCAATCACTGCACACAACGAATCCTGAGCCTCCACTTGTTTCTTTGGATTTAAACAGTTATCACAATTACCACAATTATCTTCCGTATATTCCTCTCCAAAATAATGCAACAAAATTTTTCTTCTACACACCGAAGATTCTGCATAAGCAGCTGTTTCCTGCAATAGCTGACGTCCGATTTCTTGCTCTGAAATAGGCTTTCCCTGCATAAATTTCTCCAGTTTCTGCAGGTCCTTATTGGAATAGAATGTAATGCACTGCCCTTCTCCACCGTCACGTCCTGCACGTCCGGTTTCCTGATAATACCCTTCCAAACTCTTAGGTACATCATAATGAATCACAAAGCGTACATCCGGTTTATCAATACCCATTCCAAACGCAATCGTAGCTACAATCACATCAATGTCTTCCTTCAGGAAAGCATCCTGATTCCCATTACGGGTAGCAGAATCCATTCCTGCATGATAAGCGCGAGCCTTGATACCATTTGCCAGCAATATTTCAGTGAGCTCTTCCACCTTCTTACGGCTCAAGCAATAGATAATACCTGACTTGCCTTCGTTCTGCTTGATGAACTTGATAATATCCTTATCCACATTAGCTGTCTTGGCACGTACTTCATAATAAAGATTCGGACGATTAAATGACGAACGGAATTCCGTTGCATCCATCATTCCCAAATTCTTTTGGATGTCCATCTTTACCTTTGGGGTAGCCGTTGCCGTCAAAGCAATTACCGGAGCTTTTCCAATTTCATTGATTATCGGACGAATCCGGCGATACTCCGGTCGGAAGTCATGCCCCCATTCCGAAATACAATGTGCCTCATCCACCGCATAAAATGAAATCTTCACGTGCCTCAGAAAATCTACATTCTCCTCTTTCGTCAAAGATTCAGGAGCTACATAAAGTAACTTTGTCTTTCCGGCCATGATGTCTGCTTTTACCTGATCAGTAGCCGATTTTGTCAATGAGGAATTAATAAAATGGGCAATACCATCTTCCTCACTGAAATTACGCATAGCATCCACCTGATTCTTCATCAGGGCAATAAGCGGTGAAATCACAATAGCAGTTCCATCCATCAACAGAGAAGGAAGCTGATAGCATAATGACTTTCCGCCCCCTGTCGGCATTAACACAAACGTATCCTTTCCTGATAATAGGTTTCGAATAATCGCCTCCTGGTTTCCTTTAAAAGTATCGAATCCAAAATACTTTTTAAGAGCTGCTACTAAATTGATATTTTCCGCCATTGTTCTTGGATTTAGATTTTCATTGATTGTAGAAATTTTGTTCCCGTATGTAACAAAGTTATAAACAACTTTTCATATTACACAAATATTTCAGGGAATATTTCATCGGAAGCTTTTATTTTCTCACTAAAAAACCTTTACATTATGCCATTTGCAAGCGGGAAACATTTGCCTTTCCCATTTGTTGCTTGGCGTAATCCAATGTCACCACAAAACGTTCGGTCTGTTGTGACGGAATCTCAAACATGACATCATTCATTATGGTTTCCACAATAGAACGCAAACCACGGGCACCCAATTTGTACTCTATCGCCTTGTCGACAATATATTCAAACACTTCCGGTTCAAATTCCAGTTTCACCCCATCCATCTCAAACAATTTTACATACTGCTTGATAATTGAATTTTTGGGTTCTGTAAGAATATTGCGCAATGCCGTGCGATCCAATGGGTTCAAATAGGTGAGTACCGGCAAACGGCCAATGATTTCCGGTATCAAACCGAATGATTTCAAGTCCTGAGGAGCAATGTACTGCATCAAATTTCCCCGGTCTATTTTCACCGCTTCTTTCGCTGCACTATATCCCACCACATTGGTATTCAGCCGTTGAGCGATTTTTCGTTCAATACCGTCAAAAGCACCACCGCAAATAAACAGGATATTCTTAGTATTGACCGGAATCATCTTCTGGTCCGGATGTTTACGTCCTCCCTGAGGGGGAACATTCACCACAGAACCTTCCAGCAGCTTCAACAAGCCTTGCTGTACACCCTCTCCACTTACATCACGCGTAATGGAAGGGTTATCTCCTTTTCGGGCTATTTTATCAATTTCGTCAATGAAAACGATACCCCGTTCTGCTTCCTCCACATTATAGTCAGCCACCTGAAGCAAACGGGTCAGAATACTTTCAATATCTTCTCCCACATATCCTGCTTCGGTCAGTACAGTCGCATCTACAATGGTAAAAGGCACATGGAGCAACTTAGCAATGGTACGAGCCAGCAAAGTCTTTCCGGTTCCGGTGCTTCCCACCATAATGATGTTCGACTTTTCAATCTCCACATCATTCTTATCCTTAGGCTGAAGTAAACGTTTGTAATGATTATACACCGCTACAGCCAAATAGCGTTTTGCATCATCCTGCCCAATCACATACTGGTCCAGGAATTCTTTGATATCCTTCGGCTTAGGGAGCTCAGACAAATTCAGGTCTGTAGGTCCCTGCCCTTGATGATGCATCGCTTCTTTTACGATTTCATGTGCCTGTTCTGCACAACTGTCACAGATGCATCCGTTCACTCCTGTAATCAGGAAGCCCACTTCGTCTTCTGTGCGACCGCAAAAGCTACATCTTCTTTTCGAGTTTCTTGAAGTCCTTTTTTCTTCCAAAGCCTATCTAGTTTTTAAGTAAATCACAGTGTTACAATGAAGGTTTACGAGATAGCACTTCATCAATCATACCATACTCTTTAGCCTCGGATGCTGTCATCCAATAATCACGGTCAGAATCTGCCCAGACCTTATCAAAATCCGTATGAGAGTGATCTGCAATGATTGTATACAGTTCTTTCTTCAGTTTCTGAATTTCACGAGCTGTAATTTCAATATCCGAAGCCTGACCTTGTGCTCCTCCCATCGGCTGATGAATCATCACGCGTGAGTGAGTCAACGCTGAACGTTTTCCTTCTTTTCCGGCTACCAACAATACGGCTGCCATAGAAGCTGCCATACCTGTACAAATTGTAGCCACATCGCTACTGATAAACTGCATAGTATCATAAATACCTAAACCTGCATACACAGAACCGCCTGGGGAGTTGATATAAATAGAAATATCTTTACCCGAATCCACAGAATCCAGATACAAAAGCTGAGCCTGCAAAGTATTGGCTGTATAATCATCAATCTGGGTTCCGAGGAAAATGATACGATCCATCATCAAACGAGAAAAGACATCCAACTGCGTCACATTCAATTGACGTTCTTCCAAAATATACGGATTCAAGTATCCTGCTTGCGACTTGATGACATCATCAAGTACCATACTGTTCATTCCGAGATGCTTGGTAGCATATTTTCTAAAATCGTCCATCATAATCCTTATATTAATTCTACAATATAAAAGAGGCTTTTAACCCCCTTTCTTCTGAAAAAACAAAAGTACAAAACACTTCTATCTTACAGAAGAAGTCAAGTTAAAAGCCTCCTTTTTTAGAATATTTTAGCAATCAATTTTGAGAGCCAAATTGCTTATTGAAACATTTTGTTGAATTCTTCTGCAGAAACTGCTTTGTGGTTCAATGTTACCTGACCTTTCAAGATTTCAGACAACTTAGATTCAACCACGCGGTTCACCAGAGCTTCTACACTTTCACGTTTCTTCAACATTTCTTTTGAATAGTTTTCCAACAATTCATCAGGAACGTTAATCATACCATACTGAGCAAACTGTGCACGAGTAGCTTCCTTAGCCATGTTAGTGATGTCAGCCTGTTCTACCTTAATATCGTTAGCAGCTACCAGTTTTTCTTTGATCAGGTGCCAAGTCAGTTCTTCCAAGCTCTTTTCGTAGTTTTCAGAAACGAATTCTTCACCTTTTTCCTTGTTGTTTTCCAACATGATACGTTTCATCAGTTCATCTGCAAACTGAAGTTTACCAACCTTTTCTGACAAGTAAGTACGTACATCCAACAAGAACTTATAGTCGCTGTCAGCTTCAAACTGTTTTGCAATTGTTTCCTTAATCTGAGCACGGAATTCTTCTTCACTGTGAGCCTTTCCTTCACCCAATACCTGATCAAACAGTTCCTGAGTCAAGTCACCCGGAATCATACGAGTGATTTCTTCAATCTGGAAGCTGAAGTTGCCTTTATAGTTAGCTACTTCTTCTTTCTTCACTTTCAACAGAGAAGCCAACTCAGCTTCATTGTTATCGAAAGCAACTGACGGGTTGAATACCAATACAGTATTTACCTTTGCACCATTGAAGATAGCTTTCTGGTCATCGTTCTTCATGTATGAAGGCATCATTACTGCACCTTCTACCTGCACACCACCTTCTTTTGTATTGCCATTTTCATCCAGCTCAGCCAACAGACCTTTCAGCATATCCTTATCCTGATAGTCTTCCACCTTGTCATACTTAGCAGTACGCTGTCTGTACATATTTACCTGCTGATCTACCATTTCGTCAGTTACGTTAATATCATAGTAGTCAACAGTATCATTATTAGACAATTCTACATTGAATTCAGGAGCCAATGCAATATCGAAAGAGAATTCAAAATTCTCATCAGTTTCAAAGTTTGCGTTATTTTCTTTCGGCAGAGGAGTACCCAACATGTTCACTTTGTTTTCACGGATATACTCACCTACTTTTTCCTGCAACAGTTTGTCAACTTCTTCCAGCAATACAGAAGTTCCATACTGTTTTTTAATCAATCCCATAGGAACCATTCCCTTACGGAATCCAGGCATATTTACTCTCTGACGAAGAGTTTTCAGTGCTTTTTCAACTTTTTCCTGATAATCAGCTTTTTCAATCTGAACAGTAAGCACAGCGCTTACGTTGTCTACATTTTGCAATGAAATATTCATTTTCGACTTATTTATTTAATTATTAATTATTTCTCGTATTTACCAAAAGAGGTTGCAAAAATAATGTTTAATCTTTCAATAACCAAACTGACAAGCTAAAAAATCTTTACGGCTTCTGAATCCTTGTCAACCAACCAAATAAAAAACGGCAGAAAGCATATCCACCTTCTGCCGTTCCTTATTATCTCAACCTGAGTCTTAGTTAATAATGAGGTCGTAATCATTTCCCAATATAACTTTCCTCAGGCAGAATGTAAACCCTAAGGAAAGTTTTAAGAAAGCCTCTTCATGACATACAACTAATATATACAAGCTAAATATTCATCTAAAGCCCTATGCAATCCTTTTACATTAATCCACATTATCAAATCAATAATATTCATCTTCTTTAAAATTCTAATTTTCATTACATTCATAAATAAGTAGCCGAATAGGTCCCATCAATCCAGATATTGGTTTTCCACGATAAGCTGACGGAATAGTTTGATAATGATTAGACAATGTACTATATACCAACACTTCTATTCTGTTATTTCCATTTTTCAAAAATTCACTAATATCTAATACATAAGGAGAATGCATAAGTACATCTACACTTTTCCCGTTTACACTCACTTCACAAGTAGCATTCACTTCTCCTAAATCTAACATTATTTTATTATCAAGATCCTCTTTATTAACTGCTACCTGCTTCATATATCGGACACCTCCTGAATAAAATTTCATGGCTCCGTATTTAGTCCAATTACCCGGCAAAACTTTTCCTCCCGAACACTTCATTTTTACTGGTTCAGCAAAAAAAGCAGGCCCATCAGCTCCACAATCAGGAAATGCAGTTATTATTACATCCGCTACGCCAGATGCATAGTACTTATGCAGATCAATAACCCAGTTTTTCTTTCCAACACGCTTCAATGCCTTTTTATCAATTAAGATTCCATTAATCCACATATTTTTAATCTTCCCATTCAAATTCATAGACATTTCACGTGTTCCTGGAGCCGTCTGGAATCGATAAGCCCACATTCCTTTCACATTACCTTTTGTACTATATTCCAAATGCTTTGTCTGATACCATTTCATAGTAACAATTGTATCATAAGGATAATTTTCAACCACTGGCGGCACAGACACTGGATAAAATACCACAGCACTACGCTCACGATCATCCACACTATAACTCTTTTTTTCCTCCAACACATAGCCACCTTTTAAGGTATTCGCATACGCCAAAATCAAATGATGCCACCCTTTCTTCATTCTCACAACAGATTGGCTAATCAAACTTGCATCCAAATATAAATAATCAGGAGATTTTCCTTCCCGCTCTATCCTATATTCTCCATCAGAGGGTGCATACACATACGTTCTAAAAATCTGATGGCCTCCTTGATCCAGTATAATAAAACGATTGTCCACCTTTCCTTTTAAGCCATGATAACCTTGGCTACCGGGATTATCAAAAACCCCATACTGCCAAGAATAACAATAAGGGATCCATTTTTCATTACTTAAATCTTTTGATAAACAATCAATTAAATTCGATGACGCAGGCAAAGTTAAAGTTTCCATATAAGGAGCATATCCATATACGCCACAAGTTCCATTCCACGAATCAACACATTTTTTATCCTTTTGTTCAACAGGAAGAAATTGATAGGAAAAATCACGTGCTTCAGGGCCAATCAGTTCATTCGTAGCAGGTAAACGAAAATCGCCCCATTTATTATTCATTGTAGGAACAATCTCAATATCCCATTCTCCATAAACAGGTTTTTCTGCCAAAAACTTATAGGTCGTACGTTTATCTACACCTTTCAAAGGTTCTCCTGGGGAAAATACCAGCAACTTAGATTCATTATAAGTTCCCATATACTTAATCCATGTACCTTCATCTGTCTGTTCAAGAACCGGCATCTCACTGATTTCTCCATTCCAAGCATCCCAGCATTCCAATTTTCCACGGCTTCGAAAGAACACTTTATCCCCTTCATGAATATTCATTACCATATAAACATCCTGCTGACCTATTTGACGATGAAGTACCTTACCTTCTCCACTCTCTGTGTAAAAATCAGGAGTCATAAATGTCCTGATATGCTTTACTACGGCATCTACATCAGGCTCATAAGCACCTTTTCCTTCAAATATCTCATTCCACATAACCTTTGCCTGAGAATCAAATTCACCAACACGACTTGTCGCTTTTAATGAATCACCTATAGCCAAGACCAAACCACCTTTTTTATAAAACTCATATACTTTAAGCAGTGTTTCATAGTGTAAAGCCTTTATATTCGCTAAAATAAGTACTTTATACTTTTCATCTGCCACACACAACTCACCTGATTCTATGTCTGCTTGCTGTATAGATTGATAATCTATAAAATCATAATCTAGTCCACAAGCACTTAATTTATCTGTCACTTTCCACATCAAATCAATATTGGTATCAGGATACGCTTGCAAAGTCTCCGTGGGATACATAACTGCTACATCACAAGCATGTATCCCTTGACTCAAAACAAAACTCATTCTCTCCGCATATTTCAACCAACGTTTCATATGAGGCCAATAAGGCATACGAAAATGAAAACAGGGAGGAGCCCATTCCCACCAGCCTCCATGAGTTGAATAATATAATCCATGAAGACACACCAAATTACCTCCAGCTATTAAATGATGATCTAATTGAGAAGTCAACCACTCTCCATTACTATCCCATCCCATACTATGAAAAGCCTCAAGCCACGTACGAGGACGTTTATACAAATGAGTTACTGAACTTGAAACCTTGGTTTGCCGGAAACTAGAGCCTCTTGCCGGAGCGTCATTTCCAGGAGCGGTAAACCAGCTAATAGCCCTAAAATAATCCATATATTGTAATGGTTCCAAGCCACGTCCTGCATTATCACAACCATATATCAAACCACGCTCATTATGCCAATTAAATATTGGTTTAAAATAACGTTCTTCAGCCAGTTCTGTAACAACTTGCGCATAGTCCAACCGGATTTTAGGAGTCACTGATCCTATATACCCCCACAAGGCAGGTAAAAATGGGAATATATCATACCCCTTTCTTCTCTTAAATTCTTCGCGCATATCTTCACTCCACGAATGAATATTCAATTCATAATGCAATTCATCTTGAAAAAAATAATTTAAACCTTTTTTCCCCTGTTTATCCAGTCTCTCTTCAAAACGATTAAAATAAGCTTCAACTAAACGCTTACCATATTGCGGATGCAGCTCAGGAGCAGAGGTCGTAGAAATAACATAAACTTTTTGTTCTTCTTTTGCATCGCAATTCCATTCCAGACACCCATTTATAGCCAATGAAGTCAAATCAATCATTCCTGGATAAGTTGTCACCGTCAAAGTATGCTCAGGAAGTTTCAAACTTAAACTCTGGCCAGGATTAACAGTATAACTTTGACAGTGTAGACGTCCTTGATAACTACGAATATCCGACATTCTCAACACTTCATCTACATAATATCCATTTTTAGCCCAACCTACCACATAGTCATCCAAGCCAAGTCCAATATTCCTTTTAGCACATTCACCTGAGAACTTATTCCACAAGCTCCACCATTCATCTGTATAAAACTCAGGAATACCTCCATCCGCACGACCAAAACTACCATACCCCTTTGAGTTTATTTTAACATCTACAGCTGGGTGAGTATGAATATAACTGACAGACATTCCATCCGTAGAGGCATCTTCCAAAATAGAAAGCTGATTCATCAAACGTTCATATTTCAAGGAATCTCCATTCCACCAATAAAAGGGTACGTTTCCGTACCCTTTTATTGGTGATTTAAAATTACTTCTAATATCAATTTTTCCTTCACGTGAAGGATAGCCTTTATATTTTAAAGGCTGCGCATATACACAATGTATACAGGTTAAAATAAATAGCGCAACTGTAAATTTGTTTATCATCTTCACTCTTCTTTTAGCTTATTTTTTTAATTTTCCCCAATAAGTATTCAATAGTTCGTTAAAAATTAGCCCAGCCTAAGCGGCT
>ULXT01033052.1_pt1 | contig 11743 bp, 5 predicted proteins | sample 1961571 | NCBI WGS metagenome assembly ULXT01 (sample SAMEA4835846, study PRJEB28245) | human gut metagenome | biome: gut microbiome; material: fecal sample | place: Denmark | collected 2008
TTATCGACACCACTTCCGGCACGCTCACCGACATTTACAAACCCAAACATCTTTAAGATATTCGGATTTCTTGGATCACTATTGCCACCTGCATAAAATTCCTCTTTCGTCACCCTGATAGTACCGGGATTAGAAATACTTAGTTCCTTACCTTTTTTAACAACAAGGATTCCTCTTCTGCCATAATAATTGGCATGTGCCAGTGCATTTGCCAATGCTTCTTCCAATGCATCATGCACATCCACTCTGTCTACACGATATCCATCTCGTCTATTAGCAAACGGAACTGCTACATCATCATCCATTCTGGTACGCACCTTGCAGAAAAAATCATATATATTACCGCTCCAATCACCTTCGTTAGAATGTGTCCGGAATAACCAGCGCACTGCTTTATCATCACATTCCTCACGATAATCAAGAAAATAATTGGGGAAAACCTCAGTAATATGATAAGCTTCTCCAAAGAATAAAAGTCCTGCTATCGTTGGAGATAATGTACCATTCTTATTCTTTGCTGCTGCCCTTAGTTTCATAAGGAACTCATCATTTTCCAGAGCATTCCAAGGATGTCCACTGTGAAGCTGTTCAAAAACAATTCTATAACCTTTTATCGTATCCTGGTTCAGCACATCCAATCCAAATTCTTCCAGCACTTCCACATCACCAGATACATCTCTCTGGTCTGCAAACATAGCTCGGACTGCCTCTTCAGTACAAAGAAAATCGCCTTCATAATCTCTTTTATAAGTGCCCTTCATCGGATCTGTCCCGATATAGACCGGCTTATCATGCCTGTCTGCCGCAGGTACATCAATTCTTAATATTTTCTTTCCTTCAATAACCACAGGTTTGACATGATGATTTAGTAAGATGTTCTTTGACACCTTATCCCTGTCATTCAATGTACTCCAAAAGTCTTTCTGATATTTTACAATCTGCTTATCTGTCAGTCCTTCAACGGTAAAAGAATCTCTGTGTTCCCTAATTCCAAGCAGAATCGTTCCACCATTTGTGTTTGCAAAAGAAGAATAAGTCTCCCATATGCTCTCTGGGAGTCCACCAGTTGCCAATTTGCATTCTCGCTCATGGTCTTCAACAAGGTTCAATTCATTCAATATTTCCCGTTTCATTTATAAAAACCTCCTACCACGAATGATTATTTGCCAGCTTCCTAACGTTTTCTTCCAATCTATCAAAAGTAACTATTTTAAGATTACGCATATCGTACATTGTCTGACTTCTCATATCATGAGCTATATCATTCATATAATCTCTTCTACTGACTACCAAATAATAAAAAATACGAAATATTGGTATATCAATTCCTTTCTGAGTTAATCCTATGTTTCTCATAAAATAATCTTGATTTTTAAGCATCCACCTTTGCCAGTCTTTAATCTGAGCAAGTCCCTCTTTCACGCTTTCGCTTTCAATATTAGCTGTAGAACGGCAATATGGTGTATCTGATTTTTCAAATTCCACCAATACAATACTGTATCCATCAGAATTTTTTCCCAATAACATATAATCTACTGCATATTCGTTTTCCAATTTCTGTTCTGGAAATAAATACGCATCATGGTGTCCAAAATTATAATCAAGAAATATCGAACCAGGAATAAACCATTTACGATTCTGTTTTATATACTGTTGTATTTCCTGCTCATTCTTAGCCTTATAAATCACATCATGATATTGATCTGCTTCATCATCAAAATCAAGCTTTTTATATTCCAATAAATGCAAGTAATTATTCGGAAACAATGACCTTCTATGCCAAATAAACTCTCTTACTGATTCATCCGGGTGTGAAAATCGTGGAAATTCCCTATTATTTTTCACACCTTTTCGATTTTCTATTTTTTCTTCTAATTCAAAAGCTACTCGCTCTTCGTCATTTAAGAATATTGTGTAATCTCGTTCTTGCAATGTCATATAATAAACTCTCTTTCTAAATAAAAGCAAAAGTATTTTTTACATTTTAGCCAGTAAATCCACTTTCAATGCTTTCTTACCTTCTTGTGTCACTTCCACACCTTGGAATTTCGCATAATTTACCTTTACACCATCATCCAAGTCAATCTCAATTCTCTGATTAGCTACATGAGCAATTGCTTCATCATATATCTTCATCTCTGCAAGCTGTTTAGTGTACTTTGTTACCGCCTTTGTAGCTTTCGATTTTTCTGATGCTGATGTTGCATTATCAATCGTATACTGGGCACTCTGCATTGCAGTTTCTACATATTTCTGTGCTTTATGCAAGTAATCAGTTCTTACTCTGCCAACTGTGTCAGCATCATAACGGTGCATGTAAATAAGTGCCTTAAAGCCATTCTGCTTGCCACTATCAAACAGCCAGTAAATAGGACGCTTACCGGAACCTGTAACAGAATAAGTATTACAATGATCCTTGAAGAAATCATTTAAGAAATAATTTCTGATTACTTCTCTGCTTGTATTTCCCTTATTACCAAGTGCTTTTGCAATAAAATCAAGATTTGTTTCCAATGATTTCTCACCATATACAATCTTTACCCATTCACAGAATCTTGAAACAATATCATCCGAGAAATATTCTTCATCACAAATAGGAATGATATTATCTTTGTCAGGATTATAAGTGCATTTTTTCACACCTTCATCTGTCTTATAATAAAATTCACCTATTGGAACGGATGCCCCCGGTGCTCCGGCAAATCCAGTTCCACAAACTGGTGCTGATGCTTCAAAGAAATGTGCTTCAAAAGGCTGTCCTGCCAAAACAAGACCTTCCTCATTCAATGAATATCGTCCAAACATACATCCAACAGCATAAGAAACCAAGCTCTTAATATCACGTTGTAAATCTGCTTTACGAACTGTGACATCTTTATCTTCTACCTCTGGTGTTAATTCATCCTGCAAACCATAAATATCAATAAAAATACGATTCAGTTTTTCTTCATTAGCTTTAAGCTGATTAAAACGTTCATTGCATTCATTCTCCCAACAGGTGTAACATTCCACTAAATCAATATCTGTTGTATTATCAATAAATCCTCTATTATGTGAAATAACAGATATTAATGGATGGCGTTTAAAATCCCATGAGGTTTCAAATGAATCCCAGTCTTTTCTACTTATATCAATACATGCATCAACAATTTCTTTTATAGTAAGTTTAAATTTATCAGGTAATATACAAGGTATATTACGTATATTTCCCGGCAATACTGTAAGTGTCGGATTCAAAAAATGTTGAATATAATCTGCCACATTACTATTTAAGAATCCTGTCAATAATCGACTTTCTAATTCACTATCGCAGAAAACAGCAGGACCTTTATTATTATAAAAATATCCCTTTCCAAGAAATCTAAATGATATTTTTCCCGAAGTTAAGTATGTCCATGTAGTGGCTGATTTATAATAATTATTTCTTTGATAAAATGATGAACCTCCAAAATTAATAATATCTTTCCCGTTGTTTTTCCAATACATTACATATTCTATATTTCCATACCACTTTCTAAAACGTCCACCTTTTGTGGTAAAAATCCATTTTACTTCATCAGAATTTTTCTCATCTAACAATGATACGCCTGTTTTATCAACTTCATACCAAACTCTTAAAAATCTATCATTATTTCCTGTTTTTATTCCTTCAAGAGGGCTTCCATAATCTGATACTTTTTTTTCTCTAAAACATTTCACAAAATTATCACTTATCCAATACGCCACAGGACTTCCTGGTATTTTCCCAAAGTTATCTTGAATTGCTTCATATTGGTTTTCACCTTTAAGGAACATTTCTTCTTTTCCTTTTTGAGTAGTTGGTTCAAGCAGTCGACAATATACCCCGTTGTATCTGTATTCTCTACGCTTTAACATAACAAAGCTGACGGTCTGGACAACCTCTCCCCCAATTTCCTCAAAAGCCCTAGCTCCCAAATGTGTCATATTTACGATCGTTTCTTGCTGTAGTTTAATACGCAGTTTATCAAAACTAGTCAAAAACATCCATGCATGCTGTGTTATCATCGCCTGATACCCATTCTTCTTAAGCATCTCTCCACAACGCTCAATGAACACAGCAAATAAATCAGCCTTACTATCCGGATAATTCTTCTTCACGAAATCATTCACTTTTGCACTTAGGTTACTTGTTCCTGCATATGGTGGATTAGTAGCAACTACCTCATACTTTTGTGCCATTACCTTGCCAATTCTAATTAATCTTTTCAACTGTTCCGCCGTCTCGTCCAATCCAAATGTATCAAAAGAAATCTGGCTCTCTGTATCTGTATTCTCTACAAATTTCTCTAACAGCTCCCAATCATAATCTTCCACATTAAGCAAAGAACCGTATTCCTTTGCGTCATTTAATGTGTTAAGAAGTCCTTCCATCTGCGATACTGCTGCATTCTTCTCTGCATCTGTCAATCCAGCGCCAAAGTATTTAAGCTGACCTCGATTAATACCATTACTCTCCTGCACAGCATATACATTCGGCTCTATACCTCTTGTCAGTATTCTTCTGTCATACTGTCTTGCTTTCATCAGCACTGCAAAATAACTCAACTGTGCAGCCCTGTCATCTATATCAAGTCCGTATATATTATTTTGGATAATACTCTGTGCAGCATCTCTCTGTGACCATCCTGCATTTTCATATATTTGCATAAATACATCAAATGCATACACCAGAATATGTCCTGAACCCATACAAGGATCAATAAGTTTTATATCCCCCGGCTTTAATGTTGCATACTCTGCCTTTATCTTATCAAGTTCATGCTGTACAGACTCTTCCTGCTCTGCCTCATCTAGATAGTATTTCCATTTGCTCTTAAGTTCTTCATCCGGATGTCCTTCTACCCACATTCTGCCAAGGCTGTTTTCAACCATGTATCGCACAATCCAGTCAGGAGTAAAAAGCTGGGTAACTGCTGGTATTTCTTCTTTTGTGATTTTGGCTTTCTTGGCAAATGCTTTATTTTTAGGTTCTGTATTGTAATACTGATATAACCAGCCTATGATTTCTACCTGTCCTGCTGCCTTACCATCCTCATCAACAGTTGTAATGTTAAAATCTTTTTCATCGATACCATCTACAAGCATACGAATTACATCATCTTCATTTGTGAATGAGATGTTCAGAAGCATTTCTGTATAGTCTTCTGTCTCTTCAAAAAGTCCCGGCAACACTTCATGAAGCAGGTTACACTGTTTGATAAAAAGCATTCTGAATAAATCATCAAGCCTGTTATTCATCTTGGCATCAATGATTTCTTCTCTCTCTTTATCTGTAAAATTCCAGTCAATATCCGGAGCCATAGTTACCACATCAGGTTCATTCTTTCCCTCTTTCTCAGAAGAAAGCACACAAACTCTTACAGGATACATATAGTCATTGACTTCCATAAAACGAATAGCACAGATTCTGTTAAACCAGGTATACGCTACTTCTTCTACTACTGCTTCAAAGCCTCTTGCATGAATCTGCTCTACCAGTTTTTCTCTCTGCTCACACTGTTTTTTGTTAAGTGTTACCTCTGTTCCTGCTGCTGTTTTGTATACCTCAAAATCAGCACCTTTTGTGACTGCTTCACTGCAATTATCCGGTGTAATTCCAAACATACCGGCTTTATCCGTAACGGATGCTATCAGCTTATTTCTTGCATCTATTGCAAATTTCTTAATTGCATTTTTGTTCATGTTGCTCCTCCATGTCTGTATCTATATGCTCCTATTTTTTACTACCCATTTGATTACATTATGAAAAGGTGATAAGTTCTCTTCGTCCTGACAATATATCATCTCTATCGTTCCCTTATCAAGCTTACTGAGTGTGTGATACACTGCTTTTCTTGCCTCTTTCAATTCGTAACTATTCAAATTTAACAAACCAATAGTGTAGTCATTTCCTTCCATTTCTCCATCTGGATAATATATAAATGTATCTTCACATTCCGGATTTAAAGGTGAAATAAATTCAGAAACCTCATAATCATTCCCTTTTTTTGCTCCACATCTATCTGCATTATTACATGATGCAACTATGTTTGAATAATCCAATGTCTTAGTGCTTGAACCCTTCCTAGGATTCCTAGGCTCAATATGTTCATTATGTGCTTTATCATCACTAATTTGGCAACAACAATATGCACATAAATTATGCTGTTCTTTAACCAATTCCTTACGCAACTGCTCCCTAAAACCCGAAAAAGATTCAGAATCATAAGTCGCTGTAGGATTACGTCTTTTATACTCTGTCAGCCATTCTGGTTCAGTATTTTTCTTTATGTAAATCATTGCCTGCCTCTCCTCTTCAGCTCCATCCTTGCCATTATAACATCCGGATAATTTTCGCTTGTAATGCTCTCCAACTTTTCTATTCTTTCCTCTGCTAGTTTATATTCCTGATTTTGAATAGCAACATAAATAGAATGTATTAATTCCTCTGTTTTCGGATTTTTTGATTTTGCTCCCATAAATATTTCTAATACTGAATTAGCATCATATCCACATCTTGATTCTGAATAATGCACTTCATCTTCTTCCACATCAATTAACCATAATTTATCCGTTGCCGCAAATAATATTGGCGAATGTGTTGCCGCAATAAATTGCACATTAGGAAATACTGATTTCAATGCATTTACAATATTCCACTGCCATCTTGGATGCAGATGTAAATCAATTTCATCAATCAGCACAACTCCGCTTGTTTGTGCAATGGCATCTTTTTTATCAGGATTAAGTACTGCCATTCTATATGCAATATCAAACGCCATCCATACCAGTGATTGATATCCTGCGCTTAATTGCATAATTGGTAATATTTTATCGTCAACCTTATACATTAACTGTTCTTCCTGCTTATCATAAAATACCTCATGACCATTTGACTCTTCCATAATATCCATAAACTGCGATACAGCATGTTTTACTGCTTCATATTCAGCAATCTTCTTTTCTTTTTTCCATTCCAGCATCTCCATCTTCATGCACCAATTCAAAAGGAGTTTTGTATTTGAAGCATCTATCAGTGCATCTGTATATCCAACAGTTCTAAAATAATTTTTTCGAAATATATCATCTGTTCTCTCTCTTCGCTGTGACCACACTCTTGCAGCGCTAAGATATGCTAATACAGGAAATTCACAATTGCTGTCTTCTGCCATTTTCTCGGCTTTATGACATATATCTCTTGGTTGTGTTGTGCTTCTTGAAGCGTTTATACTACTTTTTCCTCTTGTCCAACTGTATTCTTTACCATTTAAAACTGCCTCAATAGTAACTTCCAATGGCATAATATTAGTCTTGTTATATGAACCATCACCTGTTTTCATATATACCTTTCTAACTTCATCTGATGAAAAATGCCTTGTTACTACATCTGGTAATCCTGCAATAAAGCCTCCAAGTCCAACTGCAATTGCTTCAAGTATTGATGTTTTCCCTGTTCCATTAGCACCTTTAATTAGATTAAAACCCGGCTTAAATACTATATTTTTTTTCTCAATACCTTTGAAATTTTTTATACTTACACTTTTTAGCTGCATTTTTTGCCTCCTTCTAACTCAATGTAATTATTGTGTCTTCTTCCAGTTCATTCATCAGTTTCTGTTTCATCTCGGCAAGGAACTTGTCAATATCCTGTTCTGTCTCTATCGAATATGTTCTAGCCCCTGCTACATTACTGATGGAAACATTCTTACGTCTCTTTGTCTTTACTTTAGTCGGTGCAGGTGTAGAATTAATCGGCTCTTTACCGGGTACTACCAGTGCAACAGGTGGTTCCGGTGCTGGCTGATGTGCCCTCTCATATTCATCTATTTCATCCAAGCATTTGATTTTTAAAGTGTCACTTTCCAGCTTGATATTCTTGATTGCTGCTATATCATTTGATTTTTTCAGCTTATCCCAGATTTCTTCAAACCTCTGATTGATACGAGGACGGAGTACCTCTGCAAAAGGCTTGGTATCCAATACCTCTTTCACTTTAAGGAAGTCATCATGTACTAACGGATCCATGATAGCTGCTTCTTTTTCAAGCAGTCCCATATGAAGCTCTTCAAATCTCTTATTTAATTCCGGTAATCTCTGAATCTTACCGAAAGGCTTGCTGTCCTTTACGATAGTCTCTATCTCTTCAACTACTTTTAACAGCTCCTGGTCACTTACATAAGTTTTACTGTTTCCAAAATATGCAAGGTTCTTCACTGCCTCTTCAAAAATCTTTTTCTGGTCTCCCTTAAAGAAATCAAATACAGGTGCTGTATTTTCTGCATCATCAAGCAGGTCATCTCTCTTCTTATCTACTGTCTTGAAGAACTCTGTAGGCTCATTGATATCAAGGATTTCTGCAAGTCTCTTTCTTGCCTCTTCCATCAGTCGCTTACAAGGATATTTTGGATTGATTCTGTACTCTACAAGGATGTCATCGTATACTTCAACTTTATCCTTCGCTCTGTTCTTGAAGCTGCTCATAATTTTGTCATCATCATCACTGGATACAGTAAATCCGAAGTAATCCTTCATAACTTCTTTTGCGGAACGAATCTGTCCGTCCGTTGCTCTTTCTCTGATGTCTATCAAGAGTTTCTCTACATATTCACGCTTTGTAATATATCTGACCAGTTCATCCTGATTTGTTGAAAGTAATGACAGGCTCTGACTGTTAAGAGTAAGAGACACTCTTCCCAGCTTGAACAACATTGCAACAAGCCACTGCACATCCTTTGGATCAAATCCATACGGTGCTACACCAAACTTATCCTGTAATGACTTAAGGGATGTCTTCATATGTCTGGCATTATTTAATCCGATTACCTGTACCACTTCCTCTAAAGCAAGCTTATTCGGTGTGGTATCACTTGTACCAAGGAAGCTCATCTGATCATCGCTGTGTTTAAAGATGGCACTGATATCTGAAAGCTCCGGTGCTGTTTCCATATAAGTAAGCTTATTGTATTTCATTGCTACGAGCTTACCGAGTGCTTCATTAATTCTTGTTGCCGGCTCCTTAGCTGATATGGTTGCCTTATCGCCATTTACATAGATATCAGCATTCTTTAATGCATCCTCAATAAAAATTCTAATTCTATCCTTCTTCTCAATACGCTCATCCTCTTTTGCCCTACGGATGCTGTCAAAGCTGCCTCTGGCTCCGGAAGCGTTTTTATTAAGGAATTTACATATCTTGATGGATTCTGTAATCTCATCAAGGAATGTACTGTCATTTGGCAGCTTCACAATCACACTGCTTTCCTGTGCTGAAAGCTGACGAAGTACAGAGTCTGCATAATCTCCGCCATAAGGTGTAATAACTGTCACTCCGATATCGTTAGACTGATTGCCTTTGAAGAATCGGTCATCCACCTTCTGGTTGAATGGGAATAAGTAACGACTGCTGTAACGATATTTTTTTTCTGTATATATTTCCTCGAAGATAACTGTAGAAGCCTCTCCGATGATTTCTCCCATCTCTACTGACTCATTGTTGATAGCATTATTGATTTCCTGCTCCTCGTTTGTCAGGAAGATGTATATTTCACCATTCTTCTGTACAAGTGTCTCTTTAATCAGTTTCTTTAAAGATTCTTCTATCTTAGAACGGACTTCAATTCTGTCATCATCAATATTTGAAATCATAAGTGTAGTAAGATTATCTACATTTGCCTTGATTTCCTTGACATATTTAATCATAAAGAGAACTTTCAAAAGCTCTACATCGAACTCATCCAGCTTACTGTTATTCTCTGCATCTGAGATTACCTGACTGTGCTGGTGGTCAATAAATTTATGTAATGGATCATAGAAGAAACTAAACGGAACCAATACCCCATCCTCTTTATCCATTACTCTGATTGCCGACTCCTGGAACAGTGCAAGCATAGAACGTGACTGATCAGACAGATGCTTTCCACTTGCGCCATGTGTTCTGACGGCAGTAAGTACCTGTCCTAAAAGATTGAACTGATATGGTATAAACGGATAGCAGTCTGCGAAATCCGTCTTATCTGCATACAACTTCTTATCCGCTGTATCCGCTGTAAATGTAATAAGATTCTTGATAATTGATTCTTTCTGCTCATATAGGAGTCTAAGTGTCTGTGTTGCTGTCTCATTCTTTGCAAGCACACGCTTACGGATTACTTCGTCAACATTGGATGCTGAAAGAGAAAGTCTCGTATCAAAACGTCCCTGAATCTTTGAGAAGTCATTTCCCTTTGTCTTTGTAATAGAATCAATATCCTCCTGGCTCGTTACGATAACCCATGCCTTACCTTTGCAGGCTGTTCCAAGGTCTTCCACAATTGTCTGGAGGTTGAGCATAAGCTGTGTATCATCTGCAATATACTGACCGATTTCATCCACTAAGAAGATAACATGATGATTCGGACCTTTCTTCGCACAGTATTCCTGCACAAGTGATACAAACTTCTCGATGCTGAGGTCATAGCTGCCCTTTGCATTCTTGCACCAGTTGCGGGCTGCTTCCTCACTCATGAAATCCATCTCAACTAATGTCTTTACTACTTTATCCTGAATAACAGCAAATGCCTGTCTCTTTTTCTCCCAAGGTGCACCTGCATTTGCCTCAAACTTCTCTTTGAATTCTTCAAATCTGCCCTCGTTATCCAACTGACGTTCAAATTCTGCGAGATACGGTATTGAACCACAATATCCCTGCATCTCATTGAACACCTTCATAAACACTTCAACGATAGCCTCTTTGCCGGAGCCTACCTTCGCTGAGCCTTTTGAATCAATATTGAAAAGCATGACATCCGACTCAATTGTTCCAGCCTTTGTCATCTCTGCAATAAGCATCGGATCTTCTATTTTTTTACCATCTGTAAAATACTCAATGGCTCTTTTACCTTCTACAGTACTGTTTTTTAATAAATAAGACAGTATTTTAAGGAAGTGAGATTTACCACTTCCAAAGAATCCGGAAATCCAGACACCCATCTTATCTGTATATCCGTCTACACCTTTTTCATAATTGTTGAAGAAATCCCTGAAATGCTTCAGAAGTTCCTTGGTCACTACATATTCATCTAATTCCTGATATACATTTTCTTCATCCGACTGACCTACTTTAATAACGCCCTTGATGTCACGGTCAATCTGCTTTTCAAACATATTTTTAATCTGCATTGTATTTCCTCCTCTACACCAGACGGAATGCCCTGTAATAGTTGTGTGAATCCATCGTTCCAAATAATTTCAAATCCTGTCCGCTATACTCTCCCGGATAGAAAAGTACAACCGGCACGCTGTCAAGCACCTGATGCAGGTTATTTAAGATGTTGTGGCTTGCTATTATCGGATGGCACTTGCCTACTCCGGTAAGGAATACCACACTGTCTGTCAAATCTTCCTGCAATATTCTTGATATGATTAGATTCAGCTCATTTGTCTCATCCAGCCCCAATGTTTCTACCAAACTGTCTGCCATCTCAAAAAATCCATTCTCTTTTTCCAAATCAAAGAATGCTTCCAGATAACTTTCCTCCTGCAATATCTCAACCATCAGATGAAACAGGTCAAACTCAACTATTCTGAAATCTTTGTTTCCGTTATTTATTCTGTCCTTAAGGTATGCTATATGATTTCTCACATACAACTCCTCTTTTGGATCATAATCGAATATATAATATCCAACTTCATTTCCAAGTCCTTTATTCTCTCTAAACGACTTATCTGATATTTTGTCTTCTATCTGATTCAGTCTATCATCCAA
>ULXT01048084.1_pt1 | contig 11657 bp, 9 predicted proteins | sample 1961571 | NCBI WGS metagenome assembly ULXT01 (sample SAMEA4835846, study PRJEB28245) | human gut metagenome | biome: gut microbiome; material: fecal sample | place: Denmark | collected 2008
GTCCTTGCCTTTTCTGTAAAAGGCTGTAGCCCGGGCGACGACGTCCGTCCGTGAACACGTCTCTTTGCCTACTGAGTTTCCGTCGCCCATGAGGGTTATCCGGTCGCCGTCCAGCCCCACGACGCGATGGAGCACGTAGCGCCCCGGGGCGACTTCGGCCAGGATGACATCGTTTGTTCTAATATCGTCGCAAGGAGTCAGCACCACTTTGTCGCGCCGGTCTTCCAGGAAGGGCTGCATGCTGAATCCCCGTACGGTGAGGGTCACCGTGTGTCCTTGTCGGATGAGTCGGCGCACTTCACCGAGAAAGGGGGCGTTGGGTAGGCTGACTATCGGTGGCATGCGGTGGCTTCGTGACAGACTTGGGCCGCTTCTTCGTCGGGACGGCATTTCAGGTGGAACATCGGGACGGTGCTGACGAAACGGCTTACGGAGTCGCAGATGCTGCTATATGTCTCTTTGTCCCAGATCATGGTTGAGCAAGAAGAGAGAAGTGAGGCGAAAGCCGTCACTTTTTTTTCAGGGACGATGACGTTTTGCGGAAACTGTTCGAGGCGTGTGATGGCCCCGACGGGAGCGCATTCGTTACGGTAGCAAGGCGTCTTTCCGCTCCACGGCGAACCGAACACGGTGGCCCTCCCGTTTTGGAATCCCAGTACGGGATTGTCGTCGTTGAGTAGTTCGGACGGCTGGATGTGTCGGAGCCAGAGTCGTGCGTGTGTGCTTTTTCCCGTTCCGCTTTTCCCCAGAAAGATGTAGCCCCTTCCCTGGTGGCATACCACGGCGGCATGAATGAGTAACGTGGAATGCGGAGCTGCCGCGAAGGCGAAGAGAATCATCAGGGCGTTGTTGAGCGCGAAACGGCGTTGTGCCGTTTCTCCGAACAGGCGTATCCGTCCTTGTGAGAAGTCGCGTGAGCATTCCAGCAGTCCGGTTTTTTGCTTCTGGACGTCACTGATATAAAAGCGGTAGTGGTTCCCGTTGCGGTAAACGCCGTGATTGGCTCCTCCGCAGTCGAACTGGCCGATTTCGGTGAAGCCTTCTGTCGATTCGGGCAATCCCGCTTCCTCATTCAATACGAAGAGCGGAGGGGCGGAGGGGGCACTGACGGCGAAGGGGACGTAATTTTCCAGCAGGGAAGCCTGTCCATGTTCTTCATTCAGCCGCACCCGGAACGTATGGTTGGCCACCTTGTAGTAGAAGTTCGGCATGGGGGTAAACTGATAGTGAGTGTAGGAAAAAGTGAAAGCCGGAAGGGCGTGACTCCATCACATCTGCGGTCCCGTTGGGGAGGGGGCAGGAGCAAGATGTCCCTGTTCGATAATTTGTTCTTTGGAGACAGGCGCAAAGCGAAAGTCGTTCTCACTCAGCACTTGGAGGAAGAGTGGCGTGTCCTTCTTGATGTTTTTCAGCACTTTGTTGTATTTCTTTTCAAGTTTCCCCTTGTCTGTACTGAAAAAGAGGGCAGGCACTTCATGCAGCTTGCCCAATTGGCTTTCGGCGTATTTTTTGAGCTGGACGCTGTAAAGCGAGCGTCCCAAGAGGAAGTCCGTGCCGCGTTGGAGAATGGCACTGTCTATTTGCTGTATGGTGGTGACGTAGGCCACGGAGTCAATGAAGTCTGTGGCCACGCCGAACATATATATGTCTTTTTTCTTCTCGGCCGTGGCGGAGAGGCTGAAAAGGACGGCTGTCACCGCAACCAGCAATCGGGGGAGGGAAAATCGTTTCATAACGACGCAAAGATACGGAATTTTCGTGGATAAGACGAGGAGTGTCCGCCTTTTCTCTCCGTCGGCAGGATGGGCTTTCTGTCTATGTGAGGTAAGTTCGTAGGATTTCGTCTTTTTTGTGTTTCAGTTGTCTTAGGGCTTTGTCTTTCAGCTGTCGGGTTCGTTCGCGGCTCAGGCCGAGCTGGCGGGCGATTTCGCTGATTTCAGTTTCGCGGCATCCGATGCCGAAGTAGAGGCGGAGAATGGTGCTTTCGCGCTCGGGCAGGGTGGATAGGATGCCTTCTACTTCGCTTTTCAGTGATTCGCTGAGCAGGCCTACGTCGGACGTCGGTTCGTTCGAGGCCATAAGGTCGATCATCGTGCAGTCATCGTCAGAGAGGGGCGCGTCCACCGAGAGGTGCTTGCTGGCGGAGGCCATCGTGTCGAGAATCCGTTCGACGGGTTGTCCGAGCCCGTCGGCAATCTCTTCGGGCGTCGGCCGTCGTTCATGCTTCTGTGTGAACTCTTGCAGGAACGAGTTGATTTGGGTGAGCGTGATGATGCGGCTCAACGGCAGGCGGACCAACCGGCCCTCCTCGGCCAGCGCCTGAAGGATGGACTGTCGGATCCACCAGACGGCGTATGAGATGAACTTGAAGCCGCGTGTTTCGTCGAATTTCTGGGCGGCTGTGATGAGCCCGACGTTTCCTTCGTTGATGAGGTCGTTGAGCGACAGGCCTTGCCCTTGGTATTGTTTGGCTACCGACACGACAAAGCGCAGGTTGGCCTTGGTCAGTCGTTCGAGGGCTTCCTGATCGCCCTCGCGGATACGTTGGGCGAGGGTGGCTTCCTCTTCGCTGCTGATGCGCTCCTCTTTGTTGATGTCTGTCAGGTATTTCTCGATAGACGCGCTTTCCCTGTTCGTAATGCTCGGGACTATTTTAATTTGGCGCATAGGGTGTGTTTTTCTTGTACAAGCCCAAAAGTAATTCTTTTTTCACGAAAGAAGAACGAAAAGCACTGTTTTTTTGCTCCGGCGGGAATCTGGCCGTTGCTCTGTGCCTGTCGCGGCCGGGAGTGTGGGACACGGGAAAGCGCCTCCGGGCGGATATGTTTTCGCTGTCCGGAGGCGCTTTGGCTGGAAGCTGGCGCAGGGCTGTACCTGGTCAGCCGGTTTTTGCTGGGATTTTGGGATTCAGTTTTCCCGCAGCGTTATTTGGACTTGTTTTTACTGTCCTTTGGGTCTCCCAGTTCGACCGTGAAGCTCTTGGGAATGCCGCTCATCGTCTTTGCGCGTATCCACAAGATGCGGTCGGTGGTCATGTTGGCTGCTTTGACGGCCGCTTCGAAGTCTTCACGTGTGCGCATCTGTTTGTCGTTGATTTGTAGGATAATGATGCCTTTGGTGATGCCTGCGTCTTTCATCTTCCCGTCGCGCACGGCGCTTACAACCAGTCCGTAGCTCAGGTTGAGTTCGCGCTTCTCGTCTGCGCTGAGCGGCCGGAGTGCAGCGCCCATCGACGCTATGTCGACATTATCGACAGCCGTTGTTGTGCCTTGTGCATTGCGCAGGGTGACTGTGGCGGTCTTCTTTTTCTTGTCGCGCATGTAGGTGATGGTGGCTTTGTCGCCGGGACGGAGTTTCATGAGCTCTTCTTGCAGTTCCGCCATTTTGTCGATTTCTTTTCCGTTGATGGCGGTGATGACGTCTCCTTCTTGCAACCCGGCGTCTGCCGCGGCCCCGTCGCCGCTGACTTCGGCTACATATGCTCCCTTGACTGTGCCGAGATCGATGTCTTTGCCTTTTTCTTTCTGGGCATCAATATAGATGGATACGTCTTGGCCGACTACGCCAAGCAGTGCGCGCTGTACGGAACCGAAATTCCTGATGTCGTTGACTACGCGCTGCATGATGGTCGTGGGGATGGCAAAGCCGTATCCGGAGAAGGAGCCGGTCTGAGAATAGAGCATGGCGTTGATACCGACAAGTTCGCCTTTGGCGTTGACCAGCGCCCCGCCCGAGTTGCCGGGGTTGATGGCCGCATCGGTCTGGATGAACGATTCGAGACTGTTGGCGCCGAGAGTGCGCGCCTTGGCACTCACGATTCCGGCCGTCACGGTCGACGTAAGGTTGAACGGGTTGCCTACGGCCAGTACCCACTCGCCGATTTTGAGTTCGTCGCTGTTGCCGATGGTGATGGCCGGCAGGTCCTCGCCTTCAATCTTGATGAGCGCGAGGTCCGTGTCTTTGTCCTGTCCGATGATACGGGCGCGGAACTCGCGGTTATCGTTGAGTTTCACCATGAGTTCGTCTGCTCCGTCGACTACGTGGTTGTTCGTGACGATGTAACCGTCAGACGAGATGATGACCCCTGAGCCTGCGCCTTGGCGTTTCGGGGTCTGTATCTGGCGTTGGCTACGGCCATCATCGCCCCGGCCGAAAAAGTCGCCGAAGAAATCCTCGAAGGGGTTGTAGTAATTCACCGTTTGTGTCTTGCTGTTGATGGTAGTTTTGATGTAAACTACCGAATTGACGGTTTTTTCAGCCGCGTAGGTGAGGTCTACGGTCTGGCTGACGTTGGGTGTGGCTGCCTGAATGGGCAGGCAGCCCAGGCTGAGAGCCAATACCAAAACGCTTAATGTTTTTCTTTTCATATTTGTATGAATGTTGAACGTTTGCTTTTGTGATTGCAAATTTAATGCCCGGATGATGTGTCGAGGCCATAATGGAACAAAATGTAGTCAGGAGTTCCTTTCTTTTAACAGTGGGCAAAGTTGGCTTAACAGCGGTTAGGCCTGCCACTTTCAGTTTTTTACATTTCTTTACGTTGAGGGCGGCGGGCAGGGTGGATATAAGAACAGCCGCAGCGGCAGTTTTTTCTGTCGTTGCGGCTGATGTGACGGTCGTAGTGACTGTCTGGCCTGGTGGCCAGGGAACACGTCGGTGTGTTCTTCCCGCCTTTTCAGTTGGCCATTTCAGAGATGAATTTGATGCGGACGAGGCGGATTTCTTCCTCTGTGTAATCGTCGCCGAGCTCGTCGATGGCGTCTTCGAGGTTGTCGGTGTCCGATTCTTTGAAATAGAGGTAGATGTCGTTGACATGGTCCTCATCCATGACATCGTTGATGAAGTAGTCGATGTTGATTTTGGTGCCGGAATATACGATTGCTTCAATCTCGTCGAGCAGTTCGTCGAACTCGATGCCTTTGGCTACCGCGATGTCGTCGAGGGCGACTTTGCGGTCGATGCTTTGTATGATGCTGACTTTGAGTTTCGATTTGTTGGCAACGGTGCGGATGCGCAGGTCTTCCGGGCGTTCGATTTCGTTTTCCTCGCAGTGGCGTTTGATGAGCTCGCAGAATTTCTGGCCATAGCGTTTAGCCTTTCCGGCCCCTACGCCGGGGATGTTTTGGAGCTCTTCGAGTGTTTCGGGGTAGATCGTGGCCATGGCTTCGAGCGAGGGGTCTTGGAAAATGACGTAGGGGGGCACGTCAAGTTCTTTCGACATGCTTTTGCGCAGGTCTTTCAGCATCTGATAGAGGATGGGGTCGACAGCGCAGGCTCCGCCGCTTTGGATGGGCACATCGTTTTCCGTGCTGTCGAAGTCGCGGTCCTCCACAATCATGAAGCTTGTCGGTTTTTTGAGGAACTCGCGTCCCTTTTCGGTCACTTTCAGCACGCCGTAGTTCTCCACGTCTTTGCGCAGGTAGCCGGCGATGACGGCCTGGCGGAGCACGGCGTTCCACAACTGTTCGCTTTCGTCTTCACCGCAGCCGAACAATTCTAACTGGTCGTGTTTGTGGGCGGTGACCTCTTCTGTCTTTTTCCCTTGTAGTATGTCTCTGATGTAATCGTCTGTGAAGTTCTCTTTGCAGGCAATGATGACTTCAAGCGCGTTGCATAAGTAATTTTGGGCTTCCACTTGTTTTTGGGGCGTTAAACAGTTATCGCAGTTGCCGCAGTTGTCGTGAGGATATTCCTCACCGAAATAATGAAGCAGCAACTTGCGCCGGCAAACGGAAGATTCCGCATAGGCAGCTGTTTCTTTGAGGAGCTGTCGTCCGATGTCTTGCTCGGCAACAGGTTTTCCCTCCATGAATTTTTCGAGCTTTTGCAGGTCTTTGTGTGAGTAGAAGGCGATACAGAGGCCTTCGCCGCCGTCTCGACCGGCCCGGCCGGTCTCCTGGTAATATCCTTCAAGGCTTTTGGGTATGTCGTAATGGATGACAAAGCGGACGTCTGGTTTGTCGATGCCCATGCCGAACGCGATGGTGGCTACGATGACGTCGATTTTTTCCATCAGGAAGTCGTCTTGCGTTTGTGAGCGCGTGACAGAATCCATGCCCGCATGATATGCTTGGGCTTTGATGTTGTTGGCGCGAAGCACTTCGGCGAGTTCTTCTACCCTCTTGCGGCTGAGGCAATATATGATACCACTCACACCGCTGTGTTGCCGGATAAATTTGATGATTTCTTTGTCGATGTCTTTGGTCTTAGGCCGTACTTCGTAGTAGAGGTTCGGACGGTTGAACGAACTCTTGAATTCTTTGGCGTCCTGTATGCCTAAATTCTTTTTGATGTCGGTGCGGACCTTGTCGGTAGCAGTTGCCGTGAGCGCGATGACGGGCGCTTCGCCTATTTCGTTGATGATAGGGCGGATGCGTCGGTACTCAGGCCGGAAATCATGTCCCCATTCGGAAATGCAGTGAGCTTCGTCTATGGCATAGAACGAAATCTTTATGTTTTTCAGGAAATCAACGTTTTCCTGTTTCGTGAGCGATTCCGGAGCCACGTAGAGCAACTTGGTCTTTCCGGAGAGGATGTCGGATTTTACTTGGTCGATGGCTGACTTGTTGAGTGAGGAGTTGATGAAATGGGCAATTCCGTCTTCCTCGCTCATGTGTCTGACTGCATCAACCTGGTTCTTCATGAGAGCGATGAGTGGTGAAATGACGATGGCCGTTCCCTCCATGAGAAGTGAGGGTAATTGGTAACAAAGAGACTTTCCTCCCCCGGTAGGCATGAGCACGAAGGTGTTGTTGCCTTCCATCAGGTTTCGGATAATCGCCTCTTGGTCGCCTTTGAACGCGTCAAAGCCGAAATGCTTCTTCAGTTCTTCGTTCAGATTCACGGTTGCTTTCATGACTCATAAAGGTTAAGTATAAATCCACACGGAAACGCTGACCTGTTTTTAGACGAACCTGCGGCTCATGATTGGCCAGCTTTGTTGTATGCTTAACAAAGATATGAACAACTTTCGGTTTCTGAGTGGATTTTTGAAGAAAAAAAGAAAGATAACGCTCTCTTTTTCTCTTTCTCCCATGAAATGGCTGGCCTTAGGCTTCTCTCTGCTGCGATTTTTCGAGTTGATGCTTGGCGTAATCAAGCGTGACGGTAAACTCTTTTCGCGAGTCGGAGGGACTTTCGAACATGGCGTCGATCATGATGCTTTCGACGATTGAGCGTAATCCTCTGGCTCCGAGCTTGTACTCCACGGCTTTATCGACGATATAGTCCAGCGTTTCGGGGGCAAACGTCAACTTTACGCCGTCCATGGCGAAGAGTTTGATGTATTGCTTGATGATGGAGTTTTTCGGTTCCGTCAGGATGTTTCGCAGGGCGGTGCGGTCGAGCGGGCTTAGGTAAGTGAGCACCGGAAGGCGGCCTATGATTTCGGGGATGAGGCCGAACGATTTGAGATCCTGTGGCTCGATGTATTTCATCAGGTCCGCTTTGTCGATTTTGAGATTGTTCTGTACCGATTCGAAACCCACCACGTGCGTGTTTAACCGCTGGGCTATTTTTTTCTCAATACCGTCAAATGCGCCTCCGCAGATGAAGAGGATATTTTTCGTGTTTACCTGGATGTAGTCTTGGTCCGGGTGTTTCCGCCCGCCTTTGGGCGGAACGTTCACGATGGAGCCTTCAAGCAGTTTGAGCATGCCTTGCTGTACTCCTTCGCCGCTTACGTCGCGGGTGATGGAGGGATTATCGCTTTTACGGGCTATTTTGTCGATTTCGTCGATAAAGACGATACCCCGCTCAGCGCGGGCTACGTTATAGTCGGCGACTTGAAGAAGGCGCGACAGGATGCTTTCGACATCCTCACCTACGTAGCCGGCTTCTGTGAAGACCGTGGCGTCAACGATGGTGAACGGTACGTCGAGCAGACGGGCGATAGTACGGGCCAGCAGGGTCTTCCCGGTTCCCGTTGAGCCGACCATGATGATGTTCGACTTCTCAATTTCGACCGAATTGTCTTCGTCTTTTTGTTTCAGACGTTTATAGTGGTTATATACGGCTACGGCAAGATGGCGTTTGGCAGCGTTTTGCCCAATGACATACTGGTCCAGATAGGCCTTGATCTCTTTGGGCTTGGGCAGTTTGTCCAAGTCGATTTCCTCGAGCTTCTCTTCTGCGTTCTTTTTTTCCTCTTGGACAATCTGATAGGCCCGTTCGGCGCATTCGTTGCAGATACATCCGTTCGCGCCGGTGAGGAGAAAGCCGACTTCATTTTCGCTTCGTCCGCAGAACGAACAGGTTTTAGGCGTTTTCATCTTCGGGCTTCGGGTTTGTTCGTTGTGTTTGGGGTCGCGCTTGGTGCGTGGCTTGTTTTTGAGTCAGCCTTGTCGCGGACAAGGATTTTGTCAATCATTCCATAGTCTTTAGCTTCCTGTGCCGTCATCCAGTAGTCGCGGTCAGAGTCGGCCCACACTTTGTCGAAGTCTGTGTGTGAGTGGTCGGCTATGATTGTGTAAAGTTCTTTTTTGAGCTTTTGGATTTCGCGGGCGGTGATTTCTATGTCTGAGGCTTGTCCTTGTGCGCCTCCCATCGGCTGGTGGATCATCACACGGCTGTGGGTGAGGGCAGAACGTTTGCCTTCTTGGCCGGCAACAAGCAGGACGGCGGCCATTGATGCGGCCATACCCGTGCAAATGGTCGCTACGTCGCAACTGATGAACTGCATGGTGTCGTATATGCCCAGTCCTGCGTATACGGAGCCGCCCGGCGAATTGATATAAATGGAAATGTCTTTTCCCGGGTCGGACTGGTCGAGGAAGAGAAGCTGCGCTTGTAAGGTGTTGGCGGTGTAATCATCAATCGGCGTGCCCAAGAAGATGATGCGGTCCATCATCAGGCGTGAGAACACGTCCATCTGGGTGACATTAAGCTGGCGCTCTTCTAGGATATAAGGGTTTAAGTATTGGTTTTGGCTCTTTATGACATCGTCTAACACCATGGAATTGATGCCGAGATGCCGAGTGGCGAACTTTTTGAACTCATCCATAACAATCTTTTTCTCTTAGTTTTAATCAAGAAGTAGACTAAGTACACTACTTTGGCATGTGCGGTGGTCAGGACTTTCTCGGCCGATGCACAGGCGTAGTCTACTTAGCCTACTCCTTCTGTTTATGTGCTTTGTCTTACTGGAACAGCTTGTTGAATTCTTCCACTGAGACGCTCTTATGGTTGAGCGTGACAACGGGTTTGATGGCTGCTGACAGTTTGTTGTCGATGCATCGGTCAACCAAGGTGTTCACTTGGTTCTTGTCTTTGAGCAATTGCTCGGCGTATTGTTCTACGTATTCTTCAGGTACGTTGGTCATGCCGTATTGGGCGAACTGCATACGTGTCGTGAGTTGGGCCATTTCTTTCACGTCGTCGTCGTTCACCTTGATGTCGTATGCTTCAACGAGTTGGCCCTTGATAAGTCCCCAAGTGAGGTCTTCGATGCTCTTGTCGTAGTTCTCTTCGATAAACTTGTCGTCCTTGTCAGAGTTGTTGGCCTTGATGATGCGTTTGAGAAGGGCATCGGGATAGGTGAGTTTGCCTACCTTATTGAGGAGATACTGGCGGGCATCGATGAGAAGGCGGAAGTCACCGTCGGCTTCGTATTGTTTAGACATGGCCTCCTTAATCTTGCTGCGGAATTCCTCTTCGCTTTTCACTTCATCCTTACCCATGATTTGGTCAAATAGGGCTTGGTTGATTTCGGCCGGAGTGAAGCGGCTGATTTCCTCAACCTGGAACGAGAAATTGCCTTTGTGTTCGGCGACCTCCTCTTTTTTCATACGCAGGAGGGAGGCAATTTCCGTGTCTGCGCCTTCGTAGGCATCAGCGAGGTTGAACGTGATGACGTCATTGACTTTTGCACCTTCGAACACCTTGGCCACTTCTTTGTTCTTGAAGTACGTGGGCATGAGCGATGCCTTTTCCACTTGGATGCCCCCGTCTTTCGGTTGGTTGTTTTCGTCGAGTTCAGCCAAGAGGCCACGCAGGATATCTTTATCTTCGTAGGCTTCTACCTTTTCCGGATGACCGAGTTGGTTGGCGTACAGTTTGACTTGATTGTCAACCTGTTCGTCTGTCACTTGGATGTCATAGTAGTCGATTGTGTCCTTGTCGTTCAGTTCGACTTTGAACTCGGGGGCTACGGCGATGTCGAATACAAATTCAAAATCCTCCTGATGGGCAAAGTCGGGGGCTTGCTGTCCTTCGTGAACGAGAGGTTCGCCCAGCATGTTTATTTTGTTCTCTTTGATGTAGTCGTAGAGTTTGCCGGACAGAATCTTGTTGATTTCTTCAACTTTGACCTCATTGCCAAATTGCTTTCTGATGATGCTCATGGGCACTTTCCCGGGGCGGAAACCGGGCATCTTGGCTTTTTTGCTGTAATCTTTTAGTGTCTTTTCAACCTGTCCTTCGTAATCGGACTTGGCCAACTTAATGGTCAACAGACCGTTTACGCCGTCTACGTTCTCGAATGAAATATCCATATTAACGATTCGATGTTATAGTGTTATTATTCAAATTATTCTTGAAGTGAGCGTGCAAAAGTAGCATTTTTCTTTTGTTTTTTCAAGCCTTGCCGTGTTATTCTTGTCTCCTTCTGTATTTTGTGGAGGCTTCCTTATAATTAACTGTGGAGCGCTCCGATGATTTCGTGAACGTCTTTGATGCCGTGTGTGTCGAGCCAATGGTTGATGCCGTCGACCACCTTTTCGCTGACCGCCGGATCAATAAAATTGGCTGTGCCGATTTCGATGGCCGTTGCCCCGGCCATGAGGAATTCGATGGCGTCTGTGGCGTTCATGATACCCCCCAGTCCGATGATAGGGATGCGGACAGCGCGGGCCACCTGCCACACCATGCGTAACGCGACGGGTTTTACGGCGGGGCCAGAGAGGCCTCCGGTGGCGATGCTGAGCACGGGCTTCCGTTGTTCGATGTCGATGGCCATGCCCATGAGGGTGTTGATGAGCGATACTGCGTCGGCGCCGCAGTCTTCGACCGTGCGGGCGATGGAGGCGATGTCGGTCACGTTGGGCGACAACTTGACGATGAGCGTTTTGGGGTAAGCGGCGCGTACGGCTTTGACAACCGATGAAGCTCCTTCGCATGTCACGCCGAACGCCATTCCGCCATCTTTCACATTTGGGCAAGAGATGTTGAGCTCGATGGCCGGAATCTGGTCCAACTCAGCGATGCGTGCGGCACATGCGGCATAGTCTTCCGGGTTGGAGCCTGACACATTGACCACGACATTCGTACCAAGGTCTTTGACTTTCGGATAAATTTCCCGGCAGAAGTAGTCTACGCCTTTGTTCTGTAAGCCTACGCAGTTGAGCATGCCGCCCGCAGTCTCGAACATGCGGGGGTAGGGGTTTCCCTCGCGGGGCTTTGATGTCGTGCCTTTGACGATGATGCCGCCGAGGCGGTCGAGCTGAACAAAATCGGCAAATTCAAGACCGTAGCCGAACGTGCCCGAGGCCGTCATGACGGGGTTGTCAAGACGGAGGTTGCCTATGTTTACTTGGAGTTGAGCCATTTCAGTCGTTTTATGTTGAACACGGGGCCTTCCTTGCAGACGCACAGGTTGCCCTCTGTCGTGTCTTCGACGCAGCAGAGGCAGGCGCCCAAACCGCAGGCCATGCGGTTTTCGA
>ULXT01059527.1_pt1 | contig 11577 bp, 9 predicted proteins | sample 1961571 | NCBI WGS metagenome assembly ULXT01 (sample SAMEA4835846, study PRJEB28245) | human gut metagenome | biome: gut microbiome; material: fecal sample | place: Denmark | collected 2008
ACAATCAGCCACACGATCGGCGTGATCCAGATCACTGCAAGCACTGCAAGCACTACGTGAAGCAAAACGGAATTAACAATTTTTCTCTTTCCCATCATCTGAATGTATCCTCCTTATCTCCTTTAATCAGGAAGTTAAAGGCAAATAATGTAATGACTGCACATACGACAAAGACGCAGATACCGATGACGGATGCCATCTTATAGTTGTACTGCTCACTGGTCAGACGATACAGCCAGGTAACCAGAAGATCAATCTCCTTACCCCAGGAAGCCGCCAGTTTCTGGTTGGTCGTTGTGTAAATATCCTGTGTCAGCAGGTAAATTACATTAAAGTTATTGATGTTTGCCGTAAACTGTGTTACGAGGTATGGTCCTGTGATAAACAGCATATACGGCATTGTGATCTTGCGGAAAATCTGGAATGAGTTTGCTCCGTCAATCTTCGCACTCTCTTTTAACTCTTCCGGAATGTTCATAAGTACACCGGTTGCAATCAGCATCAGATAAGGAACACCTACCCAGATATTGATGACAACGATCGTGATTTTCGCCCAGACCGGATCGCTCAAAAACGGAATATAATTTGCTTTGATCCAGCCAAGATTCTGTAACAGATCAACCAGACCGATGTTCTTGCAGAATGAATTGACAATTCCTGTATTTGCGAAAAAGTTACGCAGCAACAGCAATGTTACAAACTGTGGAACGGAAATAGCTGCAACAAAAAGCGTTCTCCACATCTTTTTTAATTTTGTGTTCTTGTTGTTGATCAGAAGGGCGAGAATAATTCCTCCAAAATAGGTCGTAAATGTGGCAAGCACTGCCCAGAGCAGCGTCCATCCCAGAATTCTCCAGAATGTATATCCGAATGTGGAGGTAATGCTCGTGGTAAACAGGGACTTAAAGTTTGCAAGTCCCACCCAGGTAAACAATGCATTTGGCGGCATATGACTCTTATCATAGTTCGTAAATGCAATGCAGATCATAACGACCAACGGCATGATATTAAAGATAATCACACCCAGAACCGGAAGCGCCAGCAACGTAAAATGAAACTTATCATTCAGCATCTCATTGCAGTCTTCCTTAAATGTATTGATGTGCTTTCCCGCTTCAGCGCGAAGCTGTAAGCGGTATGTATTTCTCACGTTTGCCATCCAAAGCAGGATTCCCACAATGAGAAAACTCAGACTGATGACACCGAAGAGCAGAATCAGAAGGGAGTTATCATAATCATTGACCTCATTCTTCATCGTTGCCGGGTTGTACACCATCGCACGCTCTACCGTACCTAAGGTATTCAGCTGGCTGATATATGGCACCCCGATCAATACCGTATATAGAATTAACCCGATTTCCAGTAATGTTACCAGAAATCCCTTGATGATTTGTTTTCTTTTCCAATAACCGGCACCCGCTACGAGCAGCGATGCTTTCACTGCACCGTCCCCTTTGGCGGCAGCCTCACCAAATTCCTTAAAGAATTTTCCGATTGCTCCGAAGAATGCAGCCACCGGATTCTTTTTACTTTCCTTACTATTCATGCAAGCACCCATGCCTTTCCATAACCGTCATTTTCTGTAAAATGGCGTTCTCCTTGTATCTTTGCTGCACGCAGTGTATACCTGTTCTGCGTGTTCTTTGGGTTCTGTTGATATTCAGATGAAGAAAAAGACCCACTCACGATTCCCATCTTCGTATGCGGGCCTTTTTCTCTTCATACACTCTTATAAAATCGTGTTACTGCTTATTCTGTCGGCTGTGATGCAGACTCTACCAGATTATCCAGCAATGTCTGTACATCTGTTCCGTCCGGGTTACCCTGAGCAATGATCTCACCAAATGCTTTGGACGGATCCCAGTAACCGCTGCCTACTATCTGAACAACACCGTTAGCACCATTCTGTGCGGTAACTGCAGCGATTGCTACATTTGCTTTAACCTCATCAGACTCGCCAGCTGCAATGTTGGACGGTCCGATCTGTCTCTCAGCAAAACGTGTCTCCTGGCTCTGCTCGTTGGTTAAGAACTTTGCTAATTCCATAGCCCAGCCAACCTGTGCAGAGTTTGCATTAACACCGATCATCTTGTAACCAGCTGCAGAACCCATCGGAACCTGGTTGCCAGCGCATGTATAAGTCGGAAGTGCGCATGCTGCATATCCATCACCGAATGCTTCCTGTACTGCTGCTGCATCCCATGTACCGGAAACGATAGCACCAAGCTCACCAGTTGCAATCTGGTTTGCTGTATCACCGTCTGTGATTGGTAAGAATGCCGGGTTTGTTGCGATTGCAAGCATACCGTCTACAACATCGGTACCTTTGATACCGTCAGCAGATGTTCCGTTCCAGTTCATTGCTGTGCTTCCGTCATCATTTAATACTGTTGTAAATCCTGCTCCGTAGAAGAAACCTGCATTGTACCAGCCGCTTGCAAGCACCATTCCGGCTTTCTTGCCTGCTGCTGCACAGTCTGTAAGGATTGCATCCCAGTTGGTCGGATCTGTTACAACATTGCTGTCATAATATAAGAAGTATCCGTTATCAGCAGACATCGGGTAAGCATATAATGTACCGTCTACGGTAGCTGCCTCAACAGCACCTGCTACATTCTGGCTGGAGACAGTATCAACATCCTGTACTGCCTGTAATACACCTGCATCTACAAGATCAATCAGCTGATCACTTGCGAATGCGAATACATCAGCTGCTGCTGTCGGGTCAACTAAGATATCATCCTTAGCATTTGCCTCAGACTCTACACCAACTGTAATGTCAAATGTCTGATCCGGATTTGCTTCCTTAAACTGCTCAATAAGCTCGTTGGTTAATGTCTGGTCTTCCTCAGCGGCCCATACTCTTAAAGCAATGGTGTCTCCGCTTGCTGCAGGAGCTGCTGCTTCCTCAGTACCTGCTGCTGCGCTGTTGTCTGCTGCGCTGTTGTCTGCTGCTGCATTGCTGTCTGTTGTCTCGCTGCTGCTTCCGCCGCATCCGGCTACCATGGTTGCTACCATGCTCGCACATAATAATGCGCTCAAAACTTTTTTCTTCATTTTGAAAATCCTCCCTTTTCTTTTTCAAAACTTTTTCAGAACGCCGCATGCCCAATTCTGTATCGTACCTGCGGTACTGCGCATCTATTGCGCAATCGGTTGTTCTATGATTAAAGTATATTACGTGCCTGTTTTGATGTCAATGTGTATATTTTATAATAAATTTGCTTCTTTTTTGGCATAAATGCACAAGTTTTAAAAAAATATCAGCTTTTCGTGGAATCATTCATTATTTTTGTGCAACCGATAAACCCGAATATTCCAAGCATATTCCACTGTTTTCTTTATATTTTCCAACATTTCAAGCGCATATTGAGCGATTTTGCTGATTTTCCCATTCCCTGCACCATTTCCGGCGTGTCAGACACCGTATTCCGACACAATCCGCACTGCCCGGTGTGCACTATTTCGTGGATTCCTTGAGTACGACCTCATATGGAAGTAATGTCTTCTGCTTTACCTCCAGTCCCTCCACAAGATCTAAAAGCGTCCGGCACGCCACTTTTCCAAGTTCCTTGGCATCGAAAGCAAGCGAAGTGATCGACGGCACATGGTTCTCGAGAATCGTGCTGTCATAAAAAGATGCCACCCGCACATCCTGCGGCACCCTGACGTGCTGTTCCCGCAGTACCTTTAAAACCCTGCTGGTCACCGCATCGTCCATGCACAGAATGCAGTCCACATTCTGTTCCAGGATCTCCTTTACCGTCCGATCGACGCGCACCCGGTTTTCCGGGCTTAAATACAGCAGATTCTCATCGAGCGTCTCCCCCTGCTGTTCATAGGCGTCCCGGAATCCGAGCAGACGGCTGTGCGTTACCATGTATCCCTCGTCCTCGCCGATCAGTGCAATCCGCTTTAAATTCTTCATTAAAATAATGGATGTCAATTCCCGGCAGGCACTTCTGTGGTTGTGGTCGATCTGGATTACACCCTCATAATTCGTACTTCCTGTCGTCACAAACGGAATATTTTTCTGCTGCAGGAATTCAATCTGTGCATCCTCCAGAAAGGTACGCATCAGAATCACACCATCCACCTTATGATTTGCAACAATCCGCTCCAGCGAAGAAATATCATTCATCTGACACATCGTAAGCAGAATGTCATATCCGACCGTCTCCGCCATCTCCTGAATACCGAATAGGCAGCGCTGGAAGAAATTCCAGTCCACCACTTCATAATCGCGCGGCATCACCACACAGATATTGTACGTTTTCGACTGTGCCAGTCCCTTGGCGATGGCGTTCGGCTTATAATCGTGCTCCTCTATGTATTCCAGAACCCTCTTGCGGGTCTCTTTCCCGATTCTTCCCTTTCCGGATATGGCGCGGGAAACCGTTGTCTTTGAAACCCCTAACGCCTCCGCTACATCCGCAATGGTAATATCTTTTTTCTCTTCCTTCTCCATAGTAACCTCCAACCCCGGACCATCGTCCGGAGTTCCCCTTTATTTTGCGCTTGTTGCGCAATCTTTTTTTATTATCAAACACAATTCCGGAAAAATCAATCCCCTTTTTTACCAAAAATAAGTTCTCATTTTTTGCAGTATTTACGGTACTTTCTGTTGTTTACAGTCCATTTTTGTGATGGTATAATGAAAAAGCGCAAACGGTTGCACGTTTTTATGTGCCAGCATGCGCAAAACAGCTACTTCTTATAGAAAATTTTAGAAAAGATTGGAGATCACCCGATATGAGAACAGATCACCTGCTCTTTGGAGCAGCCTACTATCTGGAATATTTGCCGTATGACCGTCTGGAGGCAGACATGGAAATGATGGAGCGTGCCGGCATGAATACCATCCGCATCGCCGAATCCACCTGGAGCACCTTAGAACCATCCGACGGCGTCTTTGACTTTACCTGCATCGACCGCATGGTACAGGCCGCCGCAAAGCATCATTTTTCCGTCATCATCGGAACCCCGACTTACGCGATACCAACCTGGCTGGCGCGCAAATACCCGGATATTCTCGCCGTCACAGCAAACGGGCAGGAGCTCTACGGTCACCGTCAGAACATGGACATCACGCACCCCGGCTACCGTTATCACGCCGAGCGCGTCATCCGCGCCATGATGGAGCACTTAAAGGACGTTCCGAACATCATCGGCTTCCAGCTGGACAACGAGACCAAGAGCTACGGAACGGCCGGTCCGCGGGTTCAGCAGATGTTCGTCGCTTCCCTGAAGAAAAAATACCCGGACATTTTGGATTTCAACCGTGAATTCGGTCTGGATTACTGGAGCAACCGCGTGAACGACTGGGCGGATTTTCCGGATGTACGCGGCACGATCAACCAGAGTCTTGCCGCAGAATTTCAGCGTTTTCAGCGCTCCCTCGTCACAGAGTTCCTCTCCTGGCAATCGGACATTATCAAAGAGTACAAACGTGACGACCAGTTCATCACGCAGAATTTTGATTTTGACTGGACCGATCACTCTTACGGCTATCAGCCGGAGGTCGACCAGTATGACGCCGCCCGCTGCATGACCGTGGCAGGCGCCGATATTTACCATCCTTCGCAGGACGACCTGACCGGAGCTGAGATCACTGTATGCGGAAATATTGCGCGCAGCTTAAAGAAGGACAATTATCTGATCTTAGAGACAGAGGCGCAGGGTCTGACCCCGTGGCTCCCCTATCCGGGGCAGCTGCGCCTGCAGGCGTACAGCCACCTTGCAAATGGCTCCAACAGCGTGATGTACTGGCACTGGCACTCGATCCACAATGCGATCGAAAGCTACTGGAAAGGCGTGCTTTCCCACGATTTTTCCGAAAATGCCACCTACCGGGAAGCCAGCGAAATCGGCGCGGAGTGGAAGCGCATCGGCACACACCTCATGAATCTGAAAAAGGAAAACCGCGTCGCCATCCTGCTGGACAATCTCTCCCTGGCGGGGCTGCGCCAGTTTCCGCTTGAGACCACCGGTGACCACAGCTACAATGCCGTGATGCGCTGGCTTGCGGACGCCCTGTACCGCAGAAACATCGAGTTTGACATGGTCTCTTCCGGCGAGCGCGATTTTTCCGCGTATGATTTTCTCGTTGTTCCGGCGCTCTATGCCGCATCCGACGATCTCCTCGGCGCGCTCGACCGCTACGTGGCAGAAGGCGGACACCTGATCGCCACTTTCCGCACCGGCTTCGCCGACGAACAGTTGAAAATCCGCCACGATGTACAGCCGCATCTTCTTTGCAGGTGCCTCGGTATTCACTACGATCAGTTCACCTACCCGAAGAATGTCCGCATCACCACCGCAGACGGCAGAAGCGCCCTCGCACACGACTGGATGGAGCTTGTCACCTGCGACACCGCGACGCCGCTCGCGCATTATGACCATCCGTTCTGGGGCAGTTATGCCGCCGTAACCGAGAACGCCTATCAGAAGGGCTCCGCCCTCTACCTCGGCGCTTTCTTCGATGATGAACTGCTGGAGTCGCTGCTCGTATCCTACTTCTCCAGACACGGATATGAAGGTCTTTCCGAAGACACACCGCAGTTTCCGCTGATCGTAAAGCGCGGCACAAACGATTTTGGCAAAAATCTGTGCTACTACTTCAACTATTCGGACGAACCGCGGACAGTGACCCACACCGGAAATGCGGGCACCGAGCTTTTGTCCGACACCCCGGTTGCCGCCGGTGCCGTCCTGACACTGGCTCCCTGGGGGCTGGCGGTCGTCGAATCATAGATGCCTAAAAACCCGGTGTATCCCGGGGACACGGCGGAGAAAAGCAGGGACAGGTAAAAACAGAATGGTAAAATGTTCCGGGTGGAACTTGCCGGCGGCGGTTCTTTGGAGCAAAATGTGAGCATTTCTTCCGCATCGCGCCGGGCATCGGATTCCGTGTCTTTGCCACGCTTTGACAATCCACGGAATGTGTCCGACAAACCGCAGACAATGAGCGGATTCCCTAGTGTCCCTAACGGCACTGCTTCACAGACAATATAAAACCGCGCGAACCGAAACTCGTCGTCATCTGCTATTGAAAATAAGGCAGATGACGTCTCAAACATCGGCTTCGCGCGGTTATGTTTTGCTCAGCAGTGCCACAAGGGACACACAAGAATCCTAAAATTGTCTGCGGGTTGCGGACACATCCGTGGAGTGTTCAAAGCTTGGAAAGACATGGATCATCGGGGATGCCTGGCGCGGTGCGGATTAGAAATGCCGGATTTTGTGATCAGAACCGCTGCCTGCAAGTTCCACCCGGAACATTTTACCATTCTGTTTTTACCTGTCCCTGCTTCTCTCCTCCGCACCCCCCCGGGATGCTCCGGGGTTTTTATGCACACCGGATATTCTACACCGCCCGCCCCAGGAACCGCGTCAGTTCCTCGATCGGTATCGGTTTGGAATACTTGTAGCCCTGCAGATACAGTGCATTCATCTGCTTGCACTGATCCTCGTCTTTTTCGTTCTCCACACCCTCAAACAGAATCTCATAGTGCGAATTCTTGAAAATATCGGAAAAGCTTCCAACCATATAGCGGGATTCTGCATTTTTCCCTGCCAGAATAGTCAGCGAACGGTCGAACTTGATCACATCGATCGGCAGGCCGATAATGCGCTCGAAATTCGAGTAGCCCGTTCCAAAGTCATCCAGATAGAATTTGATTCCCAGCTTCTGAAGACTGGTAATCGTATTCTTAATGTTGTCAAATTCCGTCTCATTCCAGCTCTCTGTCAGTTCAATCGCAACTTTTTCATACGGGATTTCATTCTGGCGGATGATGTCCATGACATCCTTGCAGAATTCCTTTCTGCGGAATTCCAGAATAGAAAAATTAACGGAAACACGGTCGATCTGATACCCCTCCTGCTCCAGGCGTTTGATCTGGCGGCAGGTTTTATTTAAGATGATTTTGCTGAGCGTATGAATATAATCGTGCCGCTCTGCCATCGGTATGAACTGATCCGGATATACCATTCCTGTTTCCGGCAGCTCCAGCCGCATCAGCGCCTCCGCCGAGGCAAACCGGTTGGTACGTGTATTTAGCACCGGCTGGCAGTACACTTTAACGCGCTCATCCTCCAAGTCGCAGTGTGCATTGATGTCCTTTAATTCGCCTAATATGTAAGATGCCTTCCGATATTCTATGATGTCCTTATTCTGACACTCATATACCGCGCCGACCGGTATTTTCTCTTCCATAAACTCATTCAACGCCAGATACTCACCTGCCTCACGCAGCCTGTCATCTGCATGTGCAATCAGCACCCGGTAGCCCAGTCCATGTTCTTTACACACACGCTCAAACGTTTTTTGTATGTTATATTTTCCGTTTTTCTCCGCTTTATTACTCAGTCTCTGATACACCAGTGCAAGCTTATCATCCTGCAGACGGAACAGGCAGAATGTTTTGAAATAATTCTCCGCAAACGTCAGAATCGTACGCGGAAGTTCTGGTATCTTTTTGAGATTGGTTTCCGGGAATCCCATGAAGATTACAGAAAAATCATCGTCCCCCACATCTCTCAGATAGCTGTCAAACGCACCAGCATCAAGTGTTCCTGTCTCCCTGTCGTAAGATGTATAATGAAACAAAAACAGCACTCCCATATAGGGAAGTAATAGTGCCATGCAGCTATAAGATGTAGATACATATTCTGCCTCCAGTGCAATCATGCCAAACGAAAACAGTAAAATATAGGCAAGGCAGCGCAGCATTTTCAGCACGAACTTCTTCCGGTACGTAAAAAGCACAACGACAAGAACGATACAGTAATAAATATAGGCAAAACGAAACGGATCAAAATAGAAATTCTGATGAACCATCAGATCTGCATCGATATAAAAACCCAGATGCGTAAACGGTGATCCGATCTCAAGAAAAGCAAACACCGCATAGCCGCCCCAGGATACCGCGCCCAAGAGTCTTGCCGGTCTCTCTTCCAGCTTAAGAAGTGTACCGAAGTAATTGCAGAGCAGCACAAACGTGAGAATCAGTAAAAGATATATCCCATCCTGTAACACATAAATAAGAATCTTCCGGGATTCTGTAATCCGTGTGATTGCTGTATGGAAACTGATACTGCAGACCGTCGCCATCATCAGGCAAACCGTTCCCGCTTTGAAGATAATCAGGCTCTTCTCTCTTACCGTATAGGAAGAATGCAGCAGCAGCCAGCAGATGATGCAGAGCACAATCGCGCTGATATCGGCTACATAAGTATAATTCTGATAGAACAAAACATCCGTCATAAACTCATTCTCCCCTTCGATCATTTTCCCTTTATATTATCATTATACATTTATTGACAGCAGATTTCAATTTTTTCACGCAAAATGACAGCAAAGGGGCAGAGAAGCGGTAAAGCTTCTCTGCCCCTTTTTCTGTCATCTTTGGCTGCACACGCCTATTCGTAGCGGAGTGCATCGATAACTTCCATCTTTGACGCCTTGTTCGCCGGATAATAACCGAAGAACACTCCGGTCAGCATCGAGAAGAACAGTGACAGTAAAATTGCAGTTGCCGATGGATGCACCTGCATAATAATGTAATTGGAATACTCGGAATACATATTGGCAATCACAAACTTCGCTGCCTGGCCGAGCAGTGCTCCGACACCAACACCGATCAGAATACCGATAATGCCGCCGATTAAGCAGAGCATGATCGCCTCAATGACAAACTGCATACGGATCGTCCGCCGCTTTGCGCCGAGTGCCATACGCACACCGATCTCCCTCGTCCGCTCCGTGATCGACACAAGCATGATATTCATGACACCGACACCGCCGACGATCAGCGAGATTGCTGCGATTCCGGATACTGCAATCGTGATGACATTGAGCACCGTGTTGATCATGCCCATGCTGGACTGCATGTTGCTCGCTGTCACATGGAAATTCGTATTGTTCTGATATACCTCATCAAAATAATTCTGGATATCTTCCGTTGCCTGGTTGACATCCGCAAGGGGCGTCAGGAGCAGATTAAAGTATTCATAACCAGTCTTATCTGCCCCCTGCAGCTTGAAGCTGGTCTGGATCGGAATCATCATATAAGTGGAACGATCCTTTTCTCTGACAGATGTATCCACTTTTCCAAACAGTGCCGCATTGTATTTGTAAACACCTACAACAACAAAATCATAGATCGATCCGTCGTCCATTGTTACCGATACCGTCTCGCCAATCGGGTCTTTGTCTCCAAAATAATTCTTTGCCATCGTATCCGCAACAACGCAGACTCTTTTCTTCCCCAGATTGTCTGCCCTGGTAAGATTACGTCCCGCCTGCATCTCAAGCTTCATATACTCGAACTGTTCTGGTGTCATGCCATCCACACTGACATTGGCATAATTGTCGGAATCCGCCTCATCCTTGATCTGCCCGCCTCCAAGATAATTCTCGGCAGCGATACCCTGAATTTCATCCGGATACTGCGCAACCAGTTCATCGATCATCTCCTGTGACACATAATCACTCTGTGTCATATCCGGATAAATCCAGGTATCCCAGTCTGCATCGTCCTCCGGATAGCGCGCCTCCACATAGCCGGAAACTGTGTTGCCGCCGAGGGAATTCATTGTCGCGGTCAGGGTGCTCTGTATGGAACCGCCGATCGTCGTGATGATGATAACGGAACTGATACCGATAATAATACCGAGCATCGTGAGCAGTGAACGCATCTTGTTCGACAGAATACTGATGATTGCCTCTTTTATGTTTTCAAAAAACATCAGTGCTCACCTCCCCTGTTGTCCCCCACGATCTCACCGTCTAAGAGGGTAACAATACGCTGTGTCTCCGTCGCAAGCTCCTGGGAGTGTGTGATGAGTACAATCGTTTTCCCCTGCTCTTCATGTAACCGATGAAACAGATCCATGACCATATGTCCGGTCTTGGAATCCAGCGCTCCGGTCGGCTCATCCGCCAGAATGATTGCAGGATCATTGATCATCGCGCGGGCGATCGCCACACGCTGTTTCTGTCCGCCGGAGAGCTCATTTGGTCTGTGATCTGCACGCCCGTCCATTCCCACCATCGCCAGCATCTCCATCGCACGCTCCTTCGCATTCTTCGTCTTTTCCTCACCATATATAAGCGGCACCATGACATTTTTCAATGCATTGGCTCTCGGCAGCAGATTAAAGTTCTGAAACACAAAGCCGATTCTGCGGTTGCGGACCGCACTCCGCACCTCGTCCGTCATGCCGTTGACGTCCTGTCCTTCCAGATAATAGCTGCCGGAGGTCTGTCTATCCAATACTCCAATGATATTCATCAATGTACTTTTTCCGGAACCCGACTCACCGACGATGGAAACGAACTCTCCCTGGTTCACGGTAAGATCGATTCCGTGCAGGATTTCCAGTTCATTGGGCTTACCTACATAATATGTCTTTACAATTTTTTCCATTCGGATTACTGGTTCACTCACTATTCGCTAACCTCCGTACCTGTACCGTCTGTCAGTCCCATATCCTGTTCAGAATACATCTGCTCCGGTGTAAATGTCTGTCCCTCGGCTATCGAAAATGTCGTGTCGTAGATCAGCATATCTC
>ULXT01036087.1_pt1 | contig 11549 bp, 4 predicted proteins | sample 1961571 | NCBI WGS metagenome assembly ULXT01 (sample SAMEA4835846, study PRJEB28245) | human gut metagenome | biome: gut microbiome; material: fecal sample | place: Denmark | collected 2008
TTTACCGCAGCAGTACATGTCGCAGGGAGTTTATCCCTATTTTCGCGAGATAGAGGGCAAACAGGGAACCGAAGTGGACATGGGAGGACATCATGTGCTGATGTTCGGGTCTAATGCCTATACGGGTCTAACCGGAGATGAAAGGGTGATTGAGGCCGGTATCCGTGCCATGCGGAAATACGGTTCCGGGTGCGCCGGTTCGCGTTTTCTCAACGGAACACTCGATTTGCATGTCCAGCTTGAAAAGGAGCTAGCAGAGTTCGTGGGTAAGGACGAAGCATTGTGCTTCTCTACCGGTTTTACGGTGAACTCTGGTGTAATTGCTTGTCTGACCGGGCGTGAGGATTATATCATATGTGACGACCGCGACCACGCTTCAATCGTTGACGGGCGGCGCTTGTCCTTCTCTACGAGTTTGAAGTATAAACATAATGATATGGAGGACCTCGAGCGCCAGCTCCAAAAGTGTAACCCGAATTCGGTGAAGCTTATCGTGGTTGACGGGGTCTTCTCGATGGAAGGCGATTTGGCCAACCTGCCGGAGATCATCCGCCTGAAACACAAGTATAACGCCACAGTAATGGTCGACGAGGCCCACGGCATCGGCGTGTTCGGGCGTCAGGGGCGCGGTGTATGCGATTATTTCGGCCTGACGGATGAAGTTGATATCATTATGGGTACGTTCAGCAAGTCGCTGGCCTCGATTGGCGGTTTCGTGGCTGCGGACAAGTCCATCATCAACTGGTTACGGCACAACGCGCGCACTTATATATTCAGTGCGTCGAACACCCCGGCTGCTACGGCTGCGGCCATGGAGGCCCTGCATATCATACAGGAAGAGCCGGAACGCATTAAGGCTTTATGGGACGTGACAAACTATGCGCTTGAACGTTTCCGTGAAAAAGGCTTTGAGATTGGCGACACACAGTCACCTATCATCCCGCTTTATGTGAGAGACACCGACAAAACGTTTATGGTGACAAAGCTGGCTTTTGAGGAAGGCGTGTTTATCAATCCCGTCATTCCGCCGGCTTGCGCGCCGCAGGATACGTTGGTACGCTTCGCCCTGATGGCCACCCATACGAAAGAACAGGTCGATTTAGCGGTTGAACGTTTGGTGAAAGTGTTCCGTCAATTGGATATCCTGAAATAAAAGGCGGGCGCAGTGCCGCGCGAAACGTGCGCTGTGGTAATTTTCCCAGTCGCAGCGATAAGATTTGCAAACGCACATAATCCTTAAACGCCACACGGCAAATGAAGAAAATCTTCTGCCGTGTGGCGTTTTTTCCGTAGTTCATGAAGAGGCCAGTCGGAGTCAGCCTACATTCAATGCCCCGGTTTTGCGTAAGGGAAACCGTTGGCGTAAGAAGAAATCGTGACGGGATATGGAAAAGGTGCCCCATGAACCAAATTGACGCAAAAGGCAAGTTTATTGATGCGGTGATTCGAAAATGCGGCGCAGAATACTGAAAAACGAAAGCAAATTCCCATGAAAGGTATGAAAGCGGACGAACGTCCTTGTTCCCTTATTCGTGTTTTATTACGTTTTTTATTAAAAAAGTGTTGTACGACATGTTTTATAATTTGGCCGATAGGCTGAAAAAGCACACCTTTGCAACAGTTATCCTAAAAACAATCTTTTTACCTTAAAGAACTAATACCTATTGGAATACTGAGCGGAGTTCGTTGCGAAACGAGCCCCGCTTTAATTTTAGTGTTAAGTTTTGTAGTCAACTGCAATAAGTAGTACAAAAAGCGGACAAAAAGAAAAAAAAGGTGTAATTTTACAATCCAGAAAACATATAGAGAAAATGGATACGCAGCACATAACAGAAGACAAGGAGAAAAAAAGTCTGAACTTCATAGAACAAATTGTCGAAGCGGACCTGAAAGCGGGGAAAAACGACGGTCGTTTGCAGACCCGTTTCCCGCCGGAACCCAACGGCTATCTTCATATTGGCCACGCCAAAGCTATATGTATGGACTTCGGTATCGCGCAGAAATATGGAGGTGTTTGTAATTTGCGCTTTGACGATACCAATCCGCAGAAGGAAGACACGGAGTATGTGGAGGCCATTAAGAAAGACATTGAGTGGCTTGGGTTTCATTGGGGGCATATATATTATGCTTCGGACTACTTTCAACAGTTGTGGGACTTTGCCGTGCGGTTGATAAAGGAGGGTAAGGCCTACGTGGACGAGCAGACCAGCGAGCAAATTGCTGCCCAAAAAGGCACACCGACGCAGCCCGGCGTCGAAAGCCCGTTCCGCAATCGTCCGGTCGAGGAGAGCCTTGAGCTGTTCGAAAAGATGAATACGGGCGAAGTGCCCGAAGGAGCGATGGTGTTGCGGGCAAAGATTGACATGGCCAGTCCGAACATGCATTTCCGCGACCCTATCATTTACCGTATCATCAACAAGGAACACCATCGCACCGGAACGCAGTGGAAAGCGTATCCGATGTATGATTTCGCGCACGGACAAAGCGATTATTTCGAGGGCGTTACGCATTCCATCTGTACGTTGGAATTCATCCCGCACCGCCCGTTGTATGACTATTTCATCGACGAACTGAAAGAAGGACGCGACCTGGATGACCATCGCCCCCGCCAGTATGAATTCAACCGTCTGAATCTGACCTATACAGTAATGAGCAAACGCAAGCTGCTCGCTTTGGTGAAGGAGGGCCTTGTCGATGGTTGGGACGACCCTCGTATGCCGACCGTTTGCGGCTTGCGTCGTCGGGGGTATTCTCCTGAATCCGTTCGTAAGTTTATCGACATGATCGGATACACCAAGTTTGACGCTTTGAACGACTACGCCATGTTGGAGGCCGCTGCCCGCGAGGACCTGAACGCCCGTGCCATTCGCGTGTCGGCCGTGTTGCATCCCGTGAAGCTCATCGTGACGAACTATCCGGAGGGGCAGACCGAGGAAATGGAAACTGTCAATAATCCGGAAAACGAGGCCGACGGAACACACGCAATCACGTTCAGCCGGGAGCTTTGGATTGAACGTGACGACTTTATGGAAGAAGCACCTAAGAACTTCTTTCGCATGGTGCCCGGAAAGGAAGTACGGTTGAAGAGTGCCTATATCGTGAAGTGTACGGGCTGTAAGAAAAATGCAGACGGCGAAGTGGAGGAAATCTACTGTGAATATGATCCGGAAAGCCGCAGCGGAATGGCCGGGTCCAACCGTAAAGTAAAAGGGACGCTGCATTGGGTGAGTGCGGCACACTGCCAGCCCGCAGAAGTGCGGCTCTATGACCGTTTGTTCAAAGTGGAAAATCCTTCGGCAGATGAACGCGATTTCCGCGAATTACTGAATCCGGATTCGCTGACCGTGCTTACTTCTTGTTATGTCGAACAATATGCAGCCGATCTGCCCGCCGGTACCTATCTGCAGTTCCAGCGCATAGGCTACTTCTTTGCCGATACGCATTCCACGCCAGAGCATCTCGTGTTCAACCGGACCGTGAATTTGAAAGACACTTGGGGAAGCCGTAACCAGAAGAAATAAAATTTTTACAGTTGCGAATCAAAGGTATAAATGAGCGGTAATTCGTCGTATTACAACGATAAGGATTTCAATCGGGCCTTGCAGCGTTATGAGCAGGCCCGTGCGGAGGGGCAGTCCGTCTATCTGGATGCCGATGACTTCGCCGACATTGCCGAGTATTATCTCTCGCGTGATCGTCTGGCTGAAGCCGACGACTGTGTGGCCTATGCCTTGCAGGTACATCCTTACCATACGCGCTTGCTCGTTCTCCTGGCCAAGAAATATATCGACGAGGGCAACATACGCGAAGCCGAAGAGGTGGAACGCTCCATTCGTGAGAAGGAGGACTATAACACAAAACTTCTCCACGCCGAGCTTCTCCTCTTTAACTATGAGTTTGAAAAGGCCGACGCCTATCTCCGTGAGAGTTTTCCTGCGACAGAGAATCAGGAATACCTCGACGATGTGCTTGATGTGGCTGCCCTGTTGTTGGATTACGAGCAACCGAAGCGTGCATGGGACTGGCTGTTGAAAGTGGCTGCGAAAGATTGTGACCGGGCCTACTTCTATTATTTGCAGGCGCTTTGTCTTTTGCAGTTCGGACGCTATGAAGACTGCCAGGCGGCGGCCAACAGATGTCTGGACCTCGATCCGTATGACGGGGCATGCTGGGGCGTGCTGGCTGATGCCCAGTTTGCTTTGAGCGATTACCACAAAGCGGTTGACAGTTGCGACTATGCCTTGGCCATCTGGGAGGATGATATGACCGCGTTGCGCATTAAGGCAAAGAGTCTGTATAACCTGCAAGATTATGAGGACGCTCTTCAAGTGGTGAAGGCGGCAAGGAAACGTCAGGCCGACGATGTGGATTTGCTGTTGCTTGAAGGAACGTGTCTGAACGCGTTGAATCGTTCTGAGGAGGCGTTGGTGTGTTTGAAAAAAGCCGGAAGCCTGTGCTCTCCCGATGCGACCGCACATTTGATCGATGTGCATCAGCAGTTGGCTTATGCCTATAATCAGCTGGGGTACAGCGACGAGGCAATGGCCTGTCTTGACAGGGTCGCCCGATTGGGAGGAGACGAGACGCTTATGGCTTTACAACGTGTTCACCATGCCTTGGCCGACGGACGAAGGGAGGATGCCTGGGCCCATGCGATGAGTTTGCTTAACGACAGGCAGATAAACACAGACGTAAAACTCCATCTTTCTGCTGTGATTGCTGACTATGGTTATGGTGAGTTGGCCATGCAGATTTTGAAAACCTTGCAAGACTCTCCTGAGGCAGAGCGGATGGGATTGTATGTCTATTGGGCTTATGTTTGTCAGAAACTGGGACGTAAGGATGACTTTCTGCGGTATTTGGAGAAGGCCGTTTCGGTCAGTCCAGGTAAGGCGCGTGAGATTTTCCAGGACGAATTTCCCGGCGTAGACCCGGCCTTTTATGTTGAAGAAGCCAGAAAGCGGATGCAGTCAGGCGAATGAAAAATCACAGACGCTGGAAGTAGCGGGCGGTCGGCCAGTTTTCACGGGAAAGCAGGCCGACCGCTGTTTTAGCTGTATTTCCGGGGAAGTCGGAAGAGAATGCAGAGCAGCGTGCTTGCGCCCACGAGAAAGGGGTAGTAGAGATAAGGAATGATGCCCACGGGGTTCAAGCCTGAAAGTCCTGCGGCCATAAGTAGTTGTGCGCCGTAAGGCAGGACGCCTTGGACGCAGCAGGAAGTGGTGTCGAGTATGCTGGCACTTTTCCGCCTGTCAATGTGATATCGCACGGCTATGTGTTTGGACAGCTTGCCGACGGAGAGAATGGCCACGGTGTTGTTTGCGGTGCAGAGATTGGCGATGCCGACGAGTGCGGCTATCGCCAATTCCGCACCGCGTTTCCCTCTGACATGTTGCGTAATGGCGCGCATCAGGTAAGTGATGCCGCCGTTATGGCGAATGAGTTCGAGCAGCCCGCCGGCAATCATGGATATGATGATGAGTTCGCCCATCGACGTGATGCCTTTCCCCATGGAAATGAACCAGGCGGAAAGGGTGAAATGGCCGACGGTGAGGAGGCCGATGACGCCTGTCAGCAGATTGCCTATGGCCAACACGATGAGCACGTTCATGCCGCAGAGCGCCATCACAAGCACGGCAAGATAGGGCACGACTTTCCATAAATTGAAGTCGGGTGGGGCTACGGACGGGGTCGGCATGTGGATGCCGAGGTATGTATATAACGCTAATGTCAGGAGGGCGGCGGGCAGGACAATACGGATGTTTGCTTTGAACTTGTCGTTGAGCTGGCAGCCTTGTGTGCGGGTCGAGACAATGGTGGTGTCGGAAATGAACGACAGGTTATCGCCGAAAAAAGCGCCTCCTGTGACGACAGCTACCATCATGGCCAAATCGAGGTTGAGGGCAGTGGACAGTCCGACGGCGATAGGCACAAGCGTGACAATGGTGCCGACCGACGTGCCGATGCTCATGGACACGAAGCAGGAGGCGATGAACATGCCCGCCATCTGGAAATTACCGGGAAGCAGCCTGCGGGCCAGAGAAACGGTCGCGTCGATGGCTCCCATATCCTGTGCGGATGCGGAAAACGCTCCCGCCATGACGAAAATCCATACCATGGTCATGATGTTCGTATCGCTGGCACCCCGTGAAAAAACACTGAGGCGTTTTTCGACCGGCAGGTCACGCGTAATGAGGAGGGCATAAGCTGTGGTCACGATGAAAACGACGGACATGGGGATGGCGTAGAAATCGCCGGCGTAGAGACTGGTCGTGACAAACAGTATGGCAAACAGCAGCAGCGGACTGAGAGCGAGCAGGCCGTTCCGCCGCGGGCGTCGTGTGGAGGAGGATAGGTGAAACATCTGTCGAAGCATTTCTGTGTATGAGGTCACTTCCATGACGCCTTTTCCGGCTTCCCGTCCGGCAGGTCACGGTATGAAAAAAGCCCTGATACCCGGTTGGGCGTCAGAGCCTGAGTAGCGCCTACGGGAATCGAACCCGTATACCATGCGTGAGAGGCATGTATCCTAACCGTTAGATGAAAGCGCCATGATGTTTGCGGAAGCTAGGAGATTCGAACTCCTGGTACGATTACTCGCACGGCAGTTTAGCAAACTGCTGGTTTAAGCCACTCACCCAAACTTCCTTTTGCGTTTTCTCTCAAACGCGGTGCAAAGATACGTCTTTTTTGTAAAACTCCAAACCATAGAGCCGAAAAAGTGCGAAAAAATTCTGCTTTTTCTGGTGACGTTTTCTTTCGTGCGGGCTGTCCCGTCGGTCGTCGCTCTGCGGCTGATTAAGTTACGGGACAGCAGCCGGGGGCGTTGGATGCCCGCGCGGAAAGAAACGGTCGGCGTGCGCGGACTTTTTGTCGCAGTGCGGCTTTGCCCGGTCACTGCGATAAAGTGAGGCAGTCGGCTGTACCGCGTCATGAAGGCGAAAAAAGCCGCCTCCCGTACAGCAGAAGGACGGGGAGGCGGCTTGACTGTGTTTGAAAATCAGCCTGGCTTAGTTCAGGATGACTTTGTATGATGCGATTTGGTCGTCGCTGGTGATGACGTTGACCAATACGATCTGGCTGTTGACTGCGGGCAGGTCAAGGGCTTTTTTGCCATTTGCGGCTACGTTGGCCAACAGACGGCCGTCGAGGGTGTACATCTGTACCTGCGCGATGCCGCATACGGATTTGACGCCAAGGTGTCCGTTCCTCTGAATGAGTTGTACGCCCTTGTCGAAGGAGGTCGTTGTCGTTACGCCGTCGATGCCCGTGGGGATGTCGCTTGCTTCTTCACAGATTTCGTGGATGACGGGCGATTTGCCCCTCCATTCGATTTTTATGGCTATTGCATCCGTGCAATGCGCGTCTTTCAGCGAGAAGCTGGTGACGGATCCCGTGAGTTCGCCGAGTTCGGTCCATGTTTCGCCGTCACGCGTGGCGGAGACCGTCGCACTTGTTGAGCCAGCGGCGTCTATGAACACGGTGACTTTGTTTACGAGGTTCGGGTTAAGCAGGTTGTAGGTCAGCTGGCCTGAACGGCTTGAAGAGTAAGCGGTTGCAGGCTTGTTGTCGAACACTTCTGCCACGGCGTCGCCGTTAGCCGTGGTTGCCGTGGGCAGTTCGCCGAACTGGTCGTAAAGTTTGTTTATTTCGATCTCGTGGAGGCGCAGCCATTTGTTCGTGTTGGCAGAACGGACGTACAGGCGTACATAGCGGACCGTGTCGCCGTCGGCTTCAAAATCGCAGTATGATACGTCGTCGGAGTATTTCACCACGTTTTCGTTGTCCATGGTGAAACTGGTTGTGTTGGTGCCTTTGATGGGAAGCGTTGTCCATTTATTACCGTCAAGGGAGGTTTGCACAACAGCTTGTTTCATGTAATCTCCGTTGGTCGTGCCAATACAGATGCGGACATCATATACGGGCATGGCCTGACGGAGCATGACCTGATAGCTGTCGTTGGCCTGTTGGTTGCGGTTCAGGGTACAGAAGGTCGAGTAGTCGCCATCATAGATGTACTGGCTGCCATGGTTCTGGTAGATTTCGCCCGAGGGGATAGTCGCTTTGTTTATGGTGGCCGGTTGGAGAATCTTCACGCAGAACGCCTGGCGTGAAAGGAGCAGTGGCTGGGATTCGCTTGTCTTGTTGCGGAGGCACACATACTTGCATGGGGTGGTCGGAAGAGTGCCTTGGGGCAGTGTCGACCACTGTTTGCCGTTTGGAGAGCAGACCACGTCGAAGTGCTCATTCAGGGAGTCGGCCACGGTGATACCGTATATGTGCGTAGGCGCGACGAGTTGGAAACCAAACATATCGTTCGGGCGGAGCATGAACGTTTTGGCGGTCGTTGTGTAGACGCCGCTCGTGTTGCTTACTACGCGAATGGAAGCGGCTTCGTCAAGCGTGGAGTAGGCCGTGGGAGCGTCGGGCGTTTGTCGTTCCGGAAACATGTCGTTGAACGCGTTGCTGCCCATCCATTCGGATACGAATGGTTTCAGCGTGTTGGCTGATGCGTTCACCTGATACGTATTGGCAGACGGATTGGTGCCCATACTTTCGAGGGAAGACACGGAGTATCGTGAATCGGTCGCAAAGGCGTCAGCATTTTTCTGTGCTTCAAGATATGCGTTCCATTCGTTTGTCAGGTCTTCCTCGTTCTTGGCTTCAAGGAATTGGTTGACCGTCGTGGCCATGTCGTGTACAAGGTTGAGCCACGGTTGGACATCGTTGAAGAAGAGGCGGTCTGATTCGACGTCACTGTTTTCCATTCCAGCCACCGTTTCGCTTGCTTTGATGATTTCGTCCATCTTGGCTTTGAGCGCCGCCGGGTCTGTTTCTTGGCCGCGCTCCACGCTTGTCTTATACTGGTTGCAGAGCGTGGTCAGCTCCGACGGATCGTTGTATTTCAGATAAGGAGCGAGCGTGCGGAACGCGTCGGCATATGGGGCGCTGATGACTGCGGGAATAGCGGCCTCCCAACTTTTTTCATTGTCGAAGCAGTCATTGTTCCACGCGTAATCGGCTACGCTGAACAAGGGGATTTTGGCTATTTCACCCTCCTGCATCGGATTGCTGAGCACACCGGCGCAGTTGTTGAGCTCGTTCGGCATTCTGGAATTGTTGTTGACCGCCGGCATGTCGATGAAATTCTGATACATGTCGGACGGGTAAATCTGGCTGTCGGCATTGTCGTTGCAGGGGTAGTTCCACCACCAGGCTACGTCGCGGCCAAGTTCGTTCTTCATGGTCGTGAGGTCGCTGTTGTTGGGAACTGTCCAAACGGAATAACCGGTCGTGTAGACGATGATTTTTTCCGGTATTTGTGAAAGCGCCTTGAAGTATGCCTGTCGGTTCTCCACGTTTGTCCATGTCAGATTGTAGACATGAGGAACGTAGTGCAGGGGCTTCACGGTGTCGGCCGGAGCCGCATCTTCTGTGTTCCACGTTGCGTCTATCTGGTTTTGCAGATTGGTGAAGAACTGCGTATAGAGCGGGTAGTTGGTCGCATCGTCATAGCCACCGGCGTCGTCGGTGAACACGGCAAACTGACGGACTCCCAAGTCGTACATGAGCTTGAATTTGTTCATGACGTTGGTGACGTCCTGGTCTGTTTTTGTTTTCAGCCCCGGGTGGATGGCCCAAATGAAGTTGACTTTCGTGGCGTGCGCAGTGGCTGTCAGGTCCTTGAACATGTCTTGCGTGAGCCACCCGTTCTTTTCCTGTTCTGCGGTGATGGTCGTCGGGTAGGGATCGAGGTAGTATCCGGAATGATAGGGGTCGCTTTTGGCTCCGTAGAGGTAGGTGTTCAGTTTATAGCGAGCCATGAATCTCATAATGTCTTTCTTGACGGCTACGGAATAAGGGTAACCGTAGTAACCTTCGACAAGCCCGCGTGACTGTTGGTCGGCATAGTCATTGATGGTGACGCAGGGCATGTTTTCCGTGCCCTTGTCAAGCATTTGTTCCAAGCTGGCGAGGCCATAGAATGTAGCGTCTGTGTTCTCTCCGAGGATGACGAGCTGGGCATTCGTTCCGTCGGATGTCAGTGAGACGATGTGCCGGTCGAATTTTCCGGCTTTCGTCAGGACGGAGCGGTCGAGGTTCAGTTCTGTCGCTTTCTGGTCGGCTAAACCTTCCGAGCCTGCAACGCCAAGGTAAATGTTGGTTTGTCCTGTTGCTGTGGCGTCGGAAAAAGTCGCCGTGATGCCGTGTTCGCCCAATACTTCCTGTGCCCTGTCCTTCGTATATTGGTCGATCGTAGGGTCGCATACGATGTTGACGGTCGGTGTGAACGAAACCTTGCCATCGAGGGCTTTTTGCTCCTGCGGTATGGGGTAGATGGTGTACACGTCGTCAGCTGAGGCCGGGAGTGTGCACATGCCGCCCACAGCACACAGGAGGTACATGGGAATAGCGTGTCGTTTCATAGATTGTGCGTTTAATTATCTAATCGGATGTTTTGTTTATTTAAGTCCTTCAAGGGTCTCTTTGAGCGACTTGATTTTTTCTTCGGAGTCTCTTTCTTTTTTGCGTTCCAGCTCGACCACTTTTTCCGGGGCGTTGGCTGTGAATTTCTCGTTGGAGAGTTTTTTCTTGATTCCGGCAAGGAATTTTTCCAAGTGTGCCAGCTCTGCTTCGATTTTGGCCTTTTCGGCATTGACGTCGATGAGACCGCCGAGGGGAACGGCCAATTGCGTCGTCCCGACCATGAAGGCCAAGGCTCCCTCGCTCTTTGCCGTCACGTGGCGGAACTCGTTGATGTTGGCCATCTTGCTGATAACCGGTTCGAAGTCAGCGAGCGCCGGAGTGTCCACAATTTCAAGTGTGAGTGTCTCTTTGGGCGAAATGTTTTTCTGACTGCGGATGCTGCGGACGTTTGTCACGATCGACTTAACCGCTTCGAGCCTGTCTATAAGATGCTGCTCGGCTTCGCTCGGTTGGTCGTGGGGGATGGGGGCGGTCATGATCGTCTCGCCCTCTTTCCTGTCGTAGAGGTGCTGCCAGAGTTCTTCGGTGATGAACGGCATGAACGGGTGGAGCATCTGGACCAGTTTCTCAAAGAACGCCAATGTCTGCCCGTAGGTCTTTCGGTCGATGGGGCTACCGTAGCTCGGCTTCACCATTTCCAGGTACCAGTTGGAAAACTCGTCCCAGAAGAGGCGGTAAATTTCCATCAGCGCTTCGCTCAACCGATATTTCGTGAAGAGGTCGTCGACGGCCGTTCCGCTCTTCCGGACCTGTGCTTCGAACCATTGGGTGGCGATTTGTGCCGTCTTGGGCTGCTCAGTGTCTTCCACCTCCCAGCCTTTGATCAGGCGGAAAGCGTTCCATATCTTGTTACAGAAGTTGCGGCCTTGTTCGCAGAGTGCCTCGTCGAAGAGAATGTCGTTGCCCGCAGGAGCGGCCAGCATGATACCCATGCGCACACCGTCCGCGCCGAATTGGTCTATCAGCATGAGGGGGTCCGGGGAGTTTCCAAGCGATTTCGACATCTTACGACCGATTTTGTCGCGGACGATACCGGTGAAATAGACATTGCGGAAAGGCGG
>ULXT01056786.1_pt1 | contig 11527 bp, 11 predicted proteins | sample 1961571 | NCBI WGS metagenome assembly ULXT01 (sample SAMEA4835846, study PRJEB28245) | human gut metagenome | biome: gut microbiome; material: fecal sample | place: Denmark | collected 2008
TCAGGCGTTTAAAGGAGCTCCTTGGAAACGAACTTGAACCGGATGAATGGAAAGCGGTTGAAAGTGAGCTTAATGACATTATCAGTCGAAACGGTGAAGCGCCTGTGACATTAAAAAAACATCTGGAAGATGTCACAAAATGTGCGGAAGATTTTTTCGATATATATGGCAGGTATTTTACGGAAAAGGAAAAGAGGCTGACAGTTGGAGCCTGCAGAATACACGATATAGGAAAGCTTAATAAAGTTTTTCAAGTCAAAATCGGTAACGGCTGTCTGTCTGGTAAGACAGAGGATATACCGCATGGCTTTTTAAGTGCAATTTCTGTCAGCAAAAAAGAGTTTCTGAGCAGGTTTCCGGAATGTGATATGTCTGATTTTAAGGCATTTATCACAGCGGTATATTATCATCATACAAGGAAAGACATCTGGACGGATGAACAAATTAAGGAATATTGTGAGAAATATTATATAGATTTTCTCAGGAAATACAGGGATGATGAAAATGTAAAGGTTTATCCTTCATACAGAAATAAATTATTGTTCGGACCGGGCCGATACGGAATAGCAGAGGGTGATTGGGAAAAATATGCGCTCATAAAAGGATTGCTGAATAAATTTGATTATTCGGTGAGCGCGGGATATGTAGAATCGGAGAGAAACAGTGATCTGGCAGACAGACGGCTTAAAGGTAACATTTATGATGCTTTATGCGGTAAAGGCCTAAGACCAGTACAGAAATTTATGAGTGATAATTGTGATAATAATGTTGTTGCCGAAGCGCCGACGGGTTCGGGTAAGACAGAAGCAGCGCTGCTTTGGATTAACGGTGAAAAAGCATATTATACATTACCGTTACAGATATCTTCAAATGCTATATATGATCGTATTAAAAAACAATATGGTTATGATGATGTTTCATTATTACATGCAGACTGTATGCAGAAATTCATAATAGATGGAAGCAAAGAAAATGCCTATATAAAATACGAGCGGGCAAGATTATTGTCAGAACCATTAACCATATGCACTGTCGATCAGTTATTTAAGTTTGTATATAAAGCATTGGGAACGGAAATATTTGCGGCAACATTAAAATACTCTAAGGTAGTATTAGATGAGATACAGTCATATTCACCGGGATTAATTGCAGCGTTGATTTATGGATTGAAAATGATTACCGACATGGGTGGACGGTTTGCAATCATAACGGCGACATTGCCTCCGGTGATTAAATATTTTATGGCTAGATATGGTCTTATTGAAGGGGAGAAGTATGTATATAAGGATTTCTCCGGAACCAATACAGATAAGCGACACATGGTGGATATGTATAATGGTCCGATAAATACAAGTGCCGTTATTGATGATGCCCGGAATAAAAAAGTGCTGATAATCTGTAATACGATCAAAAGTGCACAGAATATATATGCTGAGTTGAAAGAAAAGTGCGGTAACATCCATATGCTACATTCGCATTATACCAAAGAAGACCGACGAATGATTGAAGAAAGTCTTACAGCTTTCTCGGACGATGTTGATGCTGTAGGTATATGGATAACAACGCAGATAGTTGAGGCCAGCATGGATATAGATTTTGATGTGCTTTATACTGAAATGTCCACGGCCGACAGCCTTTTACAGAGAATGGGAAGATGTAACAGAAGATATAGATATACGCCGGAAACACCAAATATACATGTGTACTGTACCGGAAACCATACCGTATATGATAAAGAGATATATCAACGTTCTATTGATAAATTACAGTCATATCTTGGTGCTTTTTTTATCGAGGCAGATAAGAAAAAATATATTGATGAAGTTTATTGTGTCGATGAGCTTAGAGAAACAGATTATTTCAAGAAAATAGAGAAAAAACTTAGTTTTTTTAACAATCTCAATCCACTTGATTATTCAAAGGAACAGGCTGATGAGAAATTCAGGGATATTCAGAACATATCGATAATTCCGGAAAATGTTTACAATGCCAACAAAGAATTGCTTGATAATTGCTTTGACATGTTGGGTGATGGGTATACCGGAAGGGAGACCAAAAGAATCCTGAGGGAAAAAATTAGAAACAAAACTATGTCGGTCAATAAGTGGAGAGGGGGCATACTGCCGGATTTTGTAGATAAAAGCGCAATAGGTAACGAAACATTAGATATTCACAGAGCTATATGCAAGTATGATTTCGATAAGGAAGGATGTACCGGGCTGGGTCTTTTTATAGAGAAAACAGATGACGGTATATTCTGGTAGAATGTGAGGATAAAAGTATGGACAGCGAAATTACAGGTATAATGGTGTACTATTATTTTGTGTGTAAGAGGAAACTGTGGTATTTTTGTCACGGCATTCAGATGGAAGCAGAAAACGAGAACGTTCAGCTTGGAAAGCTTCTGGATGCTTCAAGTTACAGTAGGGATTCCAAACATGTATTGATTGATAATATGATAAATATTGATTTTATTAGAGATAAAAACGAAGTGCATGAAGTTAAGAAAAGCAAAGCTATTGAAGATGCAGGAATATGGCAGTTAAAATATTACCTTTATTATCTAAAAAATAAAGGTGTCAATGATGTAACAGGAAGCATAGATTATCCGCTTCTAAAAAAGAAGATACACGTAGAACTATCAGAAGAAGATATCAGAAATTTGGAGAAGGTATTAAAAGACATACAATTTATAAGAGATATAAATACAAACATAGAACTTGAAGAAAAGACTATTTGTAATAAATGTGCGTATCATGATTTATGTTTTGTATGACGGTAAGGAGGTTTAATGTGAAACAGAGTTTGTACATATATAATAACGGTGATTTAAGGCGTAAGGACAATACGCTTCAGTTTACAAATTACGAAGGAACCAAAAGGGATGTTCCGATAGAACGTATTTCTGATATATATGTTATGTCCGAAATGACTTTTAATACACCCTTTTTCAATTATATAGCACAGTATGGTATTCCTATTCATTTTTTTAATTACTTTAATTTTTACACAGGTAGTTTCTACCCAAAGGAAAGCAATCCGGCAGGGGCACTTCTGGTACAGCAGGTAGAGCATTATACGGATCATGAAAAGCGGCTTAAGATTGCCGTCAGAATAATACAGGCTGCGGCGTATAATATTTACCGAAATCTAAGGTACTATAACGGAAGAGACAAAGATGTATCGGTGTATATGAAGGATATAGATGATATCAGAAATCATCTTGACAGAGCAAAAAGCATAGAGGAGTTAATGGGTATGGAGGGGAATATAAGAAAAAGGTATTATGCCGCGTGGAATGCAATTATAAATCAGAATATAAATTTTGAAAAGCGGGTAATGCATCCACCGGATAATATGATAAACTCATTAATTTCCTTTGTGAATTCTCTTGTATATACGAGGATTCTGAGTGAAATATATCACACGCAATTGAATCCAACAATAAGCTATCTGCATGAACCTGGTGTGAGAAGATTTTCTCTCTGCCTTGATCTGTCAGAGATTTTTAAACCACTTATAGGTGACAGATTGATTTTTTCGCTATTAAATAAGAACCAGATAACAGAAGATTCATTTACAGAAGAATTGAATTTCTTACATTTAAAAAAATCAGCTTCGCAGTTGATTGCATCAGAGTTTGAAAACAGAATGAAGCAGACGATTATGCATAAGGAAATTGGTAGGCAGGTATCATATCAATATCTCATGCGGTTAGAGTGCTATAAACTGATAAAGCATCTGCTTGGAGAAAAAGAATACGAAGGGTTCAGAATATGGTGGTAGAAAATGTATGTGATAATGGTGTATGATGTGTGTCAGAACGACAATGGACGTAAAAGGTGGGCTCATATTTTTAAAACCTGTAAAAAATATATGTCCCATATTCAAGATTCGGTATTTGAAGGCGAATTGTCCAATGTGCAGTTGACAAAAATGCAGAAAGAATTAGAACCCTATATTGATGAGACGCAGGATTCAGTAATTATTTTTAAAAGCAGGCAGCAACGATGGTTGGACAAAGAATTCTGGGGTAAAAAGGAAGATCTGACGAGTTTTATGCTTTGACTGTCGGTACGTAATATTGTAAAATAACAGGGAGATCGACAATCCTTATTTTATCGGTGATAATCCAGATATTGCCGGAACACGTCAATATAAATATAATTGATGTCTGCTTGGTCGACAGAAGTGCAACGATTATTCTAATAGATATAAGGCTTCTGAAGATCTGGGTTGAAATAGATACATAGTGGAATGTAAATAAATAAAATCAGCAGTAAAATTGCTGGCAAAAGCGGTTGAAATAGATACATAGTGGAATGTAAATCTTTTCCGGTCATAATTACTAGGAGGTGCATCATGGTTGAAATAGATACATAGTGGAATGTAAATGACGGACATCATGAATTGCGAGAATTGAATGATTGTTGAAATAGATACATAGTGGAATGTAAATGATTTATTGCTGTAATTAAGCTAGCATTTTAAGGAGTTGAAATAGATACATAGTGGAATGTAAATTTCGATGCAGCTTATCCAGATGCTTCATCTGTCAAGGTTGAAATAGATACATAGTGGAATGTAAATATTAATCCGTCAATGCACATCATACCTTGTCTGTATGGTTGAAATAGATACATAGTGGAATGTAAATGTGCTAACGGGTATACGGGCAGAAAGTAGGTATATGTTGAAATAGATACATAGTGGAATGTAAATAAAGACTGCAAAAGAATACTAAGTTTTTAAAAGGAAAGTTGAAATAGATACATAGTGGAATGTAAATAAAATCGAGAATCCACACCCTCGGGCAAATTTTTCCAGTTGAAATAGATACATAGTGGAATGTAAATCAAATTAAGGAATTTAAAAGTAGACTATTATGTAAATGTTGAAATAGATACATAGTGGAATGTAAATTGTACAATCTGACAACCGCAAAATCTACATTCTAGTTGAAATAGATACATAGTGGAATGTAAATTACACATAAACAAGGTACTGCGGAACGTTTGGCAGCTGTTGAAATAGATACATAGTGGAATGTAAATAAAGGTCGGTCGACCAATCGGATATCGGTTTCCGCGTTGAAATAGATACATAGTGGAATGTAAATAACGGTAACATTGTAGTTAATGCATCATTAACTAGTTGAAATAGATACATAGTGGAATGTAAATACAGTTACAGCGGTTACGGTTACACCGTCAACTGCAGTTGAAATAGATACATAGTGGAATGTAAATAGGACAATTCCAAGTGCATTGAGAGCGTTCTCAACGTTGAAATAGATACATAGTGGAATGTAAATAAGTCGGCGGATTTAACAGCGACTATGACGGCTCGCAGGGTTGAAATAGATACATAGTGGAATGTAAATTACAGAATATGAAGAAGAAATTCTTAAGTTACTTGGGGTTGAAATAGATACATAGTGGAATGTAAATCTTATTATCTTTAAATCGTACAGGTCATAGTGTTCGTTGAAATAGATACATAGTGGAATGTAAATTTAATTATTTCCAGCACAGCACGAACAAGCGGATTAGTTGAAATAGATACATAGTGGAATGTAAATAACTTTGCGATAGGGTGTTTTGTAAATTCGTATAATTGTTGAAATAGATACATAGTGGAATGTAAATCATATGTAGCAACTAATGATAACGTATCGTTCATGTTGAAATAGATACATAGTGGAATGTAAATTACGAAAGAATTTAAGGTTGGAACGGTGCGTTTCGGGTTGAAATAGATACATAGTGGAATGTAAATACAATGTAAAGAGTGTATTTTAAAATTAGTTAGTTGTTGAAATAGATACATAGTGGAATGTAAATACTTATGGTTCATCTTGTCCTTGGGATTCGTCAAATGTTGAAATAGATACATAGTGGAATGTAAATTAATATACCAGCTTTTAAAATATGAGAAGAAAGGGGGGGTTGAAATAGATACATAGTGGAATGTAAATCAGTCTTATCCTTAGTCTTATCCTCAGTCTTATCCGTTGAAATAGATACATAGTGGAATGTAAATCTATTCTCGACAGTCATCGAAATTGTCAATTCACTTGTTGAAATAGATACATAGTGGAATGTAAATGTACAGGTTGTAGACAGAACGAGTGAAACACACAGGTAGTTGAAATAGATACATAGTGGAATGTAAATAATATGGTACATTTCGTATTTCTGAAACTGATTCTGGTTGAAATAGATACATAGTGGAATGTAAATGTTTTTACCTTGGGTGCCGGTTTTGCCGTATTCAGTTGAAATAGATACATAGTGGAATGTAAATAAAGGTAGAACTTATGAGTGGCTAGGCAATACAGGGTTGAAATAGATACATAGTGGAATGTAAATACGATAAATGCTGTGACATAGGCTGTTGCCTTTTTCGGTTGAAATAGATACATAGTGGAATGTAAATATTTCTTTGACAGACAGCGGTATCAGTTTCAAAGAAGTTGAAATAGATACATAGTGGAATGTAAATAAGAACATCTTAGAAAGTTCCTTTTCCTCTCTAAACGTTGAAATAGATACATAGTGGAATGTAAATAAAGGTGTTTTGTAATCGTCTTTACGTTTATCAACAGTTGAAATAGATACATAGTGGAATGTAAATCTGAGCGGAGTTGTTGGCCAAGCAATTTAATAGTAGTTGAAATAGATACATAGTGGAATGTAAATTTGTTCTATCCTTTCTTGGCTTTAATCGTAGCCACACGTTGAAATAGATACATAGTGGAATGTAAATTTCAATGTTAATTGCACTTATTGCTCTCTGATAGAGCGTTGAAATAGATACATAGTGGAATGTAAATAATATTGGTTATTTGGAGTTTGAAATGGACGGAATTTGTTGAAATAGATACATAGTGGAATGTAAATATCGTAGTTTTGCAAATCAGACCGTGAACGATAATCAGTTGAAATAGATACATAGTGGAATGTAAATAACTTTGCGATAGGGTGTTTTGTAAACTCGTATAATGTTGAAATAGATACATAGTGGAATGTAAATTGATGAAAACTGGGTACTTTTCGACGATGACGCCGAGTTGAAATAGATACATAGTGGAATGTAAATAAAGCCGTTACGACACGGCAAAGAGACATTACACCGGTTGAAATAGATACATAGTGGAATGTAAATTTACTTTTACTTATAATAATGTGACACATTCTATTGTTGAAATAGATACATAGTGGAATGTAAATAAACTACATTATCTGATTTTTGTTATATACTTGGTGTTGAAATAGATACATAGTGGAATGTAAATGAAGTTTATTCCTATCGTATGTTACACATTGAAATTGTTGAAATAGATACATAGTGGAATGTAAATAAAGATTACATTCATAATGACGGTACTGGCGATTCAGTTGAAATAGATACATAGTGGAATGTAAATATATAAATAGCAGGAGGACTTGAATTAATGGCTGACAGTTGAAATAGATACATAGTGGAATGTAAATATGGATGAGATACTCAAATATGTTGATGCTATCATTGTTGAAATAGATACATAGTGGAATGTAAATTTTTAATCTCTCGAACAATAGAGAATATGCAGTCGCCGTTGAAATAGATACATAGTGGAATGTAAATATCATTAAACTAAACTCTATAACTGTTGGGTATTTGTTGAAATAGATACATAGTGAAATGTAAATATGACTATTATTGAGTCATCCGATTTTGACTGTATGTTGAAATAGATACATAGTGGAATGTAAATAGAAATGCGTGGTTATTGCTCATATCGTCAAGTTTTGTTGAAATAGATACATAGTGGAATGTAAATAAAAAAGAAAAATATACAATCAAGGACGTTAGAAGTTGAAATAGATACATAGTGGAATGTAAATGACTACTCCGGGAATTTTGACAAACTATTGTCCGCGCTGGTTGAAATAGATACATAGTGGAATGTAAATGTAGGAGGTGCTTTTTATGGATTTTGCTCAAGCTGAGTTGAAATAGATACATAGTGGAATGTAAATCAGGTAGAATAGAAAAAATATAAAATGTTTCACGTGGTTGAAATAGATACATAGTGGAATGTAAATTTAATCGCTGAAAAGATAATGATTATTTATCAGGACGTTGAAATAGATACATAGTGGAATGTAAATGTCTGTATGTTTCCTCGTGAGATATTCTGTCAGTTAGTTGAAATAGATACATAGTGGAATGTAAATGTATTGTGACTTTGTAAAAATGCTGATAGTTCATAGTTGAAATAGATACATAGTGGAATGTAAATTAAGTCAATGGGATATTCCAATACTTCAATCTATCAAGTTGAAATAGATACATAGTGGAATGTAAATGGATGCCGTCTTAAATTCTGACACGAAAAATTCAAGTTGAAATAGATACATAGTGGAATGTAAATCACTGTACGGCCGCAGACCTTCCGAATTGATAGAGGTTGAAATAGATACATAGTGGAATGTAAATTTGATAAGGACAAGGACGACAAGGGAGAGGATAAAGTTGAAATAGATACATAGTGGAATGTAAATTAAGTTGCTCTCTTAATTTGTACCGTTTCGCTCTGGTTGAAATAGATACATAGTGGAATGTAAATTAAATTTACAAAATAGTTCTGAATTATATGTAATAGTTGAAATAGATACATAGTGGAATGTAAATAAAAACAAAAAACTTCAACTATTGAAAAAGCGAAAGGTTGAAATAGATACATAGTGGAATGTAAATTTTATTATTGACAATGCTTAGTTCTGTATTTGTATGTTGAAATAGATACATAGTGGAATGTAAATATCATCATCTGCTGAGATATGGATATGTTATCCACCGTTGAAATAGATACATAGTGGAATGTAAATGAAGAAGAATCTGAAGGATCATCCAGCAGCGCGAAAGTTGAAATAGATACATAGTGGAATGTAAATAGGGATGTAATATTGTATTTCAAGCATAAGAAGTACGTTGAAATAGATACATAGTGGAATGTAAATTTAATGCAATCTGGGATGCGGCTTTCTTTTCTATAGTTGAAATAGATACATAGTGGAATGTAAATAAAATCAATCCAAAAATCTAAGTAAGAACTCATAGCAAGTTGAAATAGATACATAGTGGAATGTAAATGATGATGAACCGGATTCTGATTCAGGAAAAAATTCGGTTGAAATAGATACATAGTGGAATGTAAATCAACTCCGGACTGTGCCGGAGCTGCGCCGCCAGGGTGTTGAAATAGATACATAGTGGAATGTAAATAGAATAAAAAGACTAATTAGTTTTATAAAATCTAAGTTGAAATAGATACATAGTGGAATGTAAATTTATGACTGGTTTAGTAGATCGTATTATGTTATGAGTTGAAATAGATACATAGTGGAATGTAAATACTTGCATGATAGACGCGGCTGCCCTCTGCGCGTTGGTTGAAATAGATACATAGTGGAATGTAAATACTGATCCGCTTCGGCAAAGTCCATAATAAGCACCGTTGAAATAGATACATAGTGGAATGTAAATAAGTTTTTATCGTTGGTATATACAAGGGTGTAATCGTTGAAATAGATACATAGTGGAATGTAAATGCCTTTACGCAAATAAAACATATAATTGTCATTCAGTTGAAATAGATACATAGTGGAATGTAAATCATTGTGCGGTACCGTGGTTGTTCCGGATGCAATCGTGTTGAAATAGATACATAGTGGAATGTAAATGTGACTACATCCATATACGAATGTAGTAACAGAACGTTGAAATAGATACATAGTGGAATGTAAATGAAGATTACGCGGATTTTATGGAGGATTAGGTTATGTTGAAATAGATACATAGTGGAATGTAAATTTCTGCTATTCGTATGACAAAGAATTGGGTATTTTAGTTGAAATAGATACATAGTGGAATGTAAATGTAAAAACCTCAATAACCATTGCAATTAGATTAAGTTGAAATAGATACATAGTGGAATGTAAATTATAATATTATAGTGCTGGATATGTTCATCCGGTAAAGGTTGAAATAGATACATAGTGGAATGTAAATAGTAGCAACTGGCTTAAGTGCCTGCTTTGGAATAGAGTTGAAATAGATACATAGTGGAATGTAAATTACTTATGTACATCGATAAATTCAGAATTACGCTGGGTTGAAATAGATACATAGTGGAATGTAAATGACTACGTCATCGACATAATAATATCTGCCGGCCCAGTTGAAATAGATACATAGTGGAATGTAAATCGTGGTCGTACTGCATTATTACATCGCTCATATCTGTTGAAATAGATACATAGTGGAATGTAAATCATGTTGTACAGAGTGTTAAATCTTTCCCTTCCATGGTTGAAATAGATACATAGTGGAATGTAAATGAAGAGGGCGCACCAGAGCCACCATTGGCGTTATAGTTGAAATAGATACATAGTGGAATGTAAATTGATTATCTTCCGAATTATAACCACGATTGCGACAGCGTTGAAATAGATACATAGTGGAATGTAAATTACCAGTGGGGTGTGTGGGTGACTGCAATTGCTTTCGTTGAAATAGATACATAGTGGAATGTAAATACATTATTCCGGCTGTTGAAGGGGCTTCGACAACTAGTTGAAATAGATACATAGTGGAATGTAAATAGAAAGTCAAGATGTAGAAAATCGCATACAATTAGGTTGAAATAGATACGTAGTGGAATGTAAATACGAGAAGAAGCGGAGTTGATACAACAGTTTCTCCGGTTGAAATAGGTACATAGTGGAATGTAAATACAAGTGACAATATCAGAGATAAAGTGAGCGGTAAAAGTTGAAATAGATACATAGTGGAATGTAAATTGGGTAAAAAATGGATTTGGTTTATTTGGAAACAAGTTGAAATAGATGCATAGTGGAATGTAAATAGATAATAGTCTTTTATTATCTTCTTTGCTGTTGGTTGAAATAGATACATAGTGGAATGTAAGTCCCACACACTCACTCTTGCGGTTGAGTCAACAATCGGTTGAAATAGATACATAGTGGAATGTAAATTTGATTGATACTGCGCTCGGTGTTGGATTTCCAAGGGTTGAAATAGATACATAGTGGAATGTAAATATCCTTGAAGATGAAGAGGATTAAATAATACATCCGTTGAAATAGATACATAGTGGAATGTAAATTAATATTCAAGTATTCTGTAAAGCACACCGCACCGCTACAGCACCGACGAGACGGTTTGAGAACCTTGTAAGTAAATAAAGGTGCAAAGCTTACCTGATTACTTGATTATTTGAATTTTTGTTTGAGAGCCTTGTGAGTTGTAAATGTCAATATAAAAATGCTCAAAAAGTGGAAAATAAAAATGTACATTTTCCAGAGTGCTGCTGATATGTAATCACTTGATTTTAGAATTTGGAATAATTGAGTTGTTGTAAAACATAATGGTAAAGAAATCATCTGCATATCTCAACAGGAATTATAATTCGGTATACTTGAATAAAAAATTAAATGCAAGATAAGTTATGACTGAT
>ULXT01045296.1_pt1 | contig 11475 bp, 10 predicted proteins | sample 1961571 | NCBI WGS metagenome assembly ULXT01 (sample SAMEA4835846, study PRJEB28245) | human gut metagenome | biome: gut microbiome; material: fecal sample | place: Denmark | collected 2008
TCCGGAAGCTCCTGCACGCACCGGTCATAGACACAGTGCACGCCGTGGCCGAGCCATCCGGTGTATGCGGAATCGGAGTACCAGGAACGTTCCCAGGAAAGGGGGACGGGGGAAGGGAAACGGAAATCCATGCCTTCGTAAACCACAACGCCGCCGACCAGGTCCACAGGCTCGAAACCTTTTCTGCATAATTCATCTGCCAGTTTTTGTGTACCTGGCACTTTTTTCATTATGTTGCTTCGTAGGATTTTAGTGTTGAATTTTGATATGGCTGTATGGCCTGCTTCTTTTGCGCTTTTTTTGATGACTTCGCCAAGGCCTTTTGTCTTCCCTTTAATGGATTTTCCCAGTTTGCCGATTCCTTTTCCAGCCAATTTGAGAAGTGAACTAAACCCTATGCTGTATAACATGCCTTCAGCTATGCCGCCAATATCCGGAATATATGGACCGCCCACATACACGGGTTTTCCCGTGGTCATAGGTATGGAGCAGGAAGTAGGAGCAAAAAGGGTTGGAGTCAACTTGAACTTGGTTTTCTTGCCTTTTCCTATCGAGGCTGACAGGGGCAGTCCTACATCATTGCATGTCATAACCATGTACCCTTTAGGACTCAAACGGCTGCCGTCGGAAAAGACCTTCTCCGATGAGAAGAAGTTCATGCTCTCATGGCCGATGACCGGCGCCATTGCGAATGCCCCGGCAAGCGGGATGTGGGACATGGTGAAGAGAATGCCGCTCGTATCGGACACACCTCTTTTCAGTCCGTTTACGGTGACGTTGGTCCCCAGAAACGGAATATAGTCAGCCGGGTCAATCACCATCCCCACGTAAGGGTGGATTGGATTGTAGGGAGGGACGGTTGTCGTATGGACGTCAACCCCAGTGACTATCGTCAGATGTGTGTCAACGAGCAACATGGCACTCACATTTTATTTTGATTATATAACAATTACATGTTGAAGTTTAGAACACCACCTTTGATATTGGTAATATTGTCTCCAATCACATCGATAAGCTTTCCGCTAATGCCGACACTTTGTGTGCCGGTGGATTTTATCGTTGGAGCATCTTCTTTTATTATGGTGGAACTTTTGATGGAGGTTTCTGATGTTCCCTCAATCATTGTCTTGTCGCTTGTAACATTCACTTCTTTTTGCCCATTGGTATCGACCTTTTCATCAGCGTGAATCTCAATGACCTTGGAGTGTAATGTAATTTTTTCTTCTGAATCTATAGTGATGGTTTTGTCGCCGTTTAGCAAAAACTTGCTGCCGCTCGGATCCATGATGAGGATGCTACCGGCATCATCGTCAATGGTGATGGTACAGCCACTCCGGGTAGTCAGACTTTTCTTTTTGTTTCCGCTGTCTCCGCCGGTTCCCGTTTTCCCGTTGAACAGGCTGCCCATGACAAACGGACGGTTCGGGTCATCATATCGGAATCCTACTAATACGATGTCATCTTTTTCAGGGATAAAGACAAATCCTCTGTTGGTGGTCACCTGGTCGCTTTTCCCGGCATCAGGGGTCATTACGCGTATCCATGAGGTCTGCATACCTTCAGTCTGCCAATTCATTTTTACCTGTACGCGCCCTTGTTTCTCTGGGTCGTCGTTGCTTAGCACTATGGCCTGTTGGGTCTGTGCGACAGGTAACGGCACGTCTGGTGCCGGAAGGTTGTGCACTGAAGAACTGAGTGCGGTAAATCTATTGGTGTAGCTATTTCCTGAACCAATTATATGGGTTATTTCCGTGATAATGTATGCACCAAGGGACTGTTCGGTAAATTTGGATTTTTCTTTTTGAATGGCTGTCTGTATTTCAATGACACTGCCTACTGTCAACTCATAACAGTCACTTTCGCAGGTAATATAATGAGAAGCTGCTGTGTCGCTCTGTTGCTTTTTCTGGAAATAGCTGTCTAGCTCCACTTTGTTGGATACACGTGGTTCTGCCGCTTGATGGGCTGGTGATTTGAAAAGTCCTATGGAAGCCTGAAAAGCGGACTGACCTAAAGTGTTCAGTCCTTGAGGTGCATCAGGTGAAGAACTGTCAAATGTCTGGTCATCTGGAGAATGGTATGACTGCCCCCACAATGGACGTGCAAGGGCTTGAATGGAGATGTCCAGGCTTTCGAGATTTCTTCCGTACATCAAAGGTATGCCGGAGGAAAGCGCAGGCTTGCCAAAGACAAGTTGTTTCCCGTCGTAATACAGCCATTCGTGGTATTGTCTTGCCAATCGCCTGATGAAATCAAAGTTGGTCTCCCTGTATTGGCATTCATATTCGATTTTCTCTGTGTATTCCGGAGAAGCCAATACTGTCACTCCTGTTTTTTCACATACCTCACTGACGATGTTGGCCAATGTCTTGTTCAGCCACGAGGCACAGTTCAGGTCTGATTCCAACAGGAAAGTGGTAGAAAATCCGGTTATAAGCAGGTAGCCATGATTGCCGTCTGCACGATGTAGCGAAACATGGGTAATGATTCCTATAAAGACATTACTTCCCATTTCAATATTAACCTTCTTTCCCAACCAGTTCTTGGCTTTTTCCAGGGAGTGTGTGGCATAGTCTTCACCTTCCTCTATGTCGAGACTGATTTCGAAATAGTGGTGATCATTGATTACCTGTTTCAGCATAATCTCTTGAAAAGAGTAGTGTGTATTCCCATCTATGCTGATTGTTATCTTTTTTTCTTCCATCGTGAAAACCGTATGTTAAATGTTTGACAGCAATCGAATTTTTATTCGTGGATTCGCCTCTAAGCATATAAGCAAAAGAGGAAATTTCAAGGTATAATCTTTTGAAATTTCCTCCAATGTCCATCTTTCATGTCTTATGTTTGCGATAGGAGAAGTAGGAAAACAAAACATCATCCCTGCAAATCGCAAATATACATTAAAATTGGCATAAATGCAAATTTTATCACAAAAAATTGCTTACTTCTGTTCCCGCTCTACTTTTCCGAGAAGATTTTATAGTATTTTGATATTTAATCTCCTTGTGCGCAATTAACTATTTCAGTTATTCTATACTGTATAATCTGTAAGATATTACCCTACATCACTCAGCTCATGATTTAAATCAAATCTCAACACATAGAAAATGCCGTTTTCCACATAACCGAAACACCTGTTCCGCTGAGTGATTCTGAATTTTTTAATACCTTTTTCCCATTGTTCGTTGGAAAAATAATGCCTGCTTCTCTTATTTTTATTATATGTCTTATAATCCAGTCCTTTATCTGTCATAATGGCATTCCAGTCCAGTTTTTCAAATTTAGAGAATGAATCAATAAATTCACTTTGATTTTCATTGTCAATAAGGGAAAATCCATTAGAGTCATCAATAAGGCTGAAATCAAGTTTACCGCCACTAAAACGAGTGGTAATATACTTTTCAAGGGGCAGTTCACCTCTTTCAAACAGAATAGAGTATAATTGCTTTTCTTTCCAGATATTGCTTACCTCGATTTTTTCCCCATCTTTGGTTACGGTAATCGGATGATTTTCATATGGGGACCTTATAAATGAGAGAAGGCAGACCGGACGGGCAGTAGCTTCAGCTACAGAACTGCCTGACACATTTGTCTCATCAACCATATACTTTGCATGTGGGTCCTGTAGAGGAGCATTATCCCAAAACGGATCATAAATAGCGCGTGCCAATGTGCTCTTATACATTCTGGCTTCATCTATAATACGGGTTTCCTGTGCTTTCAGCAGGTCATGAAGAGTTTTATCAGGAGTGGCTTGTGCTCCATAAAAATCCATCTTCTTGAACAGGCATCCGATACTAAATGACAGAGCGTCCCGCAATGCCTTGTGAAAAGGCGGCATCCCGTTCTTCCAGAAATCTAGACTGTCACTGAATTGACCGTTTAGTGACAGCTCATTAATAATAATACCGTCCATCTTCTTATAATTTCAAAATGGCATCCAAGTCTATATCAAATTGTTCAAACATGCCAGGAATATATGACAATATTCCTCCTTGAGGACTAAATTCCACACGCTCGGCATGTGTCAGACAATTTTCATCTTGCCTGAAATTATATACAGCGACATCGGACAATGCCAGTTCATTCTGGCTGATCAGACGCCGGATGCCGTTAAACAGGTGGTCGCTATGACTCTCTATGATGATTTGCACACCGGCTTTCGCAATCTGTGCCATAAAATCAATCAGGTCAGCTTGTGCTTTCGGATGCAGATGGATTTCTGGATTCTCCACAATCACCACACCTCCTTTCGGGGTGGCAAAACAGGCAATGATTACTTCAGTAATGAAACTTACTCCAGTACCGACATGGTAGGGAAAAAGTTGTTTACCGCTACGCGTCTCATATTTTACATAATGGTTATTTCCTGTTGTTTCCACTACTAACCGGTAGCCGGTCAGTTTATCCAGTTGGTGATTCACTTGCCCTTCCAGGGTTTGAGTACCAGGAGCCAAAATCAGAGCGGCATCCAATGAATCTAAACGGTGCTTGGCATAGTAGTCAATCACAAATTCCCCGTTACGTCCCAGTTTATTTTCTGTGTCAGAATTTATGGGATGTATATATGCGCCTCCAGTACGTGTTGCGGGTAGATACAACAGATTTCCACTTCCGAGCATTTGCAATAAATCTGAAGACGAATCATCCATTTGTTCTACGAGAGTGGATTGAAAAGAGTCATCTCCTGGGGTGAAACATAGAACTATTGGTTTTTCGTCATTGTACGAGATACCGATTTTGTATGATTTGGCGTTGGTCACAAAGTTCCTTACGTCATTGAACTTTGACGCTTCCATCAATCGACTTTTTAAGCCATGTTTACCTTTATTTTCCGTCAGATTATCCGAAACAGTCAGCAAGGCCTGCAATGCAGTGGATTTCCCTGATGAATTCGGACCCGCGAAAAGATTCAGCGATTTTAGTTCCAACGAACAATCTGTAAAACATTTATAATCCTTTATTGTAAAATTCTTTATCATAGTTCATATTATGGATAAATCGGTTTATAATTTCATAACGTTTTTCAGTCTGTTTACCACTATCTACAGAATGGGTCAGTGTATCCAGATAGTCTCTATCAAGTATTAATTGCTCATATACATTTTGAATTTGACAATAAATTTGCTTGTTTTCTCCATGTAGTTTGGACAGAAAATAACTGAAACTCTCAAAAAAAGCCATGTTTATTGGTCTTTTTTTGCCAGTGGACGAAGGTAGTCGAAAACCTCCTGATGTGGACAGCTGTAAAGCGAGTCTCATGGCATGCGTAAATCGGGTATCAAGTTCTTCAAATAATTTGTCTTCCGGATTTAAACGGTTGAGAAAACGCATTGTTTTCCCTAAGAAATCTTCCAGGTTACTTTTATATTCCAATAGGTTGTTCGTGTCAGGATCTATGGTAATATGTTCTTGCCACAAGCAAAAAGCCACAAACCGTAGTACCAGATACCTGTCTTTCATATGTTTGGCAGGAACGGAATGTTCTGTAGCTTCAACAAAAACGTCCTTTTCTGCTAGACGGTTGATTAGCTTTGTGGCATTTCCCTGATAAAGTGCATTACGCATTTCCTGATTATTGAGTCGTGTTCCTCCTCTGTTCACACGGTCAAACAAATCAAAAGTGACCCGGTCGCTGGTTGGAGCTTTAATTACATACAAAGTCAGAGAGCAATCTTCTATCTTATTTTGCTCTAACAAACTTAAATCATTAAATCGACAGCCATTTTTGTCTTTCAGAATAGTAAGTTTTCCTAACGTAAACTCATTATTTATAAAGCTGAACAATGTGCTCAGGCGTTGCTTGCCATCCACAATAATATATACACCCTTTTCATCCTCTTTCACATAAATTAGTGGCAGGGGAATGCCCATCAGTATGGATTCTATCAGTTCGCTTTTACGTTTGGTATTCCATACTAGGCCTCTCTGGAAGTCTGGAGCCAAATTTAGCATTGGAGGAGTTTTTTCCCACTTCCGCTTTAGTTGAAATACGGAAGCTGAATCCCTGGCTATATTAAGTACAGCGTCCGGATATAATGAATCCAGTTCAGGGGCTTGTTGATTTGAAACTGTCCGCAGGGTATATTCTCCTTCAAAATCCATTTGTAATTCCTTTTTAGACTATATTATGCAAATATACGATGTTTTTCTTATATGCCCTCTAATTCTTTCTTTATTTTACGAGTTTCCCTTGGGTTTTTGATGTAAAATAACAGATTTTAATAGTGAAATTTTGGAAATTCCGTGTAAAAGTTTAATGTGCGGCTTTTGATATTTGCAAGATATCATATCTACATCAGTTGTTTTCCGTTATCAGTTCAAATTTGCATCTCAGCCCAAAAAAATATTGTCGTCTTCATGAGTTTTGAAAACGACAATATTCTTTTTACAGTTTATGACCTTTTAAAAAGCACACTTATTCATCAGTTTTTCGGCCAGCGGTTGTCAAGTGCCGCATTACCCACATTGATAAGTTCGGCAGAGAAGGTGAGCGCGATGGTCATCGGTATATCGTTGTTTACGTCAAGTGTTTCCTTGTAGTGTACGATATACGCGTTCTTGAACTCGATTTCCTTCATTTTGGCGTCTTCTTCAATCTTCTTATAGACGATTTTACCTTCCACCTGCTTGAACTGGCTGTTCAGCATGGCTTCGATGGTCGCCGTGTCGTCTGTCGATTCGATAACCACGGACACGCGTCCTCCCTGGATGTTTGAAGAAGGCTTACCCTTCGAGTCAGTTGTACGACTGAATTCATACTCAGAGTGCAGCACGTCATACTCCTTGCCTGCAAATTCCAAAGTAGCTCTAAATGATGCCATAACTAATAGTTTTTAAATGTTAAAAATAGGTTAGTCCCTCTGTTCCTCTTTTCTGAATCCTGACCCTTGGGGTAGAAAACAAAAAAGAGAAAACTTCAAAAACGATCTTTTGAAATTTCCTCCGGTTCTCCCAGTCGATATCTGTTTTATTTGTGGAAAGAGAAGAAGAAAAATAAAACATCATCTTTGTCAGTCGCAAATATAGGGAAATAAAAATGAAGTTCCAAATGTTTTGCCGATTTTCTTCAAAAAATATTTTTCTGCGAATTGAAGTAAAAACCGTTGTTAGGTAGGATTTTACTGCTTAGTTCTTCGATAGTTGATACTCTCTTTCCAGTTTGGCCGCCAGCTCTTTCGAACTGGCTTGCCAATCTTCTCCATAAAGTGACTCCATCCGTTCTTCTATCTCTTTTCGTTTCTGTGCTTCCAGATTATATACTTTATTTATATAGGTGCTGGCAATAAAAGACAGATTGATTGTTTTCAATTCGTTGTCATCCAGTGAATACCCATATTCAAATGCTTCCGTCAGGATAGGCTCGTAGAAAAGTCGGTCTTTTTTCAAGGCAATAAGCAAGGCATAGTTATACTGGTTGACCACAGTTAATTTCAGTTCTTTTTCCTTGGCTATTTCTGCTCCTTTCAAAAAGCATTTGACCGCTTGCCGGGGGTCTCTTGACAAATTGTAGGCAATGCCTTTGTAATCATGGAGTTGTATCAGAATCTGGATACTGTCTTTATCGTCTTTCTTTGCGGACTGCGCTATGTCGATGCCTTTGTCCAGTATTTTATGCGTGAAAGAGAAGTCATTAAAACTTAGCAAGAATCCTCCGTAAATCAAATAGGCCGATGCCCACATCACCGTGCCGCCTATTTCCCGGCATATCTTTATGAGTTCTTCTCCCAGACGTTTCACCTCCTGCTTTTTCCCTGCATTTGCTGCTTCTCCTAATTCAAACAGACATTGACGGTATCTCACTTGCGGATCATGGGGGTCTCCCTGTGTTGCAATTTCTTTATAGGCACCGGCTATATCTTGATTGGGGACTTTAATAAGACATGCCTTATCCTTCATTTCTTTCAGCAGGATGCTGTAAACGTCTCGTCCGTTATAATCTGTCAGAATAAGGCTTATGTGCGGTGGCAATGCTTCTGCCAATTCTTTCAGGCATTTGTTAAGAGAGACTACATCTTCTATTCGATATATGATAATGGTTATGCCTAATATATTACCCGCAACTCCTTCAAAAGCCTTGAAGCTGGTTACCATACGGACATAGAAATCTTTTAGAGCCTTGGCATCATTAGGGTTAAGTTGGGACGCTTCTTGCTTTAAAGTCTCAAATTCAGTCCAGTTCCATTCGGGATATTTCTTCAAATCAGCTTCGAACGAGGTAATCCATTCATTGATTAAGAACGAATATAGCATGATAGGTGATTCATAGTCCGTCATAAAGGCCAGAATGGTGTCATCTGACTTTCCATAAGGAGAACCTTCCAGTCTGATAAATCCTTCCAATAAGGGATAATCTTCCTGATTACAAGTCAGGCAATACACTTTTGCATCTGGACACTCCTGTCTACGTTGTATCCATAAGTCTTGAATTTGGCCTACCCTGATGGCTATCGGATTATGTTCGTTGTTTATCATATCGGATTCGTAGTTTTATTATGTTTAGCAAACTTTGTATTCGTTTTATGTATCCTTTGCTCAAAGACAGTTTTCAGATACGTCCGGATATTTAGCATTTTATAGATATACCACATTAGCACGACAATCTTCATAGATAGCATTCTTACCGCTATAATACGGCTAAAGGCTTAATATCGTTTATTCCCACTTTTTAAGTGAACCTAAATTCTATTCCAATAACAAAGGTATGGATAATTAATGAATTATAGAAGTTTAGATGGCTTTTTTAACAAATGTGTTTTTATTTATTATGTTTGCTGGTATTTCTGATATTCATTTGAATTTATGCTGTTTGTTGTCTGTTTTCTTGCATATTATCATATTAAAGACTATCTTTGTAACCCAAATAGATTGATTATGTGCAAATTCTCTGAATCAACAAAGCAGAAACTCGGTAATGCGATTGTATATATAGCACGTCATACATCCAACCTCAGCAAAACAAAGCTGTTAAAGCTTTTGTATCTGATGGAGGAACGTATGGCGTTGAAATATCATGTCCCGTTTATTGGTATTCCGTTTGAGGTATGGCAGGCAGGCCCTGTAGCGAAGGATGTTTTCGTTGACCTTTCGGACGGTCCGTATCTTCTAAAGAATTTTATCAAAAAGGATTATAGGGATGGAAGTACTTTCATTGAAGCCATAGCTGATTTCGATGACAGTGAGTTCTCTGAATGTGAGATTGAGATGATGGATGAAGTATTGGCTAAATATGGGAGTATGACTGCATCCGACTTGGTTATAGAGACCCACAAGGAGGGTACACTCTGGTATCGGACTGCTGTACGTACCGGATTGCTGGAAGCATTCAATAAGCATGAATGCAACAACTCCGACCAGCAGATCGACTTTACTGAAGCAATGACTGATTGTGCGGCAGAGGATTATCGCGAGAGTTTGAATATACGGCAGACGGCTAACCTCTTAAATGCGGAATCTCATGTTTGAAGAAGGTAATTTGTTGTTTTTCCGTCCTTTTTTGTTTAAGAACGGAGCAGAGCCGCAGGATAAGTTTTTCCTTGTGCTAAAAAAAATGGAGAGTGATATTTTGCTTGCCAGTTTGCCTACATCTAAAGACCATGTGCCATCAGATTTGGAGGTTAAATACGGATGCTTGAACATTCCGGAGAGGATGCTGAATATTTTTGTGTTTATGGCTGGTGAGAATGTGGCGGTTAAGGATGATGGGACACCTTTTGCGTTTGATAAGAATACTTTTATTTATGGCTCCGATCTTGATACTTATCCGGCTGGACAGCTGGATTTGCAGGAACGTATGGCGCAGACTTCTATTGAAAAAATAGGTACATTGGATGAAGATGTTTTCAATAATCTTATTGCTTGCCTGTCAGAAAGCAGAATGGTAAAGAATAAATTCAGAAGAATGCTGCAAGGTTAAACTAAACTCTCTATGATTGATTTAAGTAAGATTGTGGCCAAAGAGGGTATTGGTGAGGGAGGCAATTGGAAAGTATATAGGTGCTTGTTACAGGACTGTTCATCTGTGATTGTCAAGGAATCTAAAGGCTTTGTTGATATGGCCATAAAAGGCTGTATGAAGAATTATCAGCTTATCAAATCTTTAGATATTCCTACTACATCGTTTCTGGAAGTGTCTTCTCTGAATGGCAAGCCTGTACTGGTTACTGAGGATTTGAATAGTAATAATCTATGTTTCGTATCTCCTAATAGCGTAAAGACAGAAAAACACGAATTGGTGGCTTTGGTGGCTTGCTTGAGGGAGAATTTTATTCCTTGTTTATCTTCTGAAAGGATAGATTCTAAGGCTGAACAGTATTTTTATAAGAACAAAATAAAGGAAATTTTAAACCTCCCGTCTTTTTTACAACGTGTTAAAGAAGACATTAACAAGGCTGCATGTCACAATATATCTATTGCCTTCGATTGTTATTTCTTTTCTATCGAGAAAAGTAAATCTTGCTTCGTTATTGATTATAAGATTGCAGATTGGGATAATATAGAGGAATGTGAAGATATAGATTTCAAGGAATTATTGAATGCTAATATTGTGGAGTTCCAGGAAGCTATGTATAAGTTTCTTGAGTTATTTGTTCAGGAAGGAGAAAAAAGGGAACTTTATCAATCATTGACTTCAGAACTGACTCTGTAATATTGTAATAAACTTACTGATATATTTTAAATTGATTATCGGTCTTATATATTTATGTATAATTTTTGGATTGTTTTTTTCAAGACTTTAAATCGGACATTAAACGTGTTGACCTTGGCTTCTGTCATCCTTGTTTTTTGTTTGGATATGTGGCTTTTTGATATTCCCGCTCCTTGCCAGTTCTTTGTCGCTTGTGGGAAGTTTTTTTACGGAGTCGGACTGTCGTTCATTGCCGCCTACATATTCTACCTCATAACGGTTCATTATCCCGAAGTAAAAAAAGCAAGGACAGTTTATAAGGTTTCTGACTTTCCGGCTATGGCAGTAGTTACGAATATCGAACGGATATTCACTGATATGGCAAAGAAGCAAGGAAGGGACATTAAGGGTGAAAGTCTGAATGAAGAATTGATTAAGGATATTCTTTCATCTACAAAATGTTATGGTGATTCAACTCTTAGTGATATTGATTCTCAAGGAGAAGTAAAAGCAATAAACTGGCTTGGGTATATTAAATCTGTTGAAAAAACTTATCGTTCATTTATTAATGATGTCAAACCACTTTATTCTCAGCTCGATTCAGAATATGTTGCTGCTATATCTGAGATTGAACAATATGATTTTTCTCGGCCTATTATGGCGATGCTTCCATTTTCAATTTTACGACAAAAGGCACAGCAGGAATCACAACAAAATATAGACTCAATTACTTTTAAGTCTGGTTTAGAAAAATTTTTTTTAGAACTGGATAATAAATCTCAAGTTTTGCGGAAGATTATTGAAGAACGGTAAGCTTCCAAAATTGGCGTATTGACTAGTATGTCCCT
>ULXT01058311.1_pt1 | contig 11461 bp, 8 predicted proteins | sample 1961571 | NCBI WGS metagenome assembly ULXT01 (sample SAMEA4835846, study PRJEB28245) | human gut metagenome | biome: gut microbiome; material: fecal sample | place: Denmark | collected 2008
TTGTTAATTATTAATTATTAATTGTTATGTTGCTCTATTTTTCCGGTACAGGCAATTCCCGTTGGGTAGCAAATTCTTTGGCTAAGTTGTTGAATGAGCGTGTCTGTGCTTTATTGGATGTGGCTGCTCGCCCCTCATTATTTGATTTGAAGGAAGGCGAGGCTTTGGGATTTGTTTTTCCTGTATATGCGTGGGGACCTCCTGTTTTGGTGACGGATATTCTTGCCAAGCTGCAAGCCAAGCAAGTTCCGTCATACGTGTATTTTGTATGTACCTGTGGCGATGATACGGGAAAGACTGCCGCTATTTTTTCGCGTGCCGTGCAAGAGAAAGGCTGGATGTGCCGGGCGGGCTTCTCTGTGATTATGCCCGAAACCTATGTGTGTCTGCCCGGATTTGATGTAGACCCTAAGGACAAGGAGCGGAAGAAGCTTCGCGAAGCCGTAGGAAGAATCGAAGAGATAGCCCGTTACGTGGCAGGGCGTGCGGAAAAAGAAGATTGCAACGAAGGCGGCTTCCCATGGGTGAAGTCTTACCTTATCCGTCCGTTGTTCAATCGTTTTATGACCTCAGCCGAGAGTTTTCATGTGACCGCTGCCTGCATCTCGTGCGGGAAATGCGTTACGGCTTGTCCGTTGCAGAATGTCCGGTTAGAAAAAGGACGTCCGGTGTGGGGAAAAGATTGTGCGATGTGCCTTTCTTGTTATCATCATTGCCCCAAACATGCCGTCGCTTATGGCAACCTCACGAAGAAAAAGGGGCAGTACACCTTAGATTGATTCATTATATGATGAAATGAATGTCCTCATTTTGCCAAATTGCCTGTAGGGGCGTATTGCATACGCCCGAAATCGTTCTCGTGGATAAGTTGGCGCATCTGGGCGTATGCGATACGCCCCTACATTGGCAGTTTGCGGATATTTTGTCACGCCGGATATTTTGTCACGCCGGAGACCCAGTAGAGACGTCACATTGTGGCGTCTCTGAATACATCCGCAAGACATTCACATACAAAAACATATAGCCTCCCTTCGGTTGGGTAGACGCCACAATGTGACGTCTCTACTACATGCAGTATTTTCGCAAACTAATTTTTGTCACGCCTGATTACAAATACGGCGTGACGCACTGTAGGGTGAAGTTTTTTCACAGAATGTGTTAAATAAATTTTTTCTATTAAAATCTTTTGTTATATTAAATTATTTACATACATTTGCGGGGTTGATAGAGATGATAAAGAAGCTTAAAGATAGTAGTGTCTGGATGTAATTAGGCTGAAAGACAATATGAAAGACACTTCTTTTCAGGCAGACGCCGTTCTCCGTAAGTGTAGGATAGAGATAGAGAGAAGGAGAACGTGCCGGTATAAGAAAGAATGCTGGATATTCAAGAAAAAAGAATTGTCCTTTGCGGAATCTGTTTCGCGCAAAGGCGAAGGCTGTATTATATAATAAGGTATAATATGAGAAAGATTACAAAAGTAAAATGTGTGAGGTATGTCAGTACCGGCATTCTCTGTTTATGTGTGGGGCTTGTGCTTTCGGTAGTTTCCCCTACCCGAATGCAGGCACAAACGTCTCATGAAGGTCCTAAGATAGCTGTTAAGACCAATGCTGTCTATTGGGCGACATCGACGCCGAATCTTGCTTTTGAGTTCGGCTTGAAACCCAAGTTGACACTTGATGTCTTGGGCGGTTACAATCCCTTTACGTTTCGTGATAACAAGAAGATGAAGCACTGGTTGGTGCAGCCTGAATTGCGCTATTGGCTGTGCGAACGCTTCAACGGCCATTTCTTGGGCGTACATCTGCATGGAGGTATGTTCAATGTGGGCGGTGTCAATGTGCCTTTCGGCTTGTTCTCGGCATTAGAGAAATACCGTTACGAAGGGGAGTTCTACGGAGGTGGCATTAGCTACGGATACCAATGGGTATTGGGTAAGCGGTGGAACTTAGAGGCTGAAATCGGTATCGGTTACACACGGCTTAATTACGACAAATACGAATGCCCCAAGTGCGGAGAGTGGTTGGGGAAAGATTCGTATGACTTCTTTGGCGTCACCAAGGCTGCCTTGTCCATAATCTACATTATTAAATAAGGAGGATAAAGCGATGAAACATGCTAAAATAGTAGGGCTTGCCATGGCTTTGATGGCTTGTGGCGGCACGATGATGGCACAGTCGGATTATACGGGACAGGTGCGTGTAGAACCTTCGGTAGTAAAAAGCGGTCCCGATGTGAAGGTGCGTCTCGATATGGCATTGGATAATGTGGACCTGAAGGCGCAGCATGCGTTAGTGCTCACTCCGGTATTGCAGTCGAAGGACGGGCAGATAGAAAAAGCGTTAGCTCCGGTCATTGTCAACGGGCGGATTCGTCAGAAAGTGTACGACAGAGAACAGGCTTTAGGCTATGCCGATGCAGAGGTTGTGCCATACGCCGTAGTGCGCCGGGAGAACAATGCCTCCCAGCAGGTGGCTTACGAGGTTTCCGTTCCTTACGAGAAATGGATGCGCGGGGCAAATTTAGTGTTGCGTGAAGAAGCGGAAGGTTGTGCTTCGTGCGAGATGGGCGAATACGAACAGGCGTTAGGCACCATTCTTCCGGTGCGTCAGATAGCGGAACCGGCGTATGCAGCCGTCTATGTAGAGCCGCGCGCCGAAGAGGTGAAACGCCGTGACGAGCAATGCGAACTCCACCTGAACTATCGGGTAGGGCGGAGCGAAGTGCTTCCCAATTTAGGCAATAACCAAGAAGAGCTGAAGCGATTGCAAGACATGGTAGACCGTGTACGGGCAAACAACGATTTGACCCTCACCGGCTTCCGCATCACGGGCTACGCATCGCCCGAAGGCAGCTTTAAGAGTAACATGACCCTTTCGGAACGCCGTGCGAAAGCATTGGCAGAACATTTCCGCCGTGCCAACAAGTGGGACCGGAAGCTGTTCACCACCGACTGGAAGGGAGAAGACTGGGAAGGCTTGCGGCGTGCGGTAGAAGCTTCTTCGCTCGATACCAAAGACCAAGTGCTTGCCGTTATCCGCGACGAAGAGAATCCCGATGCGCGCGATGCCAAGCTGCGTGCCATCGATGGCGGAAAGACATACAACACGTTGCTGAACGATTTCTATCCCCCGTTGCGAAGGAGCTTCTGCGTGGTCGACTTTACAGTCCGTCCCTATACGCTTGAAGAAGCCAAGCGGATTATCAATGAGAATCCCAAGCTGCTGAGCCTGAAAGAAATGTATGGCGTGGCGAAGAGCTATCCCGAAGGAAGCAACGAATACAACGAAGCTTTCCTCACCGCTCAGCGTCTCTATCCCAATGACGCCGATGCCGCAACCAATGCCGCTGCGGTATGGATTGCCCAAGGCAAGATAGCCGAAGCCAAAGCTGCCCTGCAACAAGTAGAGCAGACCGCAGGCGTATGCAATGCCCTCGGCATCGTCTATGCAAAAGAGAAAGACTATGCCCGTGCAGAAGAAATGTTTACGAAAGCGGCTTCGCAAGGCAACACTGAAGCAAAAGCGAACCTTGAAGCCTTAAAGAAGTACATCAAAGATTACAATGAAAATAATTACTAATTTTTAAAATGTGTGAGTTATGAAACTTAACAAGTATTTTATGATTGGTGCAATGGGACTCAGTCTTGTTGCATGTAGCGACAACCTGGATGATAATCAGGGTGTGAATGGGAATGCCTCGAATGAGGGGAGCACTTATGCTGCGTTGAAGATTGATTTTGGAAACTCGTCTTCAAGAGCTACGGGTGATTTACCTTCTGGTAATGATCAAGGAACAACAGATCCTACTTATGATGATGATGAGGCTGAAGCAGACAATGAAACTTTGATTAAAGATGTCAGAATTGTTGTTGTAGATGAGAATAGCAATACTGTAGAGAACAAAGTTGTTACGTCTGTTACGCAAAACGATGAAAAAGAAAATATTTATATTTTTCAAATTACTCCGGGAAAAAAGACTTTCTATGCAGTTATTAATGGCAATGCTTTAGGTTTAGAAAATGAATTAAAAGATTGGGATGGTGGAGAATTGACTTTAAATAAGAAGGCTTCAGAACTCTGCGATTACAATACTGCTCCTACGGCAGGCAAGGGCTTTTTGATGTCAAGTGTAGCACCCGTTGCAGGTATTACAATTCAAGATGATGTTGATGAAACCGAAGTAAAGACAGGAAAAGTAAATAATGTAACTATTACGGTTGACCGTGTAGTGGCCAAAGTTACTATGCAAGTGAAAGCTGATATTGATATGAGCAAACAAACAGCTACATTGAAGAATCTTACTTGTCAAATTGGTAATGCAGATAATTTGAAATATGATAAAGATGCTGCAGAGAATGCGAAGTATACACTTGCAGGTACCTATCTGAGGGCAAAAAATGAAACGACAGGAGAGAGAACTTATCGTACTACTCCGTATTATACCTATTTTTTAACTGAAGACTCAAAAGAAGGTTTTGAACAATCTAACTTATTGAGTGGTTCTGCTTCAGCGATTTATACAACAAATGAGGGAGGGGCGGTTACTACAACTCAGGCTCGTTTCTATTGCTTGGAAAATACTCATGACACTGATAATTATGATCAGGGAAATACCACTTTCGTAAGAGTAAAAGCTGAAATGATTCCGAATAGCGCAAAGACATTTACTTATACAGCACAAAGTGGAGAGACTCCAGAGTCTATTAAAATTGATGAGAAAGTAATCTCTGCTGATCAAGCTCTTGAAACATTCTATGTGATTACCTCTGCTCCGGATCAGTCATATCAGGGTTCGTATGTATTCGAATCTGATTTAGTGGCTCTTTATGGAAATAATGGATTGGTATCTGGAGATGCTGCAACAGATTCTGATAAAGCTAAAGCTGTTATTGCTGCATTAGCAGAAAATAACAGAGGCTATGCATTTACAGAGCCTTACATCGATGGTGCTGGTTATTATAACATTTGGGTGAATGATTTGAAAAATGCAGACGGTGGTTACCTGAAAATTGCTCCGGTATTCCGTAATGACTGGTATGATTTGACAATTCAAAGCATTCAGTTACCGGGTGATCCAAAAGAAAATATTGATCCAGAACAACCGATTCATCCGGATACAAATATGGGTGTAGTGGTTGAAATTAGAAACTGGAATAAGGTTTCTCATGGTGTAGACTTGCAATAATCCTCATCGTCCGTCACGGCGGATTTGCAATCCGCCGTAATAGAGCTGCGGATTTGTAATCCGCAACATCCACTGATGTAGTAAGTCGTATAGCATTATTTAGTGGATGTTTCGGATTACAAATCCGATAGCTCGATTACGCTGGATTACAAATCCAGCGTGACAAAGGTCGGAAGATATTGTTAGATGCTCTTTGACACAGACAGAGCCTTGAAAAGGCTCAACGATACGTAACCGCTGGTGAGCGAAGCGAACCTGCGGATAAGAATGCTCCTTACTTATCGGCTTCGAAGAAGTCGAATAATATTAAGGATATACTATTGGACTTCTTCGAAGCCCTGAGTGAAGGACCTGAATAACCGAAGGTTCGCTTCGCTCACCCTCGGTTACGTATCATTGGACGGTTTCACCGCCCTTGTCGAATCTTCCGTCACGGCGGATTTGCAAATCCAGCGTGACGATAGAAGCGTGACAAGAGAGCGTGACAAAAGAAAAAACGAAAAACAAACGAATTGGGGACGCTATCCCCTCATATTGATAGAGATAAAACAAACCTGTAGGGGCGTATCGCATACGCCCGAATGCATACACAAAAAGCGGTTCCTATATAGGTAAACGTTTTCGGGCGTATGCAATACGCCCCTACGGTAAATAAAGAAATAAAAAATAAGAAATTATGAACAAGACACATCATCTGCTTATCCCGTTGTTCGGACTGCTGCTTGCAATGGGATGCCTTACCGGATGCATTAAGGAGGACATGTCCGATTGCCCGCCTCCCGTTAATCCCGAGCCGGAACCAGAACCTGAACCGACTACGGGCACATTGAAACTTGCCCTGACTTATTTCATGCACAACACGCAGGAGAATGGCGAGTATGTAGACCTCTTCAGCCAACAGGTGCGCAAGGTCGATGTGTTTGTATTCGATGAAGAAGGGAACTTCCTGCAGCAGATTACCGAGGAAGCAGCACCCCAATTTGCCGACAATTATACCAAAGAAATTGAATTGCCCGCAGGCAATTATCAGTTCGTGGTGTGGGGCAACCACTACGAAGATGAAACCATGCACAACCAAGGCGATGGCGTTTCGCTGGGTGATGGACGCATGGCACTGCTCTCTGTATTGAACGGAGAGACCGAACTCCCGATGTTGACCGATTCATTGTTCCATGGCATGACGGCACAGCCCGTTACTGTAGTGAACGGAGAAGACCAAGTGATTCCTATCGACTTGATGAAAAACCGAAACGATGTGCGTCTTGTGGTGCGCTGGCGTGAAGAAGGGCATACCGAATATTGTACGCATACCGAACATGCCCAAAGCATTACGGCGGTCATCACCGACAACAACGGAACGTATGATTTCCACAACAATGTGGTGGAGAAGAAAGAAATTACGTACCTGCCCGACCGCTTTGCCGACTGGTACGACCCCGTCTTCCATGGCGACGCCCGTCCGTATCCTACCGAGCAGGAACACGTGTATGTAGCCGATTTCTCCGAACTCCGCTTGATGCTGGACAACGACGATGCGCAGCTCGTCATCCGTCAGGGAGACCAAATCGTATATCAGCGTGGCTTGATGGACCTGATTACCCGCATCGAGCAATACCAGACGCAAGAGGGGCTGGACCGCGAAGACCATTACCTGATAGAACTGGAGTTTGCGTGCAAGCACGAGCCGGAAGATCCTGACCCCGATCCCGATCCAGATCCAGATCCGGATCCCGACCCAGACCCTGACCCAGATCCCGACCCTGACCCGGATCCTGAACCCGAACCGGAGAATCCGTGGACAGCGATAACCATCATCATCAATGGCTGGAACTTGGTAGACCGGCCCGTAGAACTTTAAAATCAAGAAGTATGAAAGAATTTGAAAACAAGATATACCGCCGGCTGCTTGCCCCCGTCCTTGCCTGCCTCGTGCTGGCACTGGCAGGTTGCAGCCAAGATGCCACAGAGGCAGAAGCCCCGTCTTCGCCCACCGGCGGCACCTACCTCACGATTGTGACGCGGGGGATAAATACGATTACGCCTACGGAGTATGAGGATTATGTAGGGAAGTTACGCTTTCTGATATTTGATAGTGAAGGTAAAAACATCTTGAATTTGTCGTTGACAAATGATGGAATTCCTGACATTCCTGACCATACAGGAGATGCCAGCACGGATGCTTCTTCGGTTGTTTTAGACGAACAGAATATAGGACAAATAAGCAGTGGTGTATACACATTTTATTGCATAGCCAATGAAGATGGTTATTCAAATACAGCGGATGAACTTTTATCAGTAGCATTAGGAGTGGATAAAGATATAACAGAAGAATATTTAGATGGCATGCAAGTGAAATTTACCGAAAATGATATTCGTAAACCGACGGGAACGGATAAATATATGTTGATGTCCACGAAACAGGACTTTTTGATTCGTGCAGGTGAGACAAACTCTATAACGATAGTGCTTGACCGTGCGTTGGCAAAGGCGCAGCTGGTGATACAATCAACAGATAAGATTACAGATAATATAAGTGTTTCTTTACCTAAAGATAAAATACCAGCCAGCTATTCTTTGATAAAGCAGGAAACGATTGAAAGTAGTAAAACCTTTTTAGATGCTGGCTCTATTCTTTTGGAAGGCAATGGTGAGATTTTTGATGATAAGGCTTTACCAGATAATGATAACGTAAGTAATGAATATATAAGCCAAGTCGTGTATTTGCCAGAGCGTGCAGCAACAAGCATTAGTGATGCTCTGTATTATAGTATTATTATTGGTAAGAGAACATATGATAATCAAGCACCTATAGCTTATAAAAAAAGTGATCAAACAATGGAATACAACATTATCCGTAATTACGCTTATACTACGATTTGTACGTACGACCCAGCACAACCTGCTACATTGAGCTTGACTTATACCGTCCAGCCGTGGGGAACAGGCGGAGGAGACCATACATTTAACTAATATCGGAGGAAAGAATTATGAAGATATTACGTACTATATATACACTATGTGCGGCAGCCTTGCTATGCAGCAGTTGCCAAGACGAAGAAATGATAAAGCAAAGCGGCGTAAAGGAAGGCATTCCCGTCACGATAGACCTGACTTTCTCTGCGGTTATACCCAAGCAGGAAACGGTAGGTACACGGGCGACAACCGATCCGGAATATCGGGTAAATGACTTGTATGTGCTGATATTCAATAAGAATACGGAGGCGTTGAAAGGAGAGGTGTTGTCGTATGATTATTCAGAGCTAAACTCAACTGATCCTGAAGGGAATAAACAGAATGATGGAACAGGAACATTGAAAAGTATAGAAACTACTACCGGCGAATCTGTGATTTATGCGATAGCGAATGCAGGGATTGCTCCTTCTGAATATGGGACAGTAGAAGGAGCACAGTCTTTTGAAGCGAAGATTAATGCAGTTCAAACCATTGATGACTTGAAGGCTATTAATGCAAAATTGCATAATAATCAAACCAGTAATGCTTTGGAACGTAATGGTACAACCAGACGTTTCCTTATGTCAGGTTCTTTGGATTGTACGATAAATGCCGATAATACAATAACAGTAGCAGGTGGAGGTAATGCTAACATACCTTTATATCGTACAGATTCGAGAATTATATTTAACATCAAGGCAGGGGGAGAAGGGACGAACTGTACAGAGTTTTCGTTATTGTCTTTTCAAGTATGTAAAGTGCCTTCAAGGACCTCTTTGGTTCCATTGAATGATGGCACCAATAATTTGAATTATGATACAGGAAATGAAACTGATGGCGATTATTGGGATACTGAAAGTGGCATACAGCCTAATGAACAGAATAAAATAACATTTTACGTTCCGGAGAATATTAAATCTCCGAAAGATACGTCAGGCGATAAAACAAAATATGCTTATCGGGAAGCATGGACAAAAGGGAGTAAAGGGGAACGGATTTTCACCAATGCTCCTGATAATGGAACGTATGTAATTCTGCATGGAATAGTTGAAGGTACAGTTGATGAATCAACTCAGGTTAGTGATGGAACGGCTGTACGTGCTGCAGTGGATTATATTATTCATTTGGGTGATTGGAGTGAAAATGATTATAGCTCTTTCTCTAATAAACGGAATGTAGAATATACTTACAATATTACGGTAAATGGTGTGGATAATATTGTTGTAGAAGTGGAAACGGATCAAGAAAATGAACCGGGAGCCGAAGGTGATGTGTTTTTTCAAGATGGGCAATATTTTGATATAGATAGTCATTACGAATCGGTTGTAATGACCTTTGCTTCGGAAGAGATTCATAATACAGGAGTATCAGATGATTATTTTACTTGGCGTATAAATTCGCCGTTTGAAAGTACAACGGCGGATGTGGTTTGGTTGCGTTTTGTAAAAAATGACGAGGATCATGCAAATACTGTAATGCCTTATCCTGGTGATAATGATGAAAGTTTAATGACTTTAGATGACTTAATGACAGAGCTTAAACGTATTCGGGATGATGAACCGAATGGAAGTTTAACTGTTACTTGTTTTATTGATGAATATGTGTATGATAATGAACCGGATTGGAGTAAATACACCAATGTACGCAATCGGGAAGCCTATATTTTTGGTGAAATAAAGGACAGTGAGGACGGTAATAGCTCTACAATACATACTAAATATGTTATATCTCAGCGTTCTATTCAAACGCCCGATACATATTATGCAGGTTTGGGATTAGGAATTGAGACTTTAAATGAAACAGGCGATTTACCGATGGGAGAACCTGATAATATGCCAACAGATCATGCAACTGGTCGTGATAATATGATTTCTATGTTGGGTAATAATCTTATAAATGTGGGTACGGATAGCGGTTGGGGATATCAGCCACAATCGGGTAATGCAAATGAATATGAATATTCAATTCCTGATAACTATAAATATGCAGCTTATGCATGTTTGTTGCGCAATCGTGATGAGGATGGTAATGGAGAAATTACCAGTGATGAAATCAAATGGTATCTTCCTGCCGTCGACCAGTATACAGCCTTTTATATTGGATTGAATGCCTTGTCGAATGATGCTCGTTTCTTTACTGGAAATACGTATGCTTATGAACATTACTTCTCAAGTTCATGGGGAAATGGAGAAAATGCTCCATATATAATATGGGCAGAGGAAGGTATTGGTACTCAGGTTTTTAATGGGAGGGATAATTATAACGATAGTGGTGACTTGTTAACAGAAAGAAAAAGAAATTATCGGTGCATCCGAAATTTGGGAACTGGAGAGCGTACACCATTTTTTGAGCAAGATGAAAATAATCCTCTTATCATAACAATCAATCATCAGAGAAGTGAAATTTATAGGGATTTGATGGTTGATGATAACTTGGGGTATCATAACGAAAGACATGCCAATAATCAATTGTATCAACGTTTTCAAGTGGCAGAAGATTACTTAGATAGGGATGGTGACAATCGACGTTTGGAACAACCTGTTGCAGACGAACGAAATGGGGTTGTTTCTATTACTTCTGAAGGTGATACATGGGATGCAAAAGAGGTAGAGAATGTAGATCCGTGCAGTGACTATTATGAGGATCGTGATCAGGGTGATAGAGGTTCATGGCGTATGCCAAATCAACGTGAATTGCTGGTGATGATGACTGCAAGTGGAGTTACAGGGTCGTTGCAAGCGAAAACTGCAATTTTTAAAATGGCAGATTTTAATCAATCAAGTGGTACGCATCAGGTTATGGGTAAGACAACATATAGTTTCTATGATGGAAACTCGGTTAATAAATATCGTTATTTTGTCCAGTCGGAAGTTGGAGATAAGGTGACGGGATTTATTATGCAATTACAGCGCGACCAAGAACCTGATGATACGCAAGAAGCGCGTCAGTGGCGTGGCTTTATCCGCTGCGTCCGTGACGTAGAATAAAGGATGAATGAACTATCTTTATCAAAAACCAGAGGGAAAGCGTTCCCGCGAAATTTAAATTAGTAATCTAGGGAGAGTCCGGTCCGCAGGGATGCGTGCCGGACTTGCTGTTGATACCCTTTTATATGCTTTCGAAAACGAATATATACTGCATCTGCAGTTTCATATATACTGAAACTGCCGGAGAAGATAACTTACTTGGCTGATGCAGTATATCTTCGGAAAAAACAGGGACATAGATAGCTTTTAAAGACATTCTTCTTAAATAAGATTAATTATATGGTTAATGACCTAAGAAGCTGTTTTGAATTTCTCCAAAAAGTTTTTCTTGG
>ULXT01008758.1_pt1 | contig 11456 bp, 11 predicted proteins | sample 1961571 | NCBI WGS metagenome assembly ULXT01 (sample SAMEA4835846, study PRJEB28245) | human gut metagenome | biome: gut microbiome; material: fecal sample | place: Denmark | collected 2008
CTGTGTACTGGTTGCCTTGTAAGCAGAGCAAATGGTTGTTGCTATATCCAACCATTTCTCCAATCTCTTTTTGAGGCAAAACCGTAATCAGATGTTTTTCGGCAAAATCTTCGTAAAGGTAATATTGACCTTTACGAAGGACGATGTGTTTGATAGTCATGATTTTTCTGTTTGAGTGAACGGTGAGGAGGACATCGGTTAGTAACATCCTCCTCTGGGATAACAGGTCTTATCCCATCTTCTCAATCTTGAAGTTGCTGAGACTGCAACCCGGAAGGAGTTTCACGCCATATTTACGTTCTACTTCCATATCGATTTCCTTGATCGTGGGTGGTGCGTTGGTTCCGCTTTTCAGCACTTCTACCCACATTCCCGGCGTTACTTTCCCTGTGACCTTTACGGCAGTCACGCGCCACAAATGATTCATCATAACGAATAATTTTTAGATGTGAAACATAGTTTTGGGCAAATTCTATGTTGGAACTTGCTTTCGGTAGACAAAGGTCGGAAAGGGATGTGCCATATTGCGGCTTAGGAGAATATTATTTGCTGACAAATCAAGCTATAGGGTCTGCACAATACATCCGACGTTTACATGTTTTGCACATTTTCCCTATCCATACGTCATCAAACAAGTTCATGGCTTGTTCTACGATTTCGGGTTGGTCGGTCAGGATGCCGGCCTCAAAGTTGCGGGTAGTTTCCGCTTTCATGCCGATACCAGCTCCGGTCAGGTTGGCACTTCCGATATAGACTTCCGCACAATCGAATACTAATATCTTGAAATGTACCCGTGGACAAAGAACCCGCTCCAGCCTGTCATAGAGCAAGGGATATTTATCAAAATCCTCTCGGAAGGCCGGACCGGGTTCTTTGGCATGAATGAGCCGCACTTCTACTCCTTTCTTTATCAATTCCGCTAACAGGGCTAAGAACGGTCGTTTCGTTTTTCTTGTTTCCACATAGAGGTCTTTGATGTCGGCCGTTCCTATCCACAATGTTTTCTTCACCGAACAGGCTCGTTGAAGGACTTCGGTGTAGTGGGCTTGGTTGGAGATGAAAGTGAACATCAACTATTTTTCTCGTCTACATCCAATATGCGGTCTATAACCGGAATCATTGGACTAACTTCTTTATACACTTCTTCCAAAAAAGCTTTCTGTTCCTCATGAGTCATACAAACAAAAGGTTTTTCAGCTGAATAAGTTTTTTGGAAAGCCACACCCTCTTTCACATCAATGTTTCCATTTATTTGTTCTACAATGCGAATAAAGTCAGGCTCTTTTGCTAAGACCTTACTCAATTGTCTTCGCCTTCCTTCGGTATGCAAATTGAATTGGTATTTTGTCCCAGTCATTAAATTTTCAATGCGCAGAGGATGCCATTCAAAGTGGATTTCCCAACCCCATTCTTCATAATGGATATAGAAGAAACTGCCTTTTTCAATTTCATTTCTAAGGATGACTTTCCGAGAATTGTCGCACAAATTCTGGAAATAAGTTCTTGTTATGCTCTCAAATGGTTCATAGATGTTTGTATGGACAAGTTTTGTCCTTATATTATTCAACAGTCCTTTAATCTTTTCCAAAGAAGCTTCAGCTTTACTAAGTTCATTGATTTTGTGAACTACAGAATCAGATTCTTTCAATCCGAGTTTTTCAATTATTGATGTTTCCATAATGCTATTATTTTCTTTATCTATTTTACGTAAACTAAGTAAACCTTCCAAATGATCTATATACTGCTGAACGGCAGAAAGCAAATATTCCTCCTTAATCTTACAATTTGGAAGGACAATCTCTTTGAGCCAAGGGAGTATATCATCGCGATAATTTATTGGAATAAAACGACCATTATCATCATCCGTAACATCCAAATCAAACTTCGCTTTAGAGGTCAAACTGGAATTGTCAACTTTTTTAAACCCATTACTTGTCAGATATACAACATATATATTCTTGACAGGAATATCGTTCTTGAAAGATTCTATATACCGTTCGATTTGTTGATTCTGGTCTTTTGCCCAATGGATCTTATTTTCAATGATAATTCCAAATTTATTTCCATAAGAATCAAATCCTTTTATGGATCCATCGATATAATCTTTTCCAAATTTTATTTCCGGAGACTTGATGAAATCGGGAATTTCAGAGCAATAACTTGAAAGTAACCCTAAAAAAGAATTAAGAATAGGATAATTATTCTCTTCTTTATATTTCAACAATTTAATAAGAATCCTCGTATGAGCATTTTCATCTGCATGGAGTTCATCTATCAAATTGATGTGATAAGGCAGCTTACTTTTAAGTTTTTGTAGTTTTTCAACTAATTCAAACCAATTGTCTTCACTTATCATGATTTTAAAGTATTAAGTTTTGCCTACTCTTTCGTTTTTCGGCTTCCACGGCTATGATCAATGTAGGAAACAAAAAAGGACACAGCCCCTCTTTCTCCCTATCCATTCGCTTAGGCTCTGGTAAACCTGAAATCAGAATAAGTAAAAGCGGTCTGCGCCCTTGGAAGGGTGCAAACTATGCTTAGACTTATTATTCTTGATTTCATTTCAAATTGTACCAGAATTTAAGCGAATCGAATAATCGTCTATTAGTTATGTAATATGTCTCTAAATTTATCTTTTAACTCGTTAACTTTTTTGTTACGCCTTAAAGTTACAAAGCATTTTTGAATTGCAAAATAAATCGGAGACAATATCACAAACCGCTTTGCTTTACTCCGCCACCTTAAAGTTATACATCGGTTTAATCACATTCACCAACGACATTGTATTATCTGCTGTGTAAGTAAGGTGGCTGCTCCTTAGTGTTATATTAACTCATCGTTGGACATAGGATGTTTCATTTTTCATGAATGTTCTCGTATTCTTCGTCAGAAAGTTCTCTCGACTGGATGACTTTTCCACAATCATTTATCCATGTAACCGTTCTATCCTTACAGAGTATAAAACTATTTTCGTTTACTTGAATCAGTTCTCCATATTCTTTGGCAGAGACTTGTCCTTGACGACTTCCTTCCAAATCATAGACAATAAAGTCATCATCTATTTTGAGCGCTATAAACGTCTCGCCTGCAAGAACCTGTTTGACAGACTTCTTGTCAGACAAAAGGCCATCAAGATATATCCTTTTTTTCTTTGGCAAATTGTCAAACTGCAATACTGCAACAGGGATATAATTCACTTTGCGCGGCTGATCTATGCGATTAATTCCAACCTTAGAAAATTTAATCTCAATACTTGTAATACTCATATCTTTAAGTTTTTATGCAGAACAATTGGCTTGTTCTGAGTTAATTTGAATTTTATCTTCGTTTCACAACTCTCACACTTCTCAAGTTTATTCACATCTCCCTTCTAACTTAATTTGTTTTGTTTCCATGGAACCACTTACGTCAAAAGAAGAATCCGAATAGAATTTAATCTCCGTAATCATAATGTCTTTTTTATCATTATAATTCTTAATTACTCCGCTGCCTTAAAGTTATACACCGGTTTTATCACATTTACCACCGACACCGTATCACTGATGTTTTGAATAATCTCCTCTTTTGGTTTGTATACCATAGGGGATTCGTCTTTAGTGTCTTCGTTCACGCATTCTGTATAGATATTCTGCATGGATCGGGCATAGTCGTCTATACTGATTTCTTTAAAGGCTTGGCTTCGGCTCATGATGCGGCCTGCACCATGCGGGGCTGAAGAGTTCCAGTCTTCATTGCCCTTGCCGATGCAGATGAGGGAACCGTCGCGCATGTTCAGCGGAATGATACATTTCTCTCCGGTACGGGCAGCGATAGCTCCTTTGCGGATGAGGTTATCATCGCTGATGTAGTTGTGGACACTTTCAAATAGGAGTCCGGTATCTTGTTTTTCGGTGACTCCCTGCGTAATCAGGTAATCCATGATGAGTCCTGTAATCATGCGGCGGTTTATCTTCGCCCATTGCTGGCAAAGGCGCATGTCGTGCAGGTAGTCCTCCCGATAAGTGCCTTCCAGATAGGATAAATCAGCAGGTATGGCGGGTTTGCGCATCTTGAATGAATTGTGCAGTTCGCGGATAACGTCCTGTAACTCGTCTTTCCGTCCGGCTTGCTTGTATGCTGCAATCAGGTGATTCTGTTCTTCCATCAGTTCTGCCCAGCCGGATTGGCACTTTACGGCCAATTGCTGATAAATTTGCGCCACTTGCTTGCCCAGATTACGGCTTCCGGTATGTACAACTAAATAAAATAGGTCGTTTTCATCCTTGTTTAATTCGATGAAATGGTTGCCTCCGCCCAGCGAACCGATGGAAAGGTTGAGGCGTTTGGTTTCTTTCAGTTCCCGGTAGCTACGCAACTGCTTGATTAGGTCTTTGCTCTCACGGTAGGCATCCATATACTTTTGTGGAAGCGGGGCATAGCGATTGTCCCGATAATTGCGTCCGGAGGGAATGTGGTGTAAGATAAACTCGTTCAAGGCATGGTAATTTATCTCTTTCATGCAGGCAAACGGTTGTACCAGGATGCCGCAACCGATGTCCACCCCTACAATATTGGGGATAACCTTGTCGCCCAGATTACCCGTAAAGCCGATGACACATCCGGCTCCGGCATGTACGTCGGGCATGATGCGGATTTTGCAATCGCTGAACACTGGGATAGTCAGCAACCGCTCTATTTGCTCAATGGCAGTAGCCTCGATGTTGTCCGTGAATATCTTCACGTCGTGATTCTGAATGGTTCTCATTGTTCTTTCATTTTGGTGATTAGCAAGCACAAAGATAACGGGTAGCCTATGCCGGATTGAAGCACAAGCAATGAAAAATCGGACCAATGCTTTATTTTGGCACAAGAAAATATGTAACTTTGTGGCATAACCATTAAATGACAGCAATATGGCAGCAAATCTTTTTGGACGATACGTATGGCTGATGGACATTCTGCTTAGATACAAACGGCTGACGTTTGAGGAAATCAACGAACTTTGGCAGGAAAGCGGGTTGGGCTATGGTGAAGAACTGCCTTTGAAGACCTTTCATAACCACAAGAAAGCCATCAAAGACATTTTTGATGTATATATAGAATGTGACCGGAAGGACGGATACCGTTATTATATTGACGAACCGGAACGCATAGAGGGAAATAATCTGCGCAGTTGGCTCATCAGTTCATACGCCACATTGAACCAGATACAAGCAGACGAAAAGTTGGAAGACCGGATTATCTTTGAAGAAATCCCTTCGGGGCAGACTTGGCTGACCTGCATTGCGGATGCCATGCGGCGTAACCATGTGTTAAATATTACACACCAAGGCTTCGGCAAACCTGACCCCAGTACTTTTGACATTGAGCCTTACTTCCTGAAAGTAGTGAAACGACGTTGGTATGTGTTGGCACGCAGTCCTTATTATTCCAAGCGGAATAAAGAACGAGGCATCAAGCCAAGTGATGTGTATCTGGTTTATGCCCTCGACCGTATTTCAGACATCCAAGATACGGGCAAAACGTTCAAGATGAAGAAGAACTTTGATGTACACAGCTATTTCGAAGGGTGTTGCGGTGTCATCACCTCTAACGAATCGCCTCAAAAGATTGTTCTTCGGGCATACAATGGTTTTGCAGACTATCTGCGCACATTGCCCCTGCATGAATCACAGCGTGAGATTGGAAGTGATGACGAATCGACTTTCTTTGAATATCACCTGAAACCGACGTTTGACTTCTACCAACTGGTGCTTGCCCAAGGCGACCAAGTGGAAGTGTTGGAGCCGGAATCTGTACGTGATGAGATGCGCAACTTTGCCCAAAACATGTTGAACTATTATACAGAGAAAAAGGGGAACAAGCCGGAATAAACTTCATGGTCATAGATTTTGAGTTGTTATTATCAAATGACTTTTCATCCTCTGTGTCCTCTATGGCAAGTTAACCTCTCTCATAATCCACGAAACTGTATGCATAGGCATGCTTTTCGTCAACGGAATGCGTTTCCCGGTTCACCACTTTCCAGTGGGTCGTGTCGATTTCCGGAAAGAATACGTCCGCTTCTTTCTTGTCATCTTCTATTTCGGTCAGGCAAAGCCGGTCGGCGATAGCCAGGGCTTCGGCATACAAGCCGGCTCCACCTATAATATATATGTCTTCTTCTTTGCCGCAATGCATCAGGGCTTCTTCCAGCGAGTGAAAGCATTCGGCACCCGGAAAGTTGTGTTCTCCTTTGCTTAGTACGATGTTTCTCCGGTTGGGCAATGCCCCTTTCGGAAACGATTCGAAAGTCTTTCGTCCCATAATGATGGTGTGTCCCGTGGTCAATGCCTTGAAGCGTTTCAGGTCATTGGGCAACCAATAAAGCAATTTGTTCTCGAAACCGAGTCCCCGGTTTTTGTTGATAGCCGCGATGATGGTAATCATGGTTGGTTGATGTTTTTTTACCACAGATTACACAGATTAAAATTATTAATTTATAAAATCTGTGTAATCTGTGGTGAGTTCTATTATACAGATACTTTTCCTGCGATATGCGGCCACGGATTGTAATCGGTCAGTTCGAAGTCTTCATATTTGAAGCCGAAGATGTCCTTTACGTCCGGGTTCAATCTCATTTTCGGGAGTGGGCGAGGCTCACGGGTCAGTTGCAGGTCTACTTGTTCCAAGTGGTTCAGGTAGATGTGCGCGTCGCCTAACGTATGGATGAACTCACCGGCTTCCAGTCCCGTCACTTGCGCCATCATTTGGAGCAGGAGGGCATACGAGGCGATGTTGAACGGTACGCCCAGGAAACAATCGGCACTGCGCTGGTACATTTGCAGGCTCAGCTTTCCGTCCGCCACGTAAAATTGGAAGAACATGTGGCAAGGCGGCAGGTTCATGTTTTTCAGGTCCGCCACGTTCCATGCGTTGACGATAATCCTCCGCGAGTCGGGATTGTGCTTGATGGTTTCTACGGCTTCCGTTATCTGGTCGATGAATCCTCCTTCGTAATCGGGCCATGAGCGCCACTGGTATCCGTAGATGTGTCCCAAGTTTCCGTCCGCGTCCGCCCATTCGTTCCAGATGCGCACGCCGTTTTCTTGCAGGTAGTGCACGTTGGTGTCTCCGCGCAAGAACCAAAGCAGCTCGTAGATAATGGACTTGAGATGCAGTTTCTTGGTAGTCACCAGCGGGAATCCGTCCGCAAGGTTAAAGCGCATTTGGTGTCCGAATATGCTGATGGTGCCCGTTCCCGTACGGTCATGCTTTTGCACGCCTTCGGTGCGGATGCGTCTGAGCAGGTCTAAGTATTGTTTCATGTTTATCGTGTTTGCTTGAAATTTGGGCAAAGGTAATCAGATTCGGTCGAATGCGCAAACATTCTTTTTCAAAGATTGGCAAAAAGCTCCCTCAAACGAACATAAGTGAGTTGACCGACTCACTTATGTTAAACAACCAACTTACTTATGTGAAACAGCCTACTCACTTATGTTCGTCAAAACGTATGCTTGAATCCTTCCGGCATTGAGGATAATCTCGCGATTTTTATTTAAATTTGCCGTTCATTATTATAATAGATGCTTATGAATCTTCCTATCGATTTTATAACCCGGACGGGCGGCTTGCTGGGCGAAGGGCAGTTTGCCGCTTTGCGTGAAGCGCTTGCCAAGGAACCTCCGGTCAGTATTCGTATGAACCGTTTGAAGACGGATGTCGTGCCTGCCGGCGGGCGTCAGGTGCCGTGGTGCGGGTCGGGCTATTACTTGGCTTCCCGTCCTACATTCACGTTCGACCCTTTGTTTCATGCCGGATGCTATTACGTGCAAGAAGCTTCCTCGATGTTTCTCGAGCAGGTCTTGACGCAATATGTGCACGAGCCGGTGGTGATGCTCGACCTTTGCGCCGCTCCGGGAGGAAAGTCTACGCTGGCACGTTCGGTCTTGCCCGAAGGAAGCCTGCTGGTGGCGAATGAAGTGATGCGCAACCGGGTGCAGGTGCTGGCGGAAAATGTGACGAAGTGGGGGCATCCCGGTACGGTGGTCTTGAATAACGACCCTGCGGACTTTGCACCGTTGGGCGAGTTGTTCGACGTTATCCTGACCGATGTGCCCTGTTCGGGCGAAGGCATGTTCCGGAAAGACCCCGTGGCGGTGGACGAATGGAGCAAGGAGAATGTCACGCTTTGTTGGCAACGTCAGCGACGTATCGTTCGCGATATTTGGGATTGTCTGAAACCTGGCGGATTGCTGATATACAGCACGTGTACATACAACCGGGAAGAGAATGAAGACAATGTGGCATGGATATCCGAGGAACTGGGGGCGGAAGTTCTTCCGGTAGAAGTGCAGCCCGGATGGAACATTTCCGGCAATTTGGCTGGAAAAGATTTCCCTGTCTATCGTTTCCTGCCTCACCGCACCGAAGGCGAGGGATTGTTTATGGCGGTCTTGCGGAAGACTGGAGAAAGCGAGGGGGATATGCCGGCATTCCGTCAGCGGAAGGACAAGAAAACGAAAGCCGGAAAGGAGAAGGCTCCGGTTTTGCCTAAGGATGCCAAAGGCTGGTTAGTGTCTCCCGACCAATATGCATGGACAATGGAGCAAAACCGGGTTATTGCATTCCCGATCCTTTACCAGTCTGTATATGAAAAGCTTCAAGCGCAGATGCGTGTGGTATGTGCCGGGGTACAGGTAGCGGAGGTAAAAGGAAAAGACCTGATTCCTTCGCAAGCTTTGGCGATGTCCGTTGCCCGCGATGAAACGGCTTTCCCCTCGGTAGAGGTAAGTTATGAGCAGGCTATTGCCTATTTGCGGAAAGAGGCGGTTGTCTTATCGGCTGATGTCCCCCGCGGCTATCTATTGATAAGGTATAAGGGTGCGGCATTAGGCTTTGTGAAAAACATCGGAAACCGTGCCAATAACCTTTATCCTCAAGAGTGGCGTATCCGGAGCGGATATTTGCCCGAGCAAGTGAGCCTTGTTGTTCGTTAATGTGATAAGTATACGTACAAAATTAATAGACATTTCACCACAGAAGCACACGAGGCATTAAGTTCCTTTGTGTGCCTCTGTGTCCTTTGTGGTGAATTCTCAGAACGGTTTGCGGAATGTACAGCCGTTTTTCCATTCCGAACAGCCGTAGGCGGTTTTCCCTTTCAGGATGGTTCCCTTTCCGCAGAGCGGGCATTTCGTGCCGATAATGGCATCGCCTTCGGGCAATGCGGGCTGGGGAGTGGGAGCCGATGCGGTTGCTTTTTTAGCCCGTGGAGCCGCCTTTTTTTTCTTTTCCGGTTCTTCGGGCATCACGGTGACGCGGCGGTTGGTATTGTCACTTAATACACTGGTGACAATTTCGCCTACCATTTGCTTCAACTCGTCTAAGAATTGTTTTGCATTGTAGCTATGCCGTTCTATTTCACGCAGTTTCTTTTCCCAAATGCCTGTCAGTTCGGCGGATTTCAGTAGTTCTTCTCGAATCAGTCCGATGAGTTCTACGCCCGTGGGAGTAGCTATCAGGCTTTTGCGTTCCTTGCGGATATAATGCCGTTTGAATAATGTCTCGATGATGGCGGCACGGGTAGAGGGACGTCCTATTCCGTTCTCTTTCAGGGCGTCGCGCAACTCTTCGTTATCCACTAACTTGCCTGCCGTTTCCATCGCCCGAAGCAAGGTGGCTTCGGTATAGGGCTTGGGCGGCTGGGTCCATTTTTCATTCAACATAGGTGTATGCGGTCCGCTTTCTCCCTTGGTAAAAGCAGGCAATACGCTTTCTTCTTCCCCTTCTTTCGTGTCTTCTTTCGGTTCTTTGGCAAAGATGACTCTCCAGCCCGGGTCGATGATTTGCTTGCCGCTTACCCTGAACTCGATGTCATCCGCTTTGCCTGTAACTGTGGTGGTGGAGAATTTGCAATCGGGGTAGAACACGGCAATGAAGCGGCGCGCTATCAGGTCGAATACATTCTTTTCCATGTCGGTCAGTCCGTGCGGTTGCACACCGGTCGGGATAATGGCATGGTGGTCGGTCACTTTCGAGTTGTCGAATACCTTTTTCGATTTTATCAGTTTCTGTCCGGCAAGCGGTGAGGTAAAGGCGGCATAGTCTTTCAAGCCTTCCAGTATTTTCGGGCATTTCGGATAAATGTCATCGCTCAGGAAGGTGGTGTCTACACGCGGATAGGTCGCAACTTTCTTTTCGTAGAGCGACTGGATGAGTTTCAAGGTCATGTCGGCTGAATATGAGAACTTTTTGTTGCATTCCACTTGCAGGGAAGTCAGGTCGAAGAGCCGGGGAGGAGCTTCGTTCCCTTTTTTCAGGCTGATATCGGTTACGGTGAAAGGTACGTGGCTGATGCGTTCCAGCAAGGCTTTTCCCGTGGCTTCATCGGTGATGGGAGGGATGCCCCGGTTGTCTTCTTCCTTTTTCTTTTTAGCTGGCGCATTGCTTTGGGCTGCTTCTTCGGCAAGTTCTTCGTCGCTTTTGCGCACGATGGCACTGAATGTGGTGTCGCGGTAAACGGTCTTGAGTTCCCAATATTGCTTCGGTACGAAATGCTCGATTTCTTGTTGACGGTTGACAATGAGGGCGAGAGTAGGGGTCTGTACCCGCCCAATGGAAAGTATTTGGCGGTTTTGTCCGTACTTTAACGTATAGAGCCGTGTGGCGTTCATGCCTAAAAGCCAGTCGCCTATGGCACGGCTTAGTCCGGCTTCGTAGAGCGACTGGAATTGCGACTGGTCTTGCAGCTTGGCGAAACCTTCGCGGATGGCTTCTTCGGTCAGTGAAGAAATCCACAAACGCTTAACGGGGCAATGCGCTCCTGCTTTCTGCATTACCCAGCGTTGGATAAGCTCTCCTTCTTGCCCGGCATCGCCGCAGTTGATGATTTCATCAGCCGCCTGCATGAGGCGTTCGATGATTTGGAATTGTTTCTGTATGCCCGGGTCTTCTATCAGTTTGATGCCGAAGCGTGGCGGTATCATCGGAAGGCTTGAGAGTGACCATGCTTTCCACGAAGGCGTATATTCGTGCGGTTCTTTCAGGGTACAGAGATGCCCGAATGTCCAGGTCACCTGGTATCCGTTTCCTTCGATGTATCCGTCTTTTCGTTGTTTGGCTCCCAATACATCGGCTATATCGCGTGCCACGCTGGGTTTTTCGGCTATGCAAACTATCATATTTTCTGTTTTATTTTGCTGCAAAGGTAAGAATGTTTTTTGTTTTTTGTTACTTTTGCGGTACGATACTAAAAAAGGAATAAACGAATATGTCTCAATTAGCTCCTCTTATCAGCGATTTGGCACTGATATTGATTTGTGCCGGCGTGATGACTCTTGTATTTAAGAAACTGAAACAGCCTTTGGTGTTAGGGTATATTGTGGCTGGCTTTTTGTGCAGCCCGCATTTCGCTTTTACCCCTTCGGTAGTCGATGAGGCGAATATCGATTTATGGTCGGAAATAGGCGTTATTTTTCTCTTGTTCGCTTTGGGGC
>ULXT01061144.1_pt1 | contig 11438 bp, 7 predicted proteins | sample 1961571 | NCBI WGS metagenome assembly ULXT01 (sample SAMEA4835846, study PRJEB28245) | human gut metagenome | biome: gut microbiome; material: fecal sample | place: Denmark | collected 2008
TCGTCCGTGATGCCGCAGAAGTACCGGCGGTCGATTTCCCGGGCCTCGGCGCGGGGCTTGCGGGGAGTGTCCAGCTTGGCTGCGGCACCCACGATAAAATCGTTCAGATCTTTTTCGGTGTACTCCCGGGCTGCCAGTTCTGCCGGGCCTTTTGCAAAGGTGTCGTAGCTTTCCTTTACATGGGGGTCGCGGTAGGTGTACAGGTACTCCACACCGTCCGAGGAGAGCATTCCGGTGCCGTAAGCGCCGCCCACCTCGCGGATGCTGTGCCACAGGTATTCGTAGCTCATCACGCGGGCCAGCACCTTGCGGTCGCTGCGGCGCTCCATGGGCCACACCAGCACCGCGTAGTTCACGCCGCCATCGATCACGAAGGCTTCATTCACCGGCGGGGTCAGCGGCTCGGTATAGGGTCTTGCCGCAGCACGGCCCTCGGCGGCAAAGCGGCTTTCCGGCAGCAGGGTGCGCAGTCTGGCAAAGGCATCCTCGCTGCCGTGCAGGCTGACGGTGAGCTGCGCGTGCTGCAGCACCTCGGTGCGCAGAGCATCCAGCTTTTCGCCCAAAGTGGCCCAGTTGCCCCGCTCCTGCACGCCGCACAGGAACTTATAGTAGCTCACACCGCTGCAGCGCTCGCTCACCGCACCGTCCACCGTGTAGTGGGCACCGGCGCGGGTGGCTGCGTATACATTGCCCTGCTGGATGAACTGCTGTTCCATGTTCAGCTTCTGCTGGCTCAGCACCCGGACAAAGGCAGCTTCTGCCGCCGGGCCGGTGAGGATGGTGTCATACAGCCACTCGCCGCCCAGCTCCACCGCCTTATCCAGACTGCGTTCCAGAAGGCTCAGGCACAAGCTCAGCTTTGCGTGGCAGGGTGCGCCCTCCTGACGGCCGGTCCAGATGTCCAGCTGCACGCGGCTGTCGCCCAGCCATGTGCTGCGCAGGGTGTTCAGCTGCCGGGCGGTGTGACTGCTGCTGTCCAGTTCGTCCAGCACATCGGTCAGCAGGTCAAGATACTGCATGTCCTCGGGCTTCACATTGCCAAGGTCATAGTAGAAATTCAGATACAGGCTGCCCGCCGAGGGGTGATGCAGCAGCTGTGCCCCGGCCAGCAGTTCCCGCGTTCCGGGTGCAGTCTTTGCACCGTCGCCAAGGTCGGCGGCGGTCAGCGGGTGTTCCAGCACCAGCTTGCCGTCGGTGCGGACAGGCCCGTTCTCCTCGTCCTTTCCGGGCAGGGTGGGCACCTGCACCACCTGCACCGGGGCCGGTGCAAACAGCTCACGCAGCAGCTCATCGAACCAGCCGTCGGCCATCTTTTCCCGCAGGGAAGCAAACAGTCTGTCCGTGTGCAGCAGCAGGGCCGGGTCGCCGGTGTGCAGCCAACCGGTGGAAGCGTTGATGGCATCCAGCACGCCGTCCGGCAGGCTGCCCGGGCGCTCAAGGGACGCAAACTCTGCCGCGTTCAGCGAGGCCAGCAGCAGCTCCTGCGGGATGCCCTCGGTCAGGATGCCGTCCACGGCCTTGCGCACAGCGGCAGAAAACCGGCCTGCAGTCTCTTTGGTAGCACCGCGCAGCACCAGCTCCAGCACCGGCTGCAGGGTGCTGTCATCAAAGCCGATGTCGATATCCGCACCCAGCTTTTCGGCCAGCAGTGCGGCTTTCAGCGGCGAGTTGTTGGTGCCAAGCAAGGCGTCCAGCAGGACCTCCACGCCCAGCTGACGCTCCCGGTCCGCAAAGGCACCGGTGTACCATGCCAGTGCGCACTGCACCTCGTCCGGCTCCGGGTTCTCCGTGTAGTAGGGCAGCTCCACGCAGGCTCCGGCCTGCTCGTCCTGCACGGTCAGCCGCGGACGGCTGGTGCCCTTGGGCATTTTGGAGAGATAATCTCTGTCCAGCAGTTCCAGCTTTTCAGCCATATCCATCCTGCCGTAAAGAGTGATGCAGCAATTGTCTGCACTGTAATGGCGACGATACACCCGCTTATATTTTTCGTAGGTCAGTGCCGGGATGCTGGCCGGGTCACCGCCGGAAACAAAGCCGTAGGCTGTATCCGGGAACATGGCCCGTTCCAGTGCATTTTCCAGCTGTGCATCCGGTGCGGCCAGTGCACCCTGCATCTCGTTGTACACCACTCCGCTCACGGTGCCGTCGGCACTGCGGTGCCAGCCCTCCTGCTCGAACACCGCCTTGTCCACCATAGCCAGCGGGCAGAACACCGCGTTCAGGTAGACGTCCATCAGGTTCTTGAAGTCGGTCTCGTTGGGAGTAGCAAAAGGGTATACGGTCTTATCCGGGAAGGTCATGGCATTGAGGAAGGACGCCATGCTGCTTTTGAGCAGCTGCAGAAACGGCGAAGTGACCGGGTACTTCTCGCTGCCCGCCAGCACCGAGTGTTCCAGAATGTGGAACACACCGGTGTCATCGGACGGGAAGGTACCGAATCCGATGCCGAATGCCTTATTGATATCTTCATTTTCCACCAGCAGCACGGTGGCACCGCTCACATCATGGGTGAGCACGGTCAGGATCCCGTGCTGTTCCGGGCAGGGCTCGGTGCGCAGGGTGGTATAACCGGGAAATCGTTCCATTTCGTTTTCTCCTTTGCGGTTTTCAAGTCATTGCCTCTATTGTATCATTCGAGGGCAAAAAACACAATTACAGGTTTGTTAATAATAACCAGAATAACGGTTTAAAATGGCCTCCGTTACACTCTGGCCATATTCAGCGGAAATTTTATTTTTATTTCGCGTTTGTCGCGGCCTGCGGGCCGCTCCAAACGCACTTTCACGAATAGAGTCGCTGCCGAAAGCTGCATCTTTACTGCGCAATGGCAGCAAAACGCCGTTTGCCATTGCGCCCTTCCCGTGAAAAAGCAAACAAGCCAGCCCCGCAGGACTGGCTTGTTTGCAAAAATATAAAACAATCTTTCCTCTGATATTGCCAAAGCGAACGCATCGGCAATTTTAAATCGTGTTATTACACCTGTTTTGCGTCCTCAGTCCTGCAGGAGACCCGGAACAGCACAAAGCCCACTGCAAACAGCACCGCCAGCATTCCGATGCCCACATTGGCGTTGCCGGTCAGCTGGCTGCCCACACTCACGATCATGGTGCCAAGGAAGGATGCGCCCTTACCGCAGATATCGAACAGGCCGAAGTATTCGCCGGATTTCTCCACCGGAATGATCTTGGCAAAGTGGCTGCGGCTGAGCGCCTGCACGCCGCCCTGGAACATGCCCACCAGCACGGCCAGCACCCAGAACTGCCACTGGCTGGTCAGGAAGAAGGCGAACACCGCAATGCCGGTGTAGGCTGCGATGCAGACCGGGATAAGCTGGCTGGACGGATATTTTGCGCTCAGACGTCCAAAGATCAGCGCCGACGGGAAGGCCACGATCTGCGTCACCAGCAGGGCCAGCAAAAGGCCGGTGGTCTCCAGCCCCAGTGCCGTGCCGTAGGCGGTGGCCATATCGATGATGGTATACACACCGTCGATGTAGCAGAAGAAAGCCAGCAGGAACCAGAACACCTGCTTATCCTCGTACAGGTGCTTGAGGGTGTGGCCGATGCGCACAAAGCTCTGCTGGATGGCGTGCTGCTCCACCTCCACATAGTTGATCTGCTTATACTTCCGCAGCAGCGGCAGGCTGGTGCCCAGCCACCACACGGCGGTGATGAGCAGTGCCACGGAAAGGGCGGTCATCTGGCTCAGGCCGATGGCTCCGCTGCCCAGCACCAGCGCCAGACACACCACAAAGGGCACGCAGCTGCCAATGTAGCCCCATGCATAGCCCTGCGAAGACACAACATCCATGCGTTCCGGGGTGGTCACATCGCCCAGCATGGAATCGTAGAACACCAGACTGCCCGAAAAGCCGATCTTTGCAAGGATGAAGATGAGCAGGAACGGCAGCCATGTCGTGGCAAGGCCCATGGCACAGCAGCCTGCCACGCCCACGAACAGGCAGAGCATGAAGATGGGCTTCTTGAAGCCTCTGGTGTCGGCCAGCGTGCCCAGAATGGGCCCCAGCACGGCGGTGATCACCGTGACCACCGAGCTTGCGTAGCCCCAGTAGGCCAGATAGTCCACCGAGCTCAGCCCGCCGGCCTCAGCCAGCGCGTTGAAGAAGATGGGCACCAGCGTTGCGATCATCAGCACAAAGGCCGAGTTGCCCACATCGTACAGGATCCACGCGCGTTCCAGAGGTGTCACCTTGAATTTTTCATGTTTCATCTTGTTTCCTCTCGCACCGCCGGGCGGTGCCCCCTCTTTTTAGATTTCATCATTTAAAATGGCCGCTGCGCACGCTCTGGCCATATTCAGCGGAAATTTTATTTTCGTATTTGTCGCGCTCTGCGGAGCGCTCCAAACACATTTTCACCCAAAGAGTCGTAGCGGGAAACAGCATCTTTCCCTGCTGGCCTGCATCGACTTACTCAGAACTCCCCAAAGGTATGATCGTAGGCCTTATCCAGCGGTTCGTCAGTATCCAGCTTTGCCATAAACTCCAGGATCAGCGTTTCTGCCAGCGGCAGAGCCTTGGCGTACAGCGCTTCCAGCTGCTTGCCGCTTTTCACGCACTTCGGGTTCGGCTGCGGATTTGCCACAAGGCCGTGCAGCATATCATATTTGCCCACCACCTTCATACCGGTCAGCACCACCCAGCGCTTGACCGGGTTGGACGCCTGCAGGAGTCTGTGCACCGAGATCATTCCCTTGAGTGCTTCCAGCGCGGTCCGCTCCGAGATGCCCTCGTAGAACGGCGCAATGATCCCCGCGTTCTTCTCCGACGGGTGGATATGGCTGGCCGTGAAAAACTTCAGCGGGTCGTATCCGTCCCGGCGCAGCAGCATGTTGTCGAACTCGGTCTCGATCTCGCAGTGGGTCACGCCGCTTTCCCGGGTGAACTGCTCCACGTAGGGATGGCAGGTGCTGTCCAGCGCAAAATGGCAGACAAAGCCCAGCGCATAGGCCAGCGCAGCATCCCGGTCCGCCTCGCAGTGCACCACCCTGCGCGCCCGGTCAAAAAAGACCCGCCCCGGCTCCTCGTGCATGGCGTTGCCCAGTGCACCCACCGGGTTGGACTTGGCAGCATGGTAATAAAACAGCAGGTCCGGCCCGTGCAGGCCGATATCGTAAAGCTCACGGTTCTGTTCCAGCTGAGCACGCAGTTCATCCGGCAGATGTTCCAGCACATTGGCGCCAAAGCGGCGGTGCGCATAGGTTGACGGCATGGCAGATTCCTCTCTTTCTCTCCGGCAGGGTGCACAAAACGTCCTCCGGTTTTGCGTTCTGTTTCAGTATAGCAGAAAGTTTCCCGACCTTCTACCCTTTTTCGTCTGATTTTGGTAAAAAATTTGAATTATTTTATGTTTTCGGTGTCTGCAGTACAGCTTTCCTGCCCGTAAAAGGACAAAAGGCAGCCAACCCTGCGGTCAGCTGCCTTTTCACTGGTTTTTACCCGTTGTTTTCGTATCCCTGCGGCATTTCGTTCTTGCGGTTACGGTCCATCAGGGTGCGCAGAGCGTCGCTGGCGCTCATGCCCTCCTTCACGATGGCGTTCACCGTCTGCACAATGGGCATTTCCACATTGTACTTTGCAGCCAGCTCCATAGCGGCAGGCAGTGCATTGATGCCCTCCACCACCATGCCGACTTCCTTGACGGCCTGCTCCGGGCTTTCGCCCTTGCCGATCAGGATGCCGGCGCGGTTGTTGCGGCTGTGCATACTGGTGGCCGTCACGATCAGGTCGCCGATGCCGGCCAGACCCGCAAAGGTGTGGATGTTGCAGCCCATGGCCACACCCAGCCGGGCGATCTCGGCAATGCCGCGGGTGATGAGGGCCGCGCGGGCGTTGTCACCGTAGCCAAGGCCGGTGGAGATGCCCACGCCCAGCGCGATCACGTTCTTCAGCGCGCCGCTCAGCTCCACGCCTTTGATATCGGGGTTGGTGTACACCCGCATACAGGTGTTGCTGAACACATCCTGCACAAATTCTGCAGCCCGTTCATCCGGGCAGGCCGAAACGATGGTGGTGGGCATGTCCAGCGCCACCTCTTCGGCGTGGGTGGGGCCGGAGAGCGCTACCAGCTTTACCCCCTTGGGGCCGCCCTCACGGTTCAGCTCGTCGGCGATGACCTCGGTCATGGTATATAAGGTATCCGGCTCCATGCCCTTGGCAACGTCCACAAGGATCTGGCCGTCCGGGATATAGGGCCGGGCCTTGGCGGTGGTGGAGCGCACAAACACCGACGGCACTGCAAACAGCAGCACATCCTTGCCGGTGCACACCTCCTCGATGCTCTTGGTGAACTGCAGCTCTGCCGGGATCTTCATGCCCGGCAGATTGGGGTGCACCCGGGCAGCAGAAAGGCTGTCCACCTCGGCCGGCAGTGCCGACCACACCTGCACCTCATTGCCGCTGACGCACAGCATCCGTGCCAGCGCCATGCCCCAGGTGCCTGCGCCCAAAACGCCGATTTTTTTCTTTGTCACGTTCGTGTCCTCCGTGTCTGCACCGCACAGGGCAGCTGTGCCCGGCGGTAAATTTGCGCCCATGCCGGTGCTTTGCCCGGTGCGCGTTGTCACGTCCATTGTACACGAAAGCAGGTGCGCCGTCAACCGCTTGCCGCATTGCACAAAGTTTTCCAGATGGGTCGTCCGTTTTTGTACACATCACGCGTTTTGCACAAACCGTTTGCACTCCATCCGGATTCATGCTATAGTATTCTGGTAGGTTTTGTAGGGATTTGGTAAAAAGCCTTGACTTCAAGTGCACTTCAAGGTTTATAATACCTTTATTCCGGACAATACAGAAAATATCTGAACACCGTTCTGAGGGAACATTTTTCATGTTTGAAGCATTTTTTGCAAACCGCACGGTCAGCGTGCTGGCGGAGGCCCTGCCGCGTATCCTGACAGCCGGCCTGACCATGACCATCCCGCTGACCCTTGTCTCCTTCTTTTTTGCCATGATCATTGCCGTGGCCGTCGCGCTGGTGCAGTACGCCAATGTGCCGGTGCTGCGGCAGATCGCACGGTTCTACATCTGGGTCATCCGCGGCACGCCGCTGCTGGTGCAGCTGTTCATCATCTTTTATGGTCTGCCCAGCGTGGGCATCATGCTGGACGCTTTCCCGGCTGCGGTCATCGCCTTTGCCTTCAACGAGGGTGCCTACTGCGCCGAGACCATGCGCGGTGCGCTGGAAAGCGTGCCCCAGGGCCAGTTGGAAGCCGGTTACTGTGTGGGCATGAGCTGGTGGCAGATCATGCGCCGCATCGTGCTGCCGCAGGCCCTGCGCACGGCAGTGCCCGCCCTCTCCAACTCGCTCATCGGCATGATCAAGGACACCTCGCTGGCGTCCAATATCACGGTGGCCGAGCTGTTCATGGCGGGCCAGCGGGTGGCCGCCCGCACCTACATCTTCCTGCCCATCTACTGCGAGGTGGCTGTGGTGTACCTGCTGTTCTGCACGGTCATCACCAAGCTGCAGGCTTTGCTGGAGCGTCGGCTGAATGCCCACGGCTTCCAGTGAGAAAGGAGTGTGGGTTTTATGGCAATGTTAGAGATCCGCAATGTGCAGAAAACATTCCGCACCGATGCAAAGCCCGGCCTGCATGCGGGCATCTTTCACCGTCCCGGTGCGCGGAAGGCTGCCCAAGAGCTGCAGGTGCTGCGTGGGGTGGACCTGACCGTAGAAAAGGGCGATGTGGTGGCCATTCTCGGCCCCTCCGGCTCCGGCAAGACCACCCTGCTGCGGTGTCTGAACTTTCTTGAGACTGCCGACGCTGGCCAGCTGATCCTTGACGGCGAGAGCTTTGATCTGGCCCATGCAAACCGGGCCGACATCGCCCGCCTGCGCAAAAAGACGGCCTTTGTGTTCCAGAACTACAACCTCTTCCGGAACAAGACCGCCTTGCAGAACGTGACCGAGGGGCTGATCGTGGCCCGCAGGATGCCCAGAGAGCAGGCAGACGCCGTGGGCATGAAAATGCTGGCAAAGGTGGGCCTTGCCGACCGGGCAGACGCCTACCCCCGTCAGCTTTCCGGCGGCCAGCAGCAGCGCGTAGCCATTGCCCGGGCACTGGCGTCCGACCCGGAGATCATCTATTTTGACGAGCCCACCAGCGCGCTGGACCCGGAATTGACCGGTGAGGTGCTCTCGGTCATGCGGCAGCTGGCCGAAGAGGGCATGACCATGCTGGTGGTCACCCACGAGATGGGCTTTGCCCGCAATGTTTCCTCCAAGACCGTTTTCATGGAGAACGGCGTAGTGGTGGAGCAGGCTCCCTCCCGCCAGTTCTTTGCAGACCCGAAAGAGGAGCGTACCCGCGAATTTTTGCGCAAGATTGCTCACACCGAGTAAGGTTTAACCAACTCCCCCAGTCTGCTTCGCAGACAGCCCCCTCTGAGATGGGGCCTTTGGCAAAACCAGAAAGTCTCCCTCTTTGCCAAGGGCTCCCTCTTTGAGGGAGCTGGCGCAGCGTCAGCTGTGCCTGAAGGAGTTTATTTCACAAATATTTTTATAGAGGAAAGGGAATCCAACTATGAAACGCAGAACCTTTATTTCTCTTATGAGCGTTATGGCCGCTGCCGGCGTGCTGACTCTGTCCGGCTGCTCCAATTCTTCCAGCTCCACCGCTGCTTCCGGCACGGCCGCCTCTGTGGCTCCCGCTGCCAGCGACCAGCTGTCCAACATCCAGTCCAGCGGCAAGCTGATCGTTGCGCTGGAAGGCGCATGGCAGCCCTGGAGCTTCCATGACGAGAGCGACACCCTTGTGGGCTACGACGTGGAGGTGTCCCGCGCCATTGCCGAAAAGCTGGGCGTGGAGCCGGAGTACGTGGAAAGTGACTGGGACAGCCTGTTTGCCGGTCTGGACGCAGGCCGCTACGACATCGTGTGCAACGGCGTGGAAGTGACTGACGAGCGCGCCAAGACCTATGATTTCACCGAGCCCTACGGCTACATCCACACCGCCCTTGCCGTCCGCAAGGACAACGAGGACATCACCAGCTTTGAAGACCTGAAGGGCAAGACCACCGCCAACAGTCTGGCTTCCACCTACATGGAGCTGGCCGAAAGCTATGGCGCCACCGTGCAGGGCATCGACACACTGGAAGAGACCATCCAGCTGCTCACCGCAGGCCGCATCGATGCCACCCTGAACGCCGATGTTTCCTTCTACGATTACCTGAACGTCCATCCGGACGCAGATTTCAAGCTGGTGGCCCAGACCGAGGACGCTTCTCACGTTGCCATCCCCCTGCGCAAGGGTGATGCCAGCGCCACCCTGCTGGAAGCCATCAACACCGCCATTGAGGAGCTGCGTGCCGACGGCACCCTGAAAGAGCTGGGCGAGAAGTATTTCGGTCAGGATATTTCTGCGGAGAACTGAATCATTTGAATGCCCTCCGCTTTGCTCTGGGCATTTTCAGTGGAAAATTTATTTTAATATTGCAAAACCCGGCAGACTGCGGTCTGCCGGGTTTTGCCTTTTCACGGGAAGGGCCATAACCGGCAAATGCATCAATCGCGTTTTTTTCAGCTCTGCACATTCATTGCATCTGAATGCAAAAAGCTCTCCCTTTCGGGAGAGCTGGCATCGCGCAGCGATGACTGAGAGGGTTTTATACGTGAAAATACTCGTAGATGGTCTGTGCCGTCTGTTTCCCCACGCCGGGGGTGTTTTCCAGCTGGTCAGGCGTGGCTTCCTTCACCGCGCCCACGCTTTTGAACTGGGCCATCAGCGCCTTGGCTGTCTTGGGGCCGATGCCGGGGATCTCGGTCAGGGTGGAGGAATAACTCTTCTGCTTCATCTGCTGCTTGCGGTAGGCATTGGCAAAGCGATGGGTCTCGTCCTGAATGGCCGTGATGAAGGTAAAGGTGCCCCGGTTCATGTTGATGGCGATTTCCCGCCCCTCGCTGTCCACGATGGCACGGGTACGGTGGTGGTCGTCCTTCACCATGCCGTAGAGCGGCACATCCGCAAGGGCAGTCCCGGCCAGTGCTTCTTTTGCCGCACTCACCTGCCCCCTGCCGCCGTCCATCAAAAGCAGATCCGGCTTCTGCCCGAACCAGTTGCTGCAGGGTTCTCCCTTTTTTGCAAGCTCTGCGTACTTTTTGTACTCTGCCGCCCGCCGGGAGACGGTCTCTGCCAGCGATGCATAGTCGTCAGTGCCCGCCACCGTCTTCATTTTGAATCTGCGGTAGCCCGCCTTATAGGGCTTGCCATCCCTGAAGGTGACCATGCCGCAGACGCTGGAGCCATCGCCCCAGTTGGAGATATCGTAGCTCTCAATAGCCCGGGGCGGCTTTGCAAGGCCCAGCACCTGCGCCAGCTCGTCCAGCAGTTTTTCCTCCCGGGCGTAACGGCCGCTCTCCCGGGCAAGACGCTCCACCGCGTTGGTGTGGGCCATCTCCACCAGATGGGCCTTATCGCCCCGCTGGGGCACATACAGCTGCACCTCACTGCCGCGCTTTTCGTTCAGCGCCTGCTGCAAGGCATCGCTGTCCGGCGGCAGCTCATCCACCGCAATGATCTTGGGGATCTGCTCGTCATCCAGATAATACCGGGGCAGAAATTCCTCCCGCACAGCGGCGATGTCCGAGGTATCGTGGAACAAAAACTCCCGCTTGTCGGTCAGCCGTCCGTCCCGGAAGCGCAGCACCGCCGCACACACGCTGTCCGGCGTGCCTGCCAGCGCCACCACATCCATCTCCACATCCGGGTCCACAACGACCTTCTGCCCGGCGCTCACCTTGGTGATGGCTGCGATCTGGTCCCGTAGCAGGGCCGCCGTCTCAAATTCCAGCCGGTCCGAGGCCTCCTGCATCCGCTCGTTGAGAATCTTCAGGATGTCCTTTTTGCCGTAGCGGATCAGGTGCACAGCATTCTTGACCGCCTCGTTGTAGGTCTCGCAGCGGATCTTTCCGCTGCACACCGCCATGCATTTGCCGATGTGCGCATTCAGGCAGGGGCGTCCTTTGCCGATCTCCTGCGGGAAGCGCTTATTGCAGCGCGGCAGCAGAAAGGCATCCATGGCCGTTTCCGCCATCTGCCGGGCCGCAAAGCTGGAGGTATAGGGGCCGATATACTCGGCGTCGTCCTCCTCCTTTTGCAGCACGAAGGAGAGCCGGGGCCATGGCTCCTTTGTCACCTTGATATAGCTGTAGCCCTTGTCGTCCTTCAGCAGGATGTTGTACTTGGGAGTGTGGGCCTTGATCTGGCTCGCTTCCAGCACCAGTGCCTCGAACTCGCTCTGGCACACGATCACATCAAACGCATAGGCGTGGGCGATCATCTGGCTGACCTTGTTGTCGTGGGGCACGCCTTCGCGGAAATACTGGCTCACCCGGATGCGCAGCCGCTTTGCCTTGCCGATATAAATGATGGTGTCGCTTTTATCCCGGATGATATACACCCCGGGCAGCAGCGGCAGC
>ULXT01000404.1_pt1 | contig 11392 bp, 9 predicted proteins | sample 1961571 | NCBI WGS metagenome assembly ULXT01 (sample SAMEA4835846, study PRJEB28245) | human gut metagenome | biome: gut microbiome; material: fecal sample | place: Denmark | collected 2008
CCGGTGGAAGGGCTCCACCTCCGGGCTCTGGTAGAAGACGATGTGGTGCTTGCGCAGGGCGGGCAGGATTTTGGTCTCGTAGATACGGATACGGTCCTCCAGCTGACGGTTCACTTCGTTGTTGATTTCGTCCACCAGCTCGATGGCCGACTGTACGCTTTCCTCGTCTTCGGGCGTCTTGCCGGTGGCGATGGCCTTGTGGTCGGCCACCCGTACCTTGTAGAATTCTTCCAGGTTGGACGAATAGATGGAGATGAAGTTGATGCGTTCGTATAGCGGCAGGGTGTCGTCGTCGGCTTCGAGCAGGACGCGGTAGTTGAACGACAGCCAGCTGATGTCTCGTTTGAAGAACTGATATTCCATAACTGTAGATTTAGGGCGAAAGAGGGGAGAAGCTGATGGATTTCTGTCAACTAATCCGTCTCTCTTAGGCGAATGTAAGGCAAATGTACTTACCTTTGCACACAAAAACAAATGAAAAGATGATAAAAATAGGTTTGTTGTCCGATACACACGGATATTGGGACGAGAAATACTTGCAATACTTCGAACCGTGCGACGAAATCTGGCATGCCGGCGACATCGGTTCGCTCGAGGTGGCCGAACGCCTGGCCGCCTTCCGCCCTTTCCGGGCCGTGTATGGAAACATCGACGGGCAGGACCTCCGCCGACTGTATCCGCAGACCCTCCGCTTCACGGCGGGCGGCGCCGAGGTACTGATGAAGCACATCGGCGGTTATCCCGGCAAGTACGATCCCTCGATAGCGGGCAGTCTGCTCACGCGCCCGCCCAAGCTCTTCATCAGCGGGCATTCGCACATCCTGAAGGTGAAGTACGACAAGACGCTCGGCATGCTCCACATCAATCCGGGAGCTGCCGGTAAGTATGGTTTTCACAAAGTGCGCACGCTGGTCCGCTTCGTTATCGACGGTGGCGTGTTCCGGGATCTGGAGGTGGTGGAGCTGGCGGGATAATCATTCCCTCAGAAGAGGAGAGCGGCACAGAGCAGCAGGCCCATGAGCAGCATGTTCCGCGAAGTGGCACCCAGGATGCGGTTCAGTCCCTTGCCTTCCCGGATTTTTACCATGTGGCGCCACGTCAGGAAGTGGAGGTAGAGGTAGAGGCACGGCGCCCAGACGAATTCCGTCCACGTCAGTCTTCCGCTGCCTACCAGGCCGGTGCAAAGCAATACGGCCGCTACGCCCAGCCCCAGATACAGGCCGGCTCCGAAGTGCTCTCCGTATCTCACTACCAGCGTCCGTTTCCCGCTGATGCGGTCCTGCTCACGGTCGCGGTAGTTGTTCACCATCAGCAGGGTGTCGATGACCAGTCCCGATACGAGCGACAGCAGGCACACGTCTCCGTTCACCTGCCCCGTCTGTACATAGTAGGTGCCGCCCACGGGCACGAAGCCGAAGAACACCAGTACCAGCACGTCGCCCCAGCCCCGGTAGGAGAGCACGGTGGTGTAGAGAAACGCAAACAGCAGGCACAGCACGCCCAGTAACACCAGTTCCCATCCGCCGTGCGGCAGACTTCCCCAGGCAAAGTACAATACGCCGAGTCCGCATGCACAGGCCAAGGTCAGCACGATGCCGATGCCGACGGTCATGGCATGTGGCGTAATCCATCCTTCCGCACAGGCCCGTTGGGGGCCGAGGCGGTCACTGCGGTCGCTGCCTTTCCGGAAGTCGAACAGGTCGTTAATGAAGTTGGCTGCTACTTGCATCAGGCAGGCGAAGAGCAGGCACAGCACCGCTTCCTCCGTCTGGAACTTTCGGTCGGCATAGGCCAGCGCACAGCCCAGCATCACGGGGACGACCGCTGCTGTCAGCGTCTTGGGACGGGCGGCCAGAAGCCAGGCTCGGGGAGAGTTGGGGCGCATAAGTCGTTATGGCTTTGATTGAGGGTGGATTTACTGATATGGATTGATTTTCTCCGTCAGGGGAATTTCTTCGAGCAGCGTCCCGTCCACCGTAACACCCAGCGTAATAGTTGTATCTTCTGTATCACCCGTTACTTTGAATGAGAGGGTATAGCATTTGGAGGGGGGTAATGTCTGTGTCCCACTGTAAGGTCCCTTGTAAGGAGAAGGCAGGTAGATAGTATATGACAATTTCCGTCCCGCTTCGCCTACATTGAAATAGGCCTTTCTGTACCGGTAATTCGTCTCGTTGAAGGTGAATGTCCGGTCGGGCGCATCGGTTGCATGCAGCTCGATGGAGTAGGTGGGGAACATACTTTCTATAAAGTTGCTGAAATCCACTTCTACAGACGAGTTTGCCATGCCGCAGTTCACCGTCACAGTTTTCGTTTCATTGGCGGTAACTGCAAAAGTCTCTTCTCCGTACATACGCATTTGGCCCCAACTTTGATTCGCGCTTTCTGCCTCTGCTTCCGTACAGTTCTCTGCCGTCAGCACATAATCCGGACTGACCGCGCAGGTAAAGGTCGTTCCTGCGATGTCGCCATACCTCTTGTTGGTGAAAAGGGGGGTATCTCCCCGCTTGAGGTTAACCCGGAATTCTTTGATATCTTCCTCGTCGAAATAGAGTGTCGACCTGGTAGGAATTTCTACGCTCGTCGTATCCACTACAGCGAAACGGATTTCACCGGTTCCTTCGTTCTGTATGGGGCTGTCTTCGTTCGTACAGGCGGCGAACGAGAATAAGCCCATTAGGGTGAGGATGTATAGGACTTGCTTATTCATAATTTCTTATCAGTTATATAATATATGTAGAGTATGAACTTTAGACCAAGGACCTGCTGCTGTATATGAACTATTTAATCTCACTTCATAAGCGGTCGGAGATACACTTCCAGTTCCAGATAATGAATAATTTTTCCCACTGCCGTTATTGTCTTGATTATCACTGTGTTGAGATATGATTGTCGTTCCATTGACATTTACAGTAAATGTTGTATTCTGCCACCAAATTATTTTGGAAGCTCTAATGGTTACATTTGTATTTATTTTTACCTCTATATTATTGGGTATATAAAAAGCCATTTTTGATGTTGCCGTACATTCTCCACTTCCGCTGACACCTCCTAATTGAATAGCACCATTGTTATATTCACAATTCCAGCTTGCCAGATTCCAATCTGCCTCAATCATTGCTGAAGGAATATACGGCAATCCTGTAACGTCACATTCCAGTGATGGTGAATCTATTGAAACATCATCAAAAGAAACCGTAGCAGTCAACGCATGCTTTTGCCAAACAAGGGAATTAAGTTGCGAGATTGTTCCAAATGGCAATTCCCCCGAAGTCTGTCCACTATCTGTTGTATAAATCACCTTTAAGATGTTGGAATAATTGGGATTGTCAGAAATTTCTGGTGCAATGGTTGCCGTGGAGGTTATATCAAAAATGCTGGAGCCATCTTTCGTATTGGCCGCATCGGCTCCTGAACTCTGATAGACTGAATAGCTGGTGTTACCCGATACCGTAACTGTAAATTCCGGTTGAGGAATCTCATCCAATACAGCAGAGGTAAGGTCAATCGTCTCTCCGGTTTGCAGATGAATGGAAGCTGCTAATGTAGTACCTTGCGGTACATACGGCCATCCTTCCGTTACAGTCATCAGCGTGTTGCTTTCTGGTTTAGCCGTATAGGTTCGGATAGATATTCCATTGTATAAAAGTTGGATGTTCCATGCATCCACCAGTTCTAAGGGGGCACCATTGGCATCAAGATTCAGGATAACATCAGTTCCGGTCAAAGAACCGTCCGCATAGGTGTGCTCAGCAGTTGCCGTCAACTGGATATTGGAGAATACTGACAAATCCGGATCACACTGAATCACATACTTCGTCTGTGCAACGGCCGGAGAAACGACCGTCCATTCATGCGAAGTCCCTTTTCCCAATATGTTTGTTCCCTCGAACACGGCTTTTACCGGCTGTCCGGCCTGTACGAACAGGTAGCCATCCGTCTTTCCCTTGTTCGCCAGTGTCATGGAGGCGTCTCCAGCCTTGACGGTCAGCGTCCAGTCGGTATAATGGTTTTGCAGGCTTGTGCTTACGGCAGGCGTCAGCATGGCATTTGCCAAGGCCGCATTCAGGGTCGCTTTCGTCGGCTTTCCGGGCAGAATCTGCACCTGGACAGAACTGGAGAAGTAGGGGGTAGCTTGTATCAGATTATTGTCGCCGCAATAAGCGGTTACCGTATAGCCGCCGGCCATCAGCTCGACACCTTCAGCCGTCAGTTCGCTGTATGGCTTGGGAAAGCCTTCCACGGATTCCTTGCCCATCTGGATGTCAATCATGAAATCCTCCGCTTTCGGGATGAGGGCATCGGGAAGGGAGCCTGCTTCTGCTCGGGTCGTGGAGGTCAGCTCCACATCCACGCTGCCCAGTGTCAGGCGCAGATAGCCCGTGCCCTCTCCGTATTCCTGGAGAAGGTTCTCGCCGGAGCAGCCTGCCAGCATCCAGCAAAGGGTGGCCAGTGTCAGGACTTGTTGTATCAGTTTGTTCATATAGGTCTGGTTCATCTCTATTCGTATATCAGTTCAAAATTGTCAATCAGCAGTTTGCTCCCCACGCCTCCGGTAAAGAAGTCGCCATATTTGCTGGCCGATGCTACGACCAGAATATATTTCGGGGTCCGGTCGGTGTAGCGATAGTCCAATACGAGGTCCTTTTGTTGGTACTGCGCGTCCGACTGCCCGCTGATATATTCGGCATAGGCGATAACGTGTGAGTCGTTCTTGTCGAACAGCTGCCGTTCGCTGGGACGTGTGCGTATCTCCAGCGGTTGGTCCCAGTCGGTCAGGGCAATGTAGATGTGGCAGGAGTCCGGCCGTCCTTTCAGATAGCTGTACGAGTCTTCGCCTACCTTGTCGATGGTGGCCGACGTATATTTGTAGTGGATGCGCAGTTTGGAGGGGAACGAAGAAAATTCCCGTCCGAAGCTCAGCACACCGTTGGTACCTACCGTCTTCACATAGCTTCCGGTGAAGATGTTTCCCGCTGCGAACTTGAGGACCAGGTATTTCGACTCCAGGGAGGCTGCTTTCCCGCTTCCGTTGCAGCTCTCCTCAGTGGGAATGGAGTTGCTGTCGCTGATGGTGACGGCTCCCTTGTTGCCGGTGTCCCAGAAAGATTCGCTTCCCGACGCCCAGGGGTTCCAGAGCTTGTCTACCTGATGCCAGTTGTCGAAACTCCCGTCGGTCAGCGGGGTGGCCGGAGTGGTGGTAAAGGTGCTGCTGTAGTCGTCCGAACCGCTTATCTGTATGGTGTATTGGTAGTCGGTTCCGGGCTCCAGTCCCTGTAGGGTGGTGGTATAGCTTGTACCTTTCACTTCGATGTCAGCATCTGCCACGGTGTTCCAGTTACTGTCTGCGGCTTTCTTGTAGGTGATGGTCGGCCGTTTTCCGCTCTGGATGCTGCCCGAAAGGCTTGCGCTGGTGGCTCTGGTGAAGACGTTGGCTTCGTTGCTCATTTCTTCTTCCGATTGGTATACATAGACTGTCCATTCCGTATAGGTTTCCGGGGCTTCCCATCCCTGGGTCACCTGGAATACTGCCGGTTGGGAGAAGTTGAAGGTTTCGGTTGCGGTAGGATCGGGGACTACGGTGCCGTGTGTGCCGCCCAGTTTGAATGTCTTCACTTTTATCTGACTTAACGACTGTCCGGGTGCCACGTAGATTATCACGTTGTGATTGATTTCATCTATCACCACCTTTTGTTGTTGTTCTACTTCTATTTCACGGTTGATAATCTGCTGGACATCAATCTTCCATACATAGTCCTGATACGTCCTTAATGTCATCTGTACCGATTGTGAGAAGTCGACTCTGGTGTCGGTCGATACAGGAAGGGCCTCAAGCGATTCGAAGCCCGCAGTGGGAAACTTGCTGTAGTTGCTGCACAAGGCTGAATCGATGACCAGCGTTGCGTCGTTGGTGACGGTCAGTTTGGTGATGCGCAGCCGGCTGATGTCCACTGTGTCGTTGACGTAGAGTGAAATCGTGCGGTCGTTCTTGTTGATGGTAGTCTGAGTGCTGCTGTTGCCATTGGCGTCGCATTGTCCTTCGGCTTCGAAGGCTTGGATGCTGCCGTCGACAATCGGATAGGGAATGTCGTTCTCTATTTTGCAGGCGGTTGCCAGCAGCAGGCAGAGGAGGTAATATAGTATCTTGTTGGTCATATGGACTGAAAACTCTTTTTTTCTGGGAATAGGTTATAAATAGAAAGTCATGCCAATGTTGATGGAAAACAGGTTGATTTTGAAGTTACCCGAAGATGTCCTTCTGATACCTGTTTCTACCTGGTTGGTCTTCTGATTCTGCCATTTGAAGTTGTATCCCATCACTCCGACTGACACTTCTACAGCCGACCAGTTTGTCACGAATGCACTCATACCTGGAGCAATACCTATCTGGAGGTTGTGAGCCTGTTCATAAGTACCGTCATATTCGGTATTCGACCCTGTTGAGTTTTTGCCGACGCCGTAGGCATACGTCAAGCGCAATTCGTTGAAGAGGCCGAAGATTTTGCTTTTGCCGATGGGCATGTAGGTACGCAGGAAGCCTGATACTTGGTATTCGTGTTCCAGATAATATAAGTCTTTGAGGTTGATGTTGAAGTCCTCACCCAGGTTCAGTTCAAAGTTGGCCATATCCAGATAGGTGCGGTTGTAACCGAAGCGCAGACCGGCGGCCATATTATCTTTGAAAAAATAGCCTACGTATGGGCTTACATTGAAGGTATATCCCAAGGCTTCAACATTCTTGATGACGAGGAAGTTCAGGTTGTTTTCTTCGTGTTCGGAGTAGGAAACGGTTCCTCCTGCCAGCCATTGCCCTTTGGGAATGAAAACGGCCTGCATGATGCCGCGGTCAATACGTTCGGGGCGTTCCACTCTTTTTCTTTTCTTCTTTCCGACAATCTTCTCCGCAAAGGATGCTGTGGAAGTCTGATTTTCTGTTAAGGTGGTATCTGACAAAAGCTCTTCGGGTTGCATACCTGAGGCTTGTACGCAAATGGTGTTGCCAAGGGCAAACAATAATATGAATAGCAACAGTTTTTGCATAAGGTCTTCTATAAACAAGTATAACCGGAAGAGCAAGGACTATACATTGCTCTTCCGGTAGGTTATAATCTTACATTATTCTTGAGCGGTAGTGGGCTGGCCGTAAACCAGTTCCAGGTCGTCAATATACATCGTACTACCCGTACTGCCGGTGAAGTAGTCGCCATACTTGCTGGATGAACATACGATAATCAGGTAGTATTTATCCTTAGGCGTGATATCTTTATACTTCAAGGTAATTGTAAACTCTTTCCATTCACCGTTGGTGGAAACTGCTTCTGCATCGGGCAACTCTCCGTAGGCAATGATATTCTCATCATTCTCAAGGTCAAAGAATGTAGATAAGTTCGTATTGTCAAGTTGGTGAGGTGCCTTGGCTATGGCCATATAGATGGAACAGAGGTCATCACTTCCTATTTCTGCCACTCCTTCCGGGGTATTATTTCCTCGGTAATCTATTTTGCCGTTGGTATAATGGAACCATCCGTGCAGACCTATAGGACGTGCTGTAAACTTTTGTCCGAAGTCTATCTTGGCACCATTGGTACCCACCAGACTGTTGAACTTACCGGTATAAAGACTGGCTGCTGCAAATTTACCGATGCCGAAAGCACTGGCATATTGTGACTTCAATTCTGCGGATTGTCCGCCAGCGGTATGTACTATGGTACTATTACCTTGTGTAGGATTTTTGTTGACCAATGCACCGGCCCCTGTGGTGGTACCAGGATTGCTGGAATCCCAGAAGGAACCACCATTGGCAGAATAGTCACTTTCTGATACAGGATACCATGTTTTACCACTCTTGTACCAATTGTCCATGTTACCATTCGGTAATGTTTGGGCATCTTCCGTTGTGAATGTGACAATATCGCTGGCATAAGCGCTTCCATCTTTTTCGTAAACAAGACGATAATTATATTCGGTAGCGGGTGTCAGTTCAGTGAGTGTAGCTGTGTACTTTTGGCTTTCACTCTCGTAAGTTGCACTGCAGGTTTGCCATTCTTCTGCATCTGCAGTCTTGTATTCGAAACGCATGGCTGCCGGATCGATTTCCCCTTCGGATGATGCTACACCACCCTCCAAATATGCAAAGTTGCTCCAAGCGTTGGCGGGTTGTGCTTCCAGTTGGGTGCTGGCCTCTGTCGAAACATCAAATGTAAAGGTGAAAATGATTTCTTCTCCATTGATGGAAATGGTAGGCTTCTCAATGGAGCCTGCGTCTGCCACCTTGAAGTTCAGGATGTAGTGCTTGCGGGCCTTTACATCGGCGATGGAAGTACTTTGTGAATGTTGCTCTCCGGCTTGGTTGGTTACGTTGACGGTTACAGTCAGGTCGCCTACCGGGAAATAACCCGGCTTCAGTTCGCTGCCCATGACAAAGTCCAAGGCCGCTACGCCTTCCAAAGCCGAGGATACAATCGTAGTGGCTGAGGCAAACTTTTGGAAAGACTCATCGTAGTTTACAGTTACCTTTACATTGGCCAGCGTGCAGGTGATGTTGGCTGTCACTTCTTTGCCGGTTTCTACGGTGATCTGCTGGCTTCCTGCATAGTAGGGAACATCGAAACCCGACTCAGAGCCGTCGAAACCGTTGGACGAAGCGTTGACGGTATATTGGCCGGGGGCCAGACGGAGCTGCGTTCCTTTCAGCGTCTCCCAATCGTCGGTACTTTCTACCACTTCTCCTTTGCTGTCTACTATCTGTACGGCAATCTGCTGGGGATTGTAGTTCTCGGGTATGGCTTTTGTGTCTACATACGCATTGGTACCTACTTCGATACGCAGATAACCGACATTACTTTCCCAATCTTCTTGCTGACAGGATACTACTGACATTAGAGCCAGCAGTATCATAAGGGATAAATATATTTTTTTCATGACCTTTTATTCGTTTATGGTTACTTTAAACACACCATTGGCTGTTTCTCCGTTTTTATCGGTTACGGTAATATGAAATTCGTGGGATTTTCCTGCATCAGTAGCACCTGTCATATCAAGGAAGGAAAAGAATGCCCCAATGGGGAAGGTGTATTCTTTTGTACCATCTGTTGGTGCCTGACTTCCTACAGTTGAAACGAGGTTTCCAAAGTCGGCATTGTCAATCAAATCCACCCCTCCATTTTCAGCAAGGAAGCTTTGACCGTCCATTGTCAGATCCACCAAGATTGTTTGGAAAGCATCGTTACCGGCTGTGATGGTTACGATAATCTTGTCGAGTCCAGCTTCGGAGGCAATATAGGCATCTGCACTGGCAGGTGCATCGCCTGCACTCTTGGAGTAGGTAACATCTGCGGGCAGATTCAAAGTCACTGCACCTTCTGTCCCTTCTCCTCCTTCTCCCGGTTCACTGGGGTCAGTCGGCTCTTCCGGATCAATGGTCGGTATTTCTACCGATTCGCTGCTGTCTTCAAAAGTAATGTTGGTGCTGATGTCAATACCTTCCAGTTCGCCCGTAGAAGATGTTACGGTACCCATATTGATTTCCAGGGCATCACCTCCTGTGAAAACGTCGCCTACCTCTTCGTAATTTTCAGAAGCATCGCTTTTTTTGAACACACGACGGTTGGTTACAGTGTTTCCGGTTGTGGTTTTAGCCCGGATGTTAACCGTAATGGCCGTTGCATTTTCCGAGAATGCCCAATAGACGGGTGCAGCTTCCAGTTCGTCTTGGGTAAACGCCATGGCCATCTCTCCGCCATCGTCTATCGTGATGGTCCATTCGCTGAAGGCTTCCTTGAAGTCTTCGCCATAGTTCAATTGGATGCGGCTGTTGGCCATGCGGCATACGATGTCGGCTTTGCTGGCAATGTCTTTGCTGACCGTGATGTCGGTACTGCCGGCATAGTAGGGAGTAGCCATCTGTTTCTCCAGGGTGCCCGGTGTATGTGAGGAAATGGTATATTGTCCCACCGGCACGATGATGCTGGCAGGCATTTCGGACAACGTGTTGTATTCGTATGTTACATCCGTTACTCCGTCGCTGGTACCTTGGATAACAACGGGATAAGTATTGGTATCAATTTCACTGGCGTCTGCGCGTGTCTGCGATACCGGTTGTTTCACGCTGACACCCAGCTCTATGGCGCCGGTATCTTCTTTGTTCACCAAACTGCCTGAAAGCTCGTTTTTCAGTTCGCACGATGCCAAACTGAGTATGGCGGCCGTACCTAAAAGGAATGTATGTAGAGGTTTCATAATTTTGTGTGATTCTTACATCTGTTATATATACGATTATACCCAGCCGGCAGGAACTTCGATGTCTATTGTTTCATCGTCAGTCGTTTCGTCGACCGTAATTTCAATGCCCAAGCTGCCGTTGTCGTCGGCGGGCGCAATGTTGAGCGTCCACGACTTGTTGGGAGCCAGTGTATACGTTCTTTCCACCGTTGCCGTTTTGTTGTCGCTCAAACGGGTACATTGAATGGTGGCAGTTACTGTTTCGCCTGCATTGTCAACTTTCAGATACCAGGGGTCTTTGTCTCCTTTGGCCCATACGGCTGTACTGCCGGCGGCTTTCAATGCGGCGGTTTCGTACACAATCGAGTAGTCGCTGAAATATTCGTCCATATTGGACGCGAAAGTGGCTTTTACCTTTCCGCAGGTAGGCTGACAGGTCACTGCAACAGCTTGAACGGGTTCGCCGTTGACCTGAAAACTAGTGTTTCCCACCACATAGAAACTTTCCCGTGAAGCATTACTCTCGGTGCCATAGAACGCCTTGAGGGTGTATGAACCGTTGTTCAGGGTGATTTTCTCTTCTCTCTCCGAGTAGAGGAATTCCTTTACGGGAGTTCCTGCATCGTTCAATATCTGTACGGTGTAGTTGTCCACGTTGCTATAGGAACTTTCGTCGACAGCTTTGGTAAAGGCTGTACTGGTGGAAACGCCCAAAGTAATTGTACCAGTTCCTTCGGATAAGGCGGGCTCGTCGTTTTGTGAAGCGCAGGAGCCAAGTATCACGCTGATACTCAGAAGACATGCTGCTAACGTTGATTTCGTATTCATATCTGTTTTTGCTATATAAAATCCGCTGCAAAGTAACAACTTTTCTTGAAATGCTGCAAGTTCCTTTTTAAGGGAATTCAGTTCTTTTTTTAAGGAATTGGGTCGTGATAGAGGGAAAATAGCCCGTTTTATGTCTGTTTTTTAAGATTCAGGGCAAAAGGAGGAAGAAGTGAAAGGCTATTTTGAAGAGTCTGGTGGCCGGCGGAGCGACAGGCTTGGGCCCGTTACCATTGAAGGGAACAGCCGTTACCTTTAAAGGGTAACGCCCGTATCCTTCAAAGGTAACGGGCGTTTCCGTGCACAGAGGCTGTCTCAAATAAACTTTGAGATGGCCTTTTTTGTG
>ULXT01030096.1_pt1 | contig 11339 bp, 7 predicted proteins | sample 1961571 | NCBI WGS metagenome assembly ULXT01 (sample SAMEA4835846, study PRJEB28245) | human gut metagenome | biome: gut microbiome; material: fecal sample | place: Denmark | collected 2008
GAAAGGAAGATGGATTGGCTGGGACCAGCCCTCCGCATGGGACAGGGAAGATGCCCATAGCCGTCTGAGCGCGCGCTACCTGCGCAAAGAGTTCGAGGTGAAAAAGCCCGTCAAGCAAGCCACGGTCTACATCTGCGGGCTGGGCATGTACGAAATGTTCATCAACGGCAAGCGGATAGGCGACCAAGTGCTTGCCCCTCTCCCTTCCGATTACCGCAAGACCTTATTCTACGACACATACGATGTAACGTCCTTGCTTACAGACAAGAATGCCATCGGTGTCACGCTGGGGAACGGACGCTACTACACCATGCAGCAACACTACCGGACCTATAAAATCGTCAATTTCGGTTATCCCAAGCTCCGCATGAACCTGCTCATCACGTATCAGGACGGAACCACCGAAACCATCAAGAGCGATACCGACTGGCGCATCACCACCGACGGTCCCATCCGGAGCAACAATGAATACGACGGGGAGACGTATGACGCACGCAAGGAACTGGGCGACTGGACCCTGCCCGAATATGACGATAGCCAATGGCAACCGGTGCAACGGGTAGGAGCACCGGGCGGAACGCCGCGAGGCATGATTACTCCGCCAATGAAGGTAATCAAGACCATCCAGCCGGTGCATATACGTGCGAAGGGCGACCGATATATAGTGGACATGGGGCAGAATATAGCCGGATGGCTCCGCGCACGTATATGCGGGAACGAAGGCGACACCATCCGCCTGCGCTTTGCCGAGACTTTGACACCCGAAGGAGAACTGTACACCGCCAACTTGCGCGAAGCACAATCCACCGATTATTATATATGCAACGGAAAGGAGAACGGAAAGACCTGGGCGCCCCGCTTCGTTTACCACGGCTTCCGCTATGTGGAAATATCCGGATACAAGGACGCGGAACTCTCCGACTTTACGGGTGAGGTGGTAAGCGATGAGGTAGAGCCTACCGGCACGTTCGAGTGTTCCGACGAGACCCTGAACCGTGTGTACAAGAATGCCTGGTGGGGTATTTTAGGGAACTATAAAGGCATGCCCGTCGATTGTCCGCAACGCGACGAGCGCCAGCCTTGGCTGGGCGACCGCACCATGGGCTGCTGGGGCGAAAGCTACCTGTTCGACATCAACACGCTTTATAGCAAATGGACGCGCGACATCTGCGAATCCCAGCGTGAAGACGGATGCTTCAGCAATGTCGCTCCGGCTTTCTGGATGTATTATGACGATAATGTCACCTGGCCTGCCGTGCTTCCTTTCGCCTGCGACATGCTTTACACCCAGTTCGGAAACCGGGAACCGATGGAACGGTGCTACCCTGCCATCCGCAAATGGATGCTCCACCTGCGCCGGGAATACATGCAAGACGGGCTGATTACCAAAGACAAATACGGAGACTGGTGCGTTCCGCCCGAATCGCTGGAACTGATTCATAGCAAAGACCCGGCACGCATCACCGACGGGACACTGATTTCTACGGCTTATTACATCAAATTGCTCGACGTCATGCAACGCTTCGCCTCCCTGCAGAACCTGAAAGAAGACCAGGCGCAATGGGCTGCATGGGCAAAGGAGATGAAAGAAGCGTTCAACCGCAAATACCTGCATATCCGGCGGGGAACTTCCCAAAAGCCCGGGCATCCGCTTTATCCCGACAGTGTCTACTATGGAAATAATACGGTGACTTCCAACGTATTGCCATTGGCATTCAACATCGTCCCCAACGATTGCAAGGAAGACATTGCCAAACAAATCGTCTCTACCACCATCCTGAAAAACGGAGGGCACATCAGTTGCGGAGTCATCGGCGTACAATGGCTATTGCAGGAACTTTCCCGGAACGGCTTTGCCGATGTCGCCTTCCTGCTGGCTTCGAAAAAGACATACCCTTCGTGGGGGTACATGGCAGAGCAAGGAGCCACCACCACATGGGAACTCTGGAACGGGAATACCGCCGACCCCAAGATGAACAGCGGAAATCATGTCATGCTGTTAGGCGGCCTCCTGCCCTGGTGCTACGAGCATGCGGCAGGCATCCGAAGCGACAGCACCCAGACCGGGTTCCGGCATATCATCCTGAAGCCGGACTTTGACATACAGAACTTATTCTGGGCAAAAGCCTCCTACCGTTGCCCGTACGGCACCATCAAAAGCGCATGGAAAAAGACACTGACCCATCTGGAGTGGGACATCACCATACCGTGCAACACCACGGCTGAAGTCCATCTTCCCGACGGGAGAGTAGAGCAAATCGGGTCGGGAGACTATCACTATTCGGCAGACATTCCCGCACTTCATCCGGCGGTACTCGAAAACCAGTTCCTCTATGAAAAAGCCTCATTCCCCGAATGCCATGCCTCTACGATTGTAGAACTGGAAAACGGGGACTTAGTGGCTGCCTTTTTCGGCGGAACCAAAGAGCGCAATCCGGACGTATGCATCTGGGTATGCCGAAAGCCGAAAGGAAGCGACACGTGGACGGAGCCGGTGAAAGTAGCCGACGGAGTATTCGACCTGAACGACCCGGATGCCAAGATAGCCGGCATCACCGCCGATATCAAAGACCACCGGAAAGCTTGCTGGAACCCTGTACTGTTCCAAGTGCCCGGAGGAGACCTGTTGCTCTTCTTCAAGATAGGTCTGAACGTGCCCGACTGGACGGGCTGGCTGGTACGCTCGAAAGACGGAGGAAAGACATGGAGCCGGCGCGAAGCACTTCCCCAAGGTTTTTTAGGGCCGATTAAAAACAAGCCCGAATTTATCAACGGACGCATCCTCTGCCCTTCGAGCACCGAAGGAGAACAAGGCTGGCGCATCCACATCGAATATTCGGACGACATGGGCAAGACGTGGAAAACAACCGGCCCGATACCCGCAGAGCTGGAATTCCCCAGCCAATACCGGAACATGAATGCGGACGAAAAGGAAAAACGCCCCATTCTGGTTATCCAGCCCAGCATCCTAAAACACAAAGACGGTACCTTGCAAGTCATCTGCCGCACCCGCAACTCGCATCTTGCCACTTCGTGGAGCAAAGATAACGGAAGCACCTGGAGCAAGGTGACACTCATTGAGGGCTTGCCCAACAACAATTCGGGAACCGATGCCGTCACGTTGCAAGACGGACGCCACGCACTGGTATACAACAACTTCAGCCCGCTATTAGGCGACAAGAAGGGCGTGCGCACGCCTATCAACCTTGCCTTGTCGGACGATGGCATCCACTGGACTCCTGTGCTCACGCTGGAAGATTCGCCGGTACGCGAGTATTCATACCCTGCCATTATCCAAGGGAAAGACGGGAAATTACACATTACGTTCACTTGGAGACGCGAACTTATTAAATACATGGAGATTGATTTGAACAAATTGGAGAAAAAATAGTAACTTTGCGCCCAAATAATAGGTATAGTATGCAAGACATTAGAAACATCGCCATCATTGCCCACGTAGACCATGGAAAGACAACGCTGGTGGACAAGATGATGCTGGCGGGACATTTGTTCCGCAATGACCAGACCAATGGTGAACTGGTATTGGATAACAACGACTTGGAACGTGAAAGAGGGATAACCATCCTTTCGAAGAATGTATCTATCAACTATAAGGGTACGAAAATCAACATCATCGATACGCCGGGACACGCCGACTTCGGTGGTGAAGTGGAACGTGTATTGAATATGGCAGACGGATGCATCCTGCTGGTAGACGCTTTCGAAGGCCCGATGCCGCAGACACGCTTCGTGCTGCAGAAAGCATTGCAAATCGGCTTGAAACCCATCGTAGTAGTGAACAAGGTAGACAAGCCCAATTGCCGTCCCGAAGAAGTATATGAAATGGTGTTCGACCTGATGTTCAGCCTCAACGCAACAGAAGACCAGCTGGATTTCCCCGTATTATACGGCTCGGCAAAAAACAACTGGATGGGCGAAGACTGGAAAACGCCTACGGGCACTATCGAACCGCTGCTGGACGCTATCGTAAAATACATTCCTGCCCCCAAACAACTGGAAGGCACCCCGCAAATGCTGATTACATCGCTCGACTATTCATCGTACACGGGACGTATCGCCGTGGGGCGTGTTCACCGCGGCACCATTAGCGAAGGCATGAACATCACGTTGGCAAAACGCGACGGAAGTATGGTGAAATCCAAAATCAAGGAAGTACATACCTTCGAAGGATTGGGACGCAAGAAAGTGCAGTCGGTGTCTTCGGGCGATATCTGTGCGGTAATCGGTATAGAAGGATTTGAAATCGGCGACACCATCTGCGATTTCGAAAACCCGGAACCGCTTCCCCCTATCGCCATCGATGAGCCTACGATGAGCATGTTGTTTACCATCAACGACTCTCCTTTCTTCGGGAAAGAGGGCAAATACGTAACTTCTCGCCACATACAAGACCGCCTGATGAAAGAGCTGGACAAGAACCTTGCCCTGCGCGTCCGCAAGACCGAGAATGAAGACGGCAAATGGATTGTATCGGGACGTGGTGTGCTGCACCTTTCAGTACTGATTGAAACCATGCGCCGCGAAGGCTACGAGTTGCAGGTAGGCCAGCCGCAGGTTATCTACAAAGAGATAGACGGGGTACGTTGCGAACCGATTGAAGAACTTACCATCAGCGTTCCCGAAGAATTTGCCAGCAAGATGATTGACATGGTGACCCGCCGTAAAGGCGAAATGGTTTCGATGGAAACGCAAGGCGACCGTGTGAACATCGAGTTTGATATGCCATCGCGCGGCATTATCGGATTGCGTACCAACGTATTGACTGCATCGCAAGGAGAAGCCATCATGGCACACCGCTTCAAGGAATACCAACCCTACAAGGGAGATATTCCACGCCGCACCAACGGGTCGATGATTGCCATGGAGAGCGGAACTGCCTTCGCGTATGCCATCGATAAGCTGCAAGACCGCGGACGCTTCTTCATCTATCCGCAAGAAGAAGTCTATGCCGGACAGGTAGTAGGCGAACACGTGCATGAGAACGATTTAGTGATAAACGTCACAAAGTCGAAAAAACTGACCAACATGCGTGCATCGGGTTCGGACGACAAGGCGCGCATCATCCCTCCGGTCGTATTCTCGCTGGAAGAAGCATTGGAATACATCAAGGAAGACGAATACGTAGAAGTAACACCCAAGAGCATGCGTATGCGTAAGATTATCCTCGACGAAACCGAGCGCAAACGTGCGAACAAGAACAGCTGATGCCCCCGCAAGGGATAAGGACTGCATAAAATAAAGAAAGGGCTGTCTCAAATATAAATTTGGGGCAGCCTGCTTTCTACATTATTAGAAGCTGTTTTGAATTTCTCCAAAAAGTTTTTCTTGGGTTGATGTATCCGTTTTCGTGTGTGCTTTGGGCGATTTTTTGGTCCTTTCCGCTCCTGTTCTTCGTCAGATAGCCCGCTATCTTCCTCATCACAGAAGCGAAAATGCCTCAAAAACTCATCCCAAATCATCGCACGATAAATTCAAAACAGCTTCTTAAATTTAAGAGAGAATTACATATCTTCAGCCCAACCTGTATAACGGTAACCTTCCACTGTATAAGTCGCACCGGGATCAATCGTTGTGGTATAAGTAAATGAAATCCTGTCGGTAATCGTTCCAGATGGAGCTGTAATGCCATTCAACTCTATCAATCCATCTGTTAGCGTAAACGTCTCATCAGAAGAAACCACGTTACCTGCCAGATTCTCGATATCGGTTCCCCAAAACGAAAGTGAAGCCACATCGCACGAAATCTTTCCATTGATGAAATAATACAGGCCAACGTTGTCACCCGAATCGTTCGCGTCATCATAGGCACCGATGCGTACCCAGCACAAGTCTGTATCATACGCCGATGTATTTGCCAAAAAGCAATCTACCTTTTCCGCAACCACAGAATCGTTACGTGTAATGTCAACCGTATACTGCCCGCCTATCGGATGAATAGGCGTGTACTCGATATCGTAATCAAAGTCCTCAGAGTTACAAGATGCCAGTGCCAGCAAAAGGACGGGCAAGAAAAAAATATACTTAAAAGCTTTCATCATATATATTCTTAATGGTTTGTTAAACTATTATGCTATTCCCCCTGTGCTACCTGCCACCACATCGGTTCTTCCAACGCTTTGGTAGTAGGTGCATTGGTATTGTAGTCGGACGAAATGTTCGGCACTAACAGGCGACGCGGATATTCCGTAGGCTGCAAGACTGTAGAACCGGGAGCCACCAAGGTGCCCAGCTCGTATCCGCTCGACAAGGTTCTTTCACCCGGATAGTTAGAAACACGTACGGTAGATGCCGAGCTGATGGCAGGGATACCGGTACGGTTGCGGTCGAACACGCCGTCCAGACAATTGGCATGTGCATACGATACCCATTCCTGTGTAAGGATGCACTTCAGCATAGCCTCTTCGGAAGAACTGTCGAACTCGTATGCTCCCCCAGCCGAGATAAAGGCTGCACCTTGTCCGGCAGTAGATTCCCAACGGTCGAAAGCAGCTTCCACTCCGGCATCATACTTGGTCTTTGCCATTGACGTATTACCCAAGCGGGCGTAAGCTTCCGCTTCCAGAAAATAGATTTCCGCCTGATTCATCAGGTAAACAGGGTCATCATAGGATTGCAGGTAACGGGACGATTCGCTCAACGCAATAACCGTGGAAGAAGAAGGCTTGGTGCCACACGGCAAACCTTCGTACAACTCGCCATAAGACAATGAAGTGTCGCCACCCGATGCGGTCGTTGTCTCATACAAGTTTACAATGCGCGGGTCATTGTAGTTCAGCAAATATTCCAGCAACGTATGGCAGGCACGGATGTTTTCCTGTGTATTCAGCTGACGGATGTTGTATTCATACAACGGGTTCCCTTTGTTCGTCGCATCCTCGAAGTCGGTAAACGCACAGTCTTCTTCCAGAAAATCATCTTCGGAAAGCAAGCTGCTGATTTCACTGCTATACGTATCGAAATCCCTCATCATGACTTTCAGCTTCAGGTTTTTCGCAAACTTCCGCCAACTGTCCATATCGCCTTCCAGAAACATATCGTACTCGTCAATTCCAGTACTGGGATTGGCTTCCGCGTCCGAAATACGGTCAATGGCTTCGTCCAGCATGTCAATAATGCCCGGATATACCACCGTACGGCTATCGTCGTAGTTCGGCTGAGGGTAGTTCTCGTTATCCAACGCTTCTGTAAAAGGAATATCTTCATATAGGTCGGTCAATATATGATAGTTGTATGCCGTCAGCACCTTGGCTATCACCCAATAATCCCACATTTCTTCGCTCTCGGACGTCGTGATGATATCCTTCAGGTCGGGCAATGTGTTGACGTATGCATTCCGCCAGAATGACGTATAGCTGGAAGTCGACAGGCTATAATTACAGAGCGTATTATACTGGTTGGTGGTATTTCCCTGTGTGGTGAACTGCAACCACATAGTGCCTATCAGTACCCCGTTGTAGCCCAATACGGCTATCGTAGAAGCACAGGCCGAAGGCAGCAGCGTAGAGATGTCGGCCTCTATCGGATAGTTGGGGTTGTCGTTGACATCCAGATACGATTCACAAGAAGTCAGAGACACACCGGAAATAACAGCTGCTGCAACTATTTTATGTAAGAATCTGTTCATTTTCATAACACCTTTTTATATATAGATTAGAATACTACTTTTACATTTACACCAATATTGCGGGTGGTGCTGGTACCCGTTGTTTCTCCAAATTCAGACAACAGGTCGTTACCTAAGTTGGACGCTTCCGGGCGAACCATCGGTAAACGAATATTTGGGTTCTTGCAGTGTCGTGCGGTTATTCGAGAAATCTCCTCCCAAGCGCCCGGTGGCCTTCAACCCTTTCATGATGTCATAGCTCAGTTCGATGCGTCCGTAGACACGGTCGTCCTGGTAATTGCTCCGGTAATTGTCAATCATATAATACGGGTTTGTAGCATACAACGTATAATAGTTGTCAAGGTTGTAACGCTCGTCGTTATAGTCTTTCATTACTGAATAGTCCACATCTACCGCATGCTGGAGGAGTTCCATGTACATGTCGTTGCTCCGGCTGATATCCTTGCGCACATAATTCATGGTCATGTCGAGTGCCTATTTCCTGCGGAAAATCCATTCGATTATGACAAATTGTAAATTCGTCATTGGTAGCGACAGCTTGTTCACATTCATGTATCCACGCAGCGAGAAGGTATTTCTCGCATACTGGTCTCCGTTGTTCGGAATGATACCATTAGACGAAAGATTACCATACGATGCCACCACGCCCACCTTTTCATTTCCGTAGCGCAGGCTGATGTTGTTGTTCTTTTCGAAACCGGTCTGGTAGAAATTACGCAAGTTGTGCTCCACGTACGAATACGCTTTAGTCATCGGCGTTTCCAGATAGTCGGATCCCCATTCATGAATCGCATAGCCTTAATCATCAAAATACCCCACTGCATACCTTCCGGCACAAGGATATATTCTATGTTCTCGATATGAAAACCGTACGGTTTCCATATCAAAACCATACGGTTTCCAATTCAAGACCGTACGGTTTTCATATCGAGAACATAAAATGAAGCCTATAGATTCACCAAACTGACAGAGGAAAAAACGAAAACCATTCCGCCTCCTGCCGAAAAGCCGTAAACGGGATTTTGCCCAACAATTTTGCTTCAAGGACATTGAATTACGGGAAATTGCACTATCTTTGCACCTTATAAACCATCCGTTCCCTTATGAAAGAATTTTTCCAACTCATGCGGCGATTCGTTTCGCCCTATAAAAGATATGTTATGGCGGCGGTTGTGCTGAACATCCTTTCCGCCATCTTTAACGTGTTTTCCTTCTCCCTGCTCATCCCGATACTGAACATTTTGTTCAAGACGGGCGACCCGGACAAGGTTTATTCTTTCATGGAATGGGGAAGCGGGGACATTAAGGACGTGGCGGTCAATAATTTCTATTATTACGCTTCGCGGATGATTGAAGTGTTCGGCACATCCACCACCCTCTTGTGGCTGGGGCTGTTTCTTGCCGGAATGACTTTATTGAAAACAGCATGCTATTTCGGCTCATCTGCGGTCATGATTCCGCTCCGTACGGGAGTGGTGCGCGACATCCGCATCATGGTCTACTCGAAGGTGATGCACCTGCCGCTCAGCTTCCTTTCCGATGAACGGAAAGGCGACATCATTGCCCGCATGAGCGGAGACGTAAGCGAAATCGAAAACTCCATTACCAGCTCGCTCGACATGCTGCTGAAAAACCCGATTCTCATCATCTCCTATTTTGCCACTCTGATTATTACCAGCTGGCAACTCACGCTCTTCACGATTGTCGTGCTTCCGGTAATGGGATGGATTATGGGAAGAGTGGGAAGAAAGCTGAAGCGCAAATCCCTCGCCGCACAAAACAAATGGAGCGAAACCATGTCGCAACTGGAAGAGACCCTGGGCGGAATGCGCATCATCAAGGCGTTTATTGCCGAAGACAAAATGATAAGCCGCTTCGTAAAGTGCAGCAATGAGTTCCGCGATGCCACCAACCGTGTAGCCATGCGCCAAAGCCTTGCCCATCCGATGAGCGAATTCCTGGGCACGGTCCTGATTGTACTGGTATTGTGGTTTGGCGGTTCGCTTATCCTAAGCGACGCCTCCCCGATTGACGCGCCCACCTTTATTTTCTATATGGTCATCCTGTACAGCATCATCAACCCGCTGAAAGACTTTTCGAAAGCAGGGTATAGCATTCCGAAAGGGCTGGCATCCATGGAACGCGTGGATAAAATCCTGAAAACAGAAAACCCCATAAAGGAACGCCCCGATGCCGAACACATCACCGAGATGAAAGAAGGGCTGGAGTTCCGCCATATTTCGTTCAGCTACGGAACACACGAAGTGCTTCACGACATCAGCCTGAGCATTCAGAAAGGCGAAACTATTGCCTTGGTAGGGCAAAGCGGCTCCGGGAAGTCTACCTTGGTCGACCTTGTCCCCCGTTTCCACGATGTGCAAAAAGGCGAGATACTTATCGACGGGAGAAACATCAAAGATTTAGCCGTAAAGGACCTGCGGAGCCTGATAGGGAACGTAAACCAGGAAGCGATTCTTTTCAACGACAGTTTCTACAACAACATCACTTTCGGGGTGGACAACGCAACGATGGAAGAAGTAGTAGCCGCCGCAAAAGTCGCCAATGCCCACGAATTTATCATGGAAAGCGAAGAGGGGTACGACACCAACATCGGCGACAGGGGATGCAAGCTCTCCGGAGGCCAGCGCCAGCGCATCTCCATTGCCCGCGCCATCCTGAAGAACCCGGCTATCCTGATACTGGACGAAGCGACCTCTGCCCTCGACACCGAAAGCGAACGCCTGGTACAAGAAGCCTTGGAACGCCTCATGAAAACCCGTACTACGATAGCCATCGCGCACCGCCTCTCCACAATCAAGAATGCCGACCGCATCTATGTGCTTTATGAAGGCAGAATCGTAGAATGCGGCAAACACGAAGAGCTGCTTCAGAAGAACGGATATTACAAACGGCTGAACGACATGCAGGCGTTGTAAATATGCTAATGAATTAATGTGCTAATGTGCCAATAAATAATGTGCCAATGTGCTAATGTGTTAATATGCTAATCTATTTTCGCATTAGCACATTGTTCATTGGCACATTAGCACATTATTTATTAGCACATTAGCACATTGTTTATTAGCACATGAATTAACGCACCAGACTTTCTATCACCTCGGGATAATATTGGTATTCCAACTGATGTACACGCTCTGCCAACGTTTCGGGGGTATCATCGGGCAATACCGGACACTTTGCCTGAAAAATATAATCCCCCTCATCATACCGCTCATTAATATATTGAATGGTAATGCCGCTTTCTTTCTCGCCCGCATCCAATACCGCTTCGTGCACATGGATGCCATACATGCCTTTCCCTCCGAACTTCGGGAGCAAAGACGGATGTATGTTTACTATCCGTTGCGGATAAGCATGCAAGATATCATCAGGAATACGCAATAAAAAACCTGCCAATACGACAAAGTCCGCCCTGTATTCCCGCAACACCATCAATGCCTCTCCCGATGCGAATCCGGCAGAAGTAACTACCCTGCACGGGACATGCAACCGCCCGGCACGCTTAACCACTCCGGCAGTTGCGCGCGATGCAATAACCACCGATACTTTTATCTCTTCTTTTTCTTCAAAATAACGGATGAGCCGTTCGGCATTCGTACCTTCACCCGAAGCCAAAATTGCGATATTTTTCATATATTTGTTGTAATCAGGTAGGTTTTATTTGACTATCAAC
>ULXT01059548.1_pt1 | contig 11319 bp, 9 predicted proteins | sample 1961571 | NCBI WGS metagenome assembly ULXT01 (sample SAMEA4835846, study PRJEB28245) | human gut metagenome | biome: gut microbiome; material: fecal sample | place: Denmark | collected 2008
GGCGGGCAGTGCTTTATTTGCCTTTCCGGTGGGAGTGATGAGCGGTATTTATATGAATGAGTATGTGCCGAAAGGCTGGGTGGTACGCTTCATACGGATGATGACGAATAATCTGAGCGGCATCCCTTCCATCGTGTTCGGTCTGTTTGGCATGGCGCTGTTTGTCAACTATATGGATTTTGGAGACAGCATCCTGGCAGGTTCGTTGACGCTGGGTCTGCTAAGTCTGCCTTTGGTTATCCGCACCACGGAAGAAGCGCTGAAAGCCATCCCCGACAGCATGCGTGAGGGAAGCCGCGCGTTGGGAGCTACCAAGCTTCAGACCATCTGGCATGTCATCCTGCCGATGGGGATGCCCAATATCATTACTGGACTGATTCTGGCGCTGGGGCGTGTTTCGGGCGAGACGGCACCCATCCTTTTCACCTGTGCCGCCTACTTCCTGCCACAGCTGCCTACAAGTATCTTCGACCAGTGCATGGCGCTTCCTTATCACCTCTATGTCATCTCTACCAGCGGTACGGATATGGAAGCGCAGCTTCCCATCGCCTACGGCACGGCACTAGTGCTGATACTCATTATCCTCCTGGTGAACCTGCTGGCAAACGCCCTGCGGAAATACTTTGAGAAGAAGATTAAGACGAATTGAAAACATATACAATAGGTATGAAGAACAAGATAGAAACCCGTGACGTGAACTTCTGGTATGGCGATTTCCATGCCCTGAAAGGCATCAGCATGGACATTGAGGAGAAGTCTGTGATAGCCTTCATCGGTCCCTCGGGCTGTGGAAAGTCTACCTTCCTGCGCCTGCTGAACCGCATGAACGATTTGATTCCCGACACCCGTCTGACTGGCGAGATACGCATTGACGGACAAGACATCTATGGAAAAGGAGTGCAAGTGGACGAACTCCGCAAGAACGTGGGTATGGTGTTCCAGCGGCCCAATCCTTTCCCAAAAAGCATCTTCGAGAACGTTGCCTACGGACTCCGTGTGAATGGCATCACCGATAACGCCTTCATCCGTCAGCGGGTGGAAGAAACCCTGAAAGGCGCCGCCCTTTGGGACGAGGTGAAGAACAAGCTGAAAGTCTCCGCCTACGCTCTCTCCGGCGGTCAGCAGCAACGTCTCTGCATAGCCCGTGCCATGGCGGTGTCTCCTTCAGTCCTGCTGATGGATGAGCCGGCATCCGCCCTCGACCCCATCTCCACTGCCAAGGTGGAAGAGCTTATCCACGAGTTGAAGAAGCAGTACACTATCGTCATCGTCTCCCACAACATGCAACAGGCAGCGCGTGTCAGTGATAATACGGCTTTCTTCTATATGGGGCAGATGGTGGAGTTTGGAGATACCCGGAAGATATTTACGAATCCCGATAAGGTGGAGACGCAGAACTACATCACGGGACGCTTCGGGTAGCGGATTGTTCCATACAAGCAAAAATAAGTTGTACAAAAGTAATCTTAAAATAGAAACATTATGGTGAAGTTTATCGAATCTGAACTCGTCTTGCTGAAAAAGGAAATAGACGAAATGTGGACCCTGGTATATAATCAGCTCGACCGTGCAGGTGATGCCGTGCTTACGCTGGACCGGGAACTGGCCCAGCAGGTATTGGTGCGCGAACGTCGTGTCAATGCTTTCGAACTGAAAATAGACAGCGACGTGGAAGACATCATTGCCCTTTACAACCCCGTTGCCATCGACCTGCGCTTTGTGCTTGCCATGCTCAAAATCAATACGAACCTGGAGCGTCTGGGCGACTTTGCAGAGGGCATTGCCCGCTTTGCCCTCAACTGCCATGAACCTGCTTTGGATACTGAGCTGGTCAAGCAACTCCGTCTCGAAGAGATGATAGCCCAGGTACTCTCCATGCTCGAACAGGCAAAACAGGCGCTTCAGGAGGAGAGCCAGGAACTGGCTACCGCCGTGTTTGCCAAGGACAATATGCTGGATGAAATCAATGCTGAGGCCACTGCCATTCTTGCCGACTACATCAGCCGGCATCCGGAGAGTGCACTCTCTTGTCTGAACCTGGTGAGCGTGTTCCGCAAGTTGGAGCGTTCCGGCGACCACATCACGAATATTGCCGAAGAAATAGTGTTCTTTATCGACGCAAAAGTGTTAAAACATAGTGGGCGGACAGACGAACACTACTTAAATGATAAGAAATAAACAAAATTTTAGGATAATTTCAGTGTTTCATGGAAAATAGCCTTATATTTGTCCATTGAAAACGATTGCAGGTGTAGAAAAATGCTTTGAAATGATAATAAACTTAAATGATTTTTCAAAAAGATGTTATAAGACATGTTTTTTAATTTGGTTAGTATCACGAAAAGCGCCTATATTTGCATCGTTATCCTGAAAACAATCTTTTTACCTTAAAAAAAAACTAATACCTATTGAAAACTGAAAAAGGAGGCTTTGTGAAAAGCTTCCTTTTTTTTGTACCTATACGAAGGGCTTTTTGTATCTTTGCGCATATTAATAATAAATCGCGTATAACCTAAAAGTATATAGAACCATGTTTTCCGGAATAGTAGAAGAATGTGCCACATTGGTGGCGATGGTCAAAGACCAGGAGAATGTACATTTTACTTTCAAGTGTTCATTCGTCAGTGAATTAAAAATAGACCAGAGTGTGTCTCACAACGGTGTTTGCCTGACGGTAGTCAGTCTGACAGATGATACCTATACCGTGACGGCCATGAAGGAAACGCTGGACCGTTCCAATCTTGGCTTGTTGCAGGTGGGAGATGAAGTGAATGTGGAGCGTAGTATGATGATGAACGGCCGGCTGGATGGCCATATCGTTCAAGGACATGTGGACCAGACTGCCACTTGCATCGATATAAAGGATGCGGAAGGAAGCTATTACTTTACTTTCCGGTATGCTTTTGACAAGGAGATGGCAAAGCGCGGCTACATCACGGTAGACAAAGGCTCGGTAACGGTCAATGGTGTCAGCCTGACCGTGTGCAATCCCACCGACGATACTTTCCAGGTGGCCATTATTCCTTACACCTTTGAGCATACCAATTTCCATGCTTTCAAAGTGGGCAGTGTGGTGAATCTGGAGTTCGATATCATTGGTAAGTACATCAGCCGCATGATACAATATAAATAAGGTAACGGCACTATGGACGATTTCCTGCAATTAGTGGCATCCCGTCAGAGTGACCGTGCCTATGATATGACTCGTGCCGTGGAGCCTGAGAAATATCGGTGATTTACTTTTTAGACACAGATGACGCAGATGACGCGGATTTTTTTAATATTCCAATCCGCGTCATCCGCGTCTAAAAAATAATCAAAAAGAAAGCAGATACGGAGTTTCCGGAAAGACTTCCGCGTGCTTACAAATCCTTCAGCAGCACCTTGCTTGCATTCTTGTAGTATTCCTCCCGTGCCTTCAGCAATGCTCCCCATTGGTTGTTGAATTCATTTTCCTTATCAATTTTGAAATCTTCTGAGCCGTGCGTGTCCAGTTTGTCCAGTAGGAGGGCCACATTCATTTTGTTGATATCCATGGAAGGCTGGTAAGCGATGTCTTCACTCTTTTCATCGGTCACCACTTCATGTAGGAGGTTGATTTCCTGCAATTCATAAAGGGTTTCGTGTGTCAGCCGGATGGGAATCTGGCACTCTTCGGATATCTCTTCGGCTGTATAGGGCTGGACGTCTTGTTCAAAGCGCTTGGCTATGAGAGACATTATCAGGATGGAGATAAAATCGCGGTAGCGCCGGCTGATATTGCGCGCATCCTTGTCGAAGCTGAAGTTCCGGATATTCTGTCCGGCGTAGGTCAGTTCGGCACCGAATAGGCAGATGGTCCAGGATACCTGCAACCATAGCAGAAACATCGGAAGGGCGGCAAAACTACCATAGATGGCATTGTAACGGGAAACCCACAACTGGCTGCTGATGTAAAGGAATTGGAATGCCTGGTGTGCCGTACCTGCCAGAATACCGGATATGAGTGCGTGTTTCAGCTTGACCTTTGTATTCGGCATAAAGACGTACAGTGCTGTAAACATGAACCAGGTCAGCACGAAGGGGATGAGGCGCACCATAAACTTGCCGACGGGAGCCAGCAGGGTAAAGTCTTCGAGGTTCTTCACCATCGTACTCATGAAGATGGAAAGACCACCGGACACCACCAGCAGAATGGGCATCAGCAGAAGCATAGAGAAGTAATCCGTTATTTTGCGGTACATGCTGCGCGCCTTTTTCACCTGCCAGATGCGGTTGAAGGTGATTTCCATATTGTTGATTAGATTCAGGACTGTCCACAGCAACATAATCAGACCCACTCCGATGAATATTCCACTCTTGGTCTGAGACAAATACGAATTCACGAATTGCAGGATGACTTCCGTGGTTTCCGTAGGACCGCCGAAACCGTTGACAATCTGGCTTTCCATCAGATTATCGAATCCGAAACCGCGGGCTATGGCAAACAAAATGGCAAGAATAGGCACGATGGCAAGCAACGTACTGTAAGTCAGCGCCGAGGCTTTGTTTACTATCCGGTCTTTGGTGAAGCGGTTGATGCAAAGATAAATCGTCTTGATGATATTGTATACGGAAAAGGTCGTTCGCGTGACTTCATCTTCCGTAATACGCCAGATGTCGTAGGTGAGGAATTTCCAAAGGGCAGCAATACGCTTGTTCATGCTATTATCTCGATTATCCATTGTCAATAAAAAAGCAGTCAGTCTGTAAGCCGGGTTCTGTTCTTCTGTTTCTGAAAAAGCCTAATTAGGAATTATCCATTCTTCATTATCCATTCTCCATTAAAGAAGTGTCTGTCATTTATCTGAGCCGCATGTCACCATACAAGCTTTAGCGGTCTACCCTCCGACATGGAGCGAGCAACTCTCATAACGTCGGTTTACATGACCTTACAACTCCCAAGACGCACAGCCCTTGTGTCGCCACAAGACTGGTAGGCTCTTACCCCACCTTCTCACCCTTACCGTAGCCCAAGGGCGACGGCGGTTATTTTCTTCTACGTTACTCTACCCTCACGGACAGCTTTCTGTTAGGAAGTGGGACGCTCTGTGTTGCCCGGACTTTCCTCATACGCACGAGGCGCAAGCGACAGACCGACCAACTGCTTTATAGGGTACAAAGATACGGAATATTAATGAAGAATGAAGAATGAAGGATGAAGAATTTGTTGTGCAGTGTGCGGATGCAGTACGGATGAATCCTTCATTCTTCATTCTTTACCCTTAATTATCTTAAAAACATGTATCTATTTCGGAATAAATTCGTAGCTTTGCTATTAGTAATAACCCCCAAATCCTTTTGGCCAATGAAAAAGTTATCCTCTCTTTTTTCTTTATTTCTGTTAATCCCGCTTTTTGCTGTCGCTTCGGAAGTGGGTGACCGTACAATACCTGCAGAAGTGGCGCAACTCGCTGACAGTTTGAAACAAAAGTTTGCACCGGACAAGCGCGTGGCTTTGTTCGATGTGGATTACTCTTTCTCCGGAAAGAATGTGATGTTGCGTGGTGTCACCACTTCGGCAGAGGCAAAGACGGCTTTGCTGGATGGTTTGGCAAAGAAAGGATATGCGGTGATGGATTGTCTGCAAGTGCTTCCGGATGAGGCCGGACTTGAAGGCAAGACGTATGGCATTGTCAATGTGTCTGTGTGCAATCTTCGGGTAGCCCCGGATTTCTCTTCAGAAATGATGACGCAAGGCTTGATGGGTATGCCGGTGCGGGTGTTGCAGCGCGACGGCTGGTACCGTATCCAGACACCGGACAACTACATTGCATGGGTACACCGAGTAGGCATACATCCCGTCACGCGGGAAGAGCTGACCGCTTGGAACAATGCAGAGAAAATAGTGGTGACTTCGCATTATGGCTTTGTCTACTCACAGCCCAGCCAGGCATCGCAGACCGTCTCTGATGTTGCTGCAGGAAACCGCCTGAAGTGGGAGGGGACAAAAGGTGCCTTTTATAAGGTGGCTTATCCCGACGGCCGTCAGGGATATATCTCCAAATCCATCTCCATGCCTGAGAAGAAATGGCGTGCCACCTTGAAGCAGGATGCCGCCAGCATTATAGCCACGGCGCATAGCATGATGGGCATCCCTTATCTTTGGGCTGGCACTTCCTCCAAAGGGGTGGATTGTAGCGGCTTCATGCGCACCGTTCTTTTCATGCACGACATCATCATTCCGCGGGATGCTTCCCAGCAGGCATACGTGGGCGAGCATATCGATATCGCTCCTGATTTCAGTAACCTCCAGCCGGGCGATTTGATTTTCTTCGGGCGCAAGGCGACGCCGGAACGCAAGGAACGTGTGGTACATGTCGGCATGTATATCGGTAATAAGCGTTTCATCCATTCGCAAGGCGATGTGCGCGTCAATAGCTTCAGCCCCGACGACGAGCTGTTCGATGAATACAACCTCGGTAGACTGTTGTTCGCTACGCGCGTGTTACCTTATATAAATAAGGAGGCGTCGCTCAATACAACGGAAACGAATCCATTTTATTCAATGTAATAATGTGCTAATGTGCCAATATGCCAATGACCTGCGGCGTGACGGTGCAAACATAACGTAGCATATACATAGCGCAGCCCATTGGCACATTAGCCCATTAGCATATTGGCACATTTAATACACACACAATTATGTCAAACAGAAGAGATTTCCTGAAAACCGCCGCTTTTGCCGCACTCGGCTCAGGCATGGCAATCAATCATGTATTTGCCGGAGGAAATGACGCTCCTTCCTTGTTCAACGTGAACAGTAGGGCAGGTGTAACCCCCAAAATGAAACTGCGTTTTTTCCCCTATGAACTGAAATTGCGCCATGTCTTTACAGTGGCCACCTACTCGCGTACTACCACTCCCGACGTTCAAGTCGAGATAGAATATGATGGCATTATCGGTTATGGTGAAGCCTCCATGCCCCCGTACCTGCAACACGAACTAGGCACGATGGACAGTGTACTGGCTTTTCTGAAGAAGGTGCAGGATGTTATCGGCCAATTCTCAGACCCCTTTCAGCTGGAAGATATACTGGCTTATATAGACAGCCTCTCGGCAGGGGATTCCGCTGCTAAAACTGCTGTGGACATCGCCTTGCACGACCTTGTGGGCAAACTGTTGCAAGCCCCTTGGTATAAGATATGGGGGTTGGACAAGGAAAAGACTCCCTCTACAACTTTCACCATCGGTATTGATACGGCCGACGTGGTGCGTGAAAAGACGAAAGAGTGTGCCGACCAGTTCAATATCCTTAAAGTGAAGCTGGGGCGGGAGAACGACAAGGAAATGATAGAGACCATCCGTTCGGTGACGGACCTTCCGATTGCCATTGATGCCAACCAGGGTTGGAAGGACAAACATCATGCGCTCGATATGATACATTGGCTGCACGAAAAAGGAATTGTCATGATAGAGCAACCGATGCCCAAGGAACAACTGGACGATATTGCATGGGTCACCCAGCAAAGCCCGTTGCCCATATTTGCCGATGAGTCCATTCAGCGTCTGAAGGATGTGGCAGGCTTGAAGGGTGCCTTTACGGGCATCAACATCAAGCTGATGAAGTGTACCGGCATGCGCGAAGCCTGGAAGATGGTGACTTTGGCACGTGCATTGGACATGAAAGTGATGGTAGGATGTATGACCGAGACCTCTTGTGCCATTACCGCTGCCTCCCAATTCTCTCCGGCAGTGGACTTTGCCGACTTGGACGGTAGTCTGCTGATTGCGAACGACCGTTTCAAGGGTATGGAGGTTGTGAAAGGTAAGATAACGTTGCCCGATTTGCCGGGTATTGGAGTGGTGAAGTTATGAGAAAGCTATTGTATACCGTCGCTCTGTTTGTGATGGCTTCTGCATGCAGCACGAAGCCCGAGAGCAAGCCCTATAATTGGGAGGACGACCTGTACCAACGTCTGCTTACGGATTTCTGTATGACGGAATCCCAGGTGAAGGACTATATCCGCAAGTATATTCCCGACGTGACCGATGAGCAGATGCGCCAGTGGGAAGCCTCCAAAGCTTTGGAGTGCATGATGCTGGATGGAGAGAAACGCTATTTCCGCAATGCCGGACCTAATCTGTTTCGTGTGGACTCCACTTGCTATGACATCAAGATAGCCAAGGAAGGCACTTCGCCGAGTGGCAGCGAGAAAGTGAATATGGAGAACCTGCCCGAAATCATTTCTGCTGTGAAGAAAGAGGGCAAGGCCATTGTTGCGCCGAAGCGCATGCGCGTCACCTACACGTTGACCGTAGATACCAATGCCGTGCCTGCCGGGAAAATCATCCGTTGCTGGTTACCCTATCCCCGTCAGGACCAGGCCCGGCAGCAGGATGTCAAGTTCATTTCGGCCAGCGAACCGCAATACACCTTTTCGTCGCCCGAGTGCCGTCACAGTACATTGTACATGGAGAAACGTGCTGTCGAAGGCGAACCGACCGTATTCTCCGAAACCTTTGAGTTTACCGCCAACGGCGAATGGCATAATCTGAAGCCGGAAGATGTGCAGCCCTATGATACGACGACCGCCCTTTATAAGGAATATACTGCCGAGCGTGAGAAGCATATCGTCTTTTCCCCGCGCTTGCGCGAACTTGCTGCCAAATTGACAGCCGGTGAAACCAACCCCTACCTGAAAGCCAAACGTATCTTCCGTTGGGTGAATGACAACTTCCCGTGGGCTTCTGCACGCGAATATTCCACCATTGAGAATATCCCGGAATATGTGTTGGACAACCGTCACGGAGACTGTGGCCAAGTCAGCCTGCTGTTCATTACGCTTTGCCGCATCAGTGGTATTCCCGCACATTTCCAGAGCGGCTTCATGATGCATCCCCGTGCATGGAATCTGCACGATTGGGCAGAAGTCTACTTCGAGGGTGTGGGTTGGGTGCCTGTCGACCAGTCATTCGGCATTCCTGCCTTTGCCCGCAATGCCGACGAAGAATATTTCTTCCTGGGTGGTATAGACTCTTGGCGCATGATTGTGAACACTGATTACGGCATGCCGCTACAGCCCGAAAAGCAGTATCCCCGCAGCGAGACCGTCGACTTCCAGCGTGGCGAGGTGGAGTGGGAGGGAGGTAACCTCTACTTCCCGCAGTGGGGCTACCACATGGACATTGATTACTTGAATTATTAAGGTGCTATCTGCCCTCTAAAAACAGATGATGCGTTCAGCCCGAACACATCATCTGTTTGGTATAAACGCATCATCTGTTTACCCCAAATGCATCATCCGTTTCGGCCGCAACGGGTGATGCGTCTTTTTATACCCTATCTGTCAGTTCTTTAACAGTCAGCAATCGTACATAAATGCTAATTTGTCAGTCTTTGCCGTTAACCGCTGTTAAGCCCTAAATATCCTCTGTTAAAAGAGAACAAAAAAGAGTGACAAGCGGAATAACTGAACGTTTTTTGTCGTTATTTTAACGTCGTAATGTTAAACGAAACTTGAATATTAACAATTTAAAGAATAGGAAGAATAGTATGAAACAGACAACAAAAAACATCCTTGGAGTTGCGGCTATCGTGCTCCTGAGCTCTGGAGTGGCTGGATTGACCACTTATAAGATGCTGAATAAGGAAAAGCCTGCCGCATTCAGCGAGTTGTTCCAACAGAACCCCAATAATCTGCTACCGGCGGCTTTCCATGCAACGGATGCCCAGCCTGTGGATTTGACACAAGCAGCGGAGAGTTCGCTCCATGCTGTAGTGCATATACGTGCCACTCAGTTGAGTAAGACCCAGACGGTACAAGAACAGCCGGATATTTTTGACTTCTTCTTTGGAGACGGTCGTGGACGCCAGCGCCAGATACAGACCCAGCCGCGTGTAGGTTTCGGTTCGGGTGTCATCATCTCCAAAGACGGATATATTGTGACGAACAATCACGTGGTGGAAGGTGCTGATGAAATCACTGTGAAACTGAATGACGACCGTGAGCTGAAAGGACGCATCATCGGTACTGACCCCAGCACGGACTTGGCATTGATTAAGATTGAAGGGGATGACTTCCCGACAATTCCGGTTGGTGACTCCGACCAGTTGAAGGTGGGAGAATGGGTATTGGCAGTAGGTAATCCGTTCAACCTGAACTCTACCGTAACAGCTGGTATCGTCAGTGCAAAAGCCCGTTCCATTGGCTCTTCTGCCTCCAATGGACAAGCTGCAAACATCCAGTCTTTCATTCAGACGGATGCTGCCATCAACCAAGGTAATAGTGGTGGTGCGTTGGTGAATGCCAAAGGCGAGCTGGTTGGTATCAATGCCATGCTTTACTCACCCACGGGTGCTTATTCCGGCTATGGTTTTGCCATCCCTACCAGCATTATGACAAAGGTGGTAGCCGACTTGAAACAGTTTGGTACCGTGCAGCGCGCGCTCCTTGGCATCAAGGGTAGTGATTTGAGCACAGACCTGCAGATGGACGAACGCTGGACCGAAGAACTGAAGAAGAAGGCCGACGAACTTGGTGTGAAAGAGGGTATCTATGTGGCCGAAGTTGTTGAAGGTGGTTCCGCTGCCGGCATCTTGAAGGAAAATGATGTAATCATAGCATTGAACGGCAAGAAGATTCACAAGTTCTCGGATTTGCAGGAAATGCTGGCAAAACACCGTCCGGGCGACAAAGTGAAGGTAACAGTGGTTCGTGACAAGAAGGAAAAGGAATTCGAAATCACGCTGAAGAATGAGCAAGGCACTACGAAGGTAGTGAAGGATGCCGGAATGGAAATCTTGGGTGCAGCCTTCAAGCCCGTATCTTCCGAGCTGAAGAAGCAGTTGAACCTGGGTTACGGTCTGGAAGTTACCGGGGTTACCAATGGCAAGATGGCCGATGCAGGTATCCGCAAGGGCTTCATCATTCTGAAAGCCAACGGAGTGCCGATGAAGACGGTGGACGATTTGGAAAAGGCGATGAAAGAGGCAAGAAAGTCTCCTGAGCAAGGTTTGTTCATCACCGGTATGTTCCCGTCAGGAAAACGTGCAATGTATGCCGTTGATTTGACTCAAGAATAAAAAATAGGGATAGTTAGGTAAGAAGATTGTAATATTAGCTAACAATAGCGAAAAAGGGGGTGTCGGTACAATACATACCGGCATCCTTTTTGTTATATAGGATAAGATATAAATAAGGTGAAAAAGTTGGGATGAAATTATTGTAACAAAATAATTTGTCGTACCTTTGCAACCCAAATCTGTATTATAAGAATGAGACAACTTAAAATTACAAAAAGTATCACTAACAGAGAGAGCGCTTCTCTTGACAAGTATTTGCAGGAAATCGGTCGCGA
>ULXT01025796.1_pt1 | contig 11299 bp, 6 predicted proteins | sample 1961571 | NCBI WGS metagenome assembly ULXT01 (sample SAMEA4835846, study PRJEB28245) | human gut metagenome | biome: gut microbiome; material: fecal sample | place: Denmark | collected 2008
TGCGCTGTCTGTCCGAGGGCGTGGATGTGCCGTCGCTCGATGCCGTGCTGTTCCTTTCCGCCCGTAATTCGCAGGTGGATGTAGTGCAGTCGGTAGGCCGCGTGATGCGCACTTTCCACAAAGGACTGCCCGACGAAAAGAAGTACGGGTACATCATCATCCCTATTGTCGTGCCGTCCGATGTTTCGGCGGAGGAAGCACTCGACAACAGCAAGACCTTCGATGTGGTCTGGGAAATCCTGAACGCACTGCGCTCCCACGATGACCGTTTCAATGCAATGGTAAATAAGATTGCGCTCAACAAGCAGAAACCCAACAAGCAGTCTTATACGCCGTCCGTCACCATCGGCAGGCCTGGATTGGGCTTTCAGGAGGGAGAGGAAGAAGCAAGGCAGATGGAAAACGCGGAAATCGCCCGACAGTTGGAACTTCGTTTCGGTGAGTTGCAGGACGGCATGTATGCCAAGCTCGTGGAGAAATGCGGCGACCGCCTCTATTGGGAGAATTGGGCAAAGGAAATCGGACTTATCGCGCACAAGTTCATCGAGCGCATTTCCAAACTCATTCAGTCCGGCGTACACAAAAAGGCGTTCAACGAATACCTCAAGGGGTTGCAGCGTGACCTTAATCCGTCTGTGGATGCGGCGCAAGCCATTGAGATGCTGGCGCAGCACATCATCACCCGTCCGGTGTTCGATGCGCTGTTTGCCGATTACCAGTTCGTGAACAACAACGCCGTGAGCCGTTCCATGCAACGCATGATAGACCTCTTGCAGGAGCAGGCTTTCGAGAAAGATACTGAAGTGCTGGAGAAGTTCTATCAGTCGGTGAGGACAAATGTCGGCGGTATAGACAATCTGGAAGGCAAGCAGACCATCATCAAGAATTTCTACGAAAAGTTCTTCAAAGGTGCGTTTCCGCTCACTGTGGAGAAACTGGGCATCGTCTATACTCCCGTGGAATGCGTGGACTTCATCATACATTCTGTAAACGACATACTAAAGGCGGAATTCAACACTTCGCTGACCGAGCAGAATGTGCATATCCTCGACCCGTTTGTAGGCACGGGTACATTCATCACGCGGCTGTTGCAGTCCGGTCTTATCCGTCCGGAGGACATGGAGCGCAAATACCTGAACGAAATCCATTGTAATGAAATCGTGCTGCTCGCCTATTATATCGCCGATGTGAACATCGAATCGGTATTCCATGACATCACCCGTCGGAAAACCTATCTGCCGTATAGCGGCATCTGCCTAACGGACACTTTCCAACTGGCGGAGAAGAAGCATAACGAGCTTTTCACGGAGTTCTTCCAAGACAATTCCAAACGGGTGAAGAAGCAGATGGCCACGCACGTGAGGGTGATTGTGGGGAATCCGCCGTATTCTGCCAAACAAGGCTCAGCTAATGATAATGCACAGAATCTTTCTTATCCCAATTTGGACACACGAATAGCAAATACATATGTAAAGGAATCAAGCACTACTTTGAAAAATTCTCTTTATGACACTTATATTAAGGCTTTCCGTTGGGCATCAGACCGCATACCACAAAATGATGGTGGTATTGTCGCTTTTATAAGCAATGGAGCATGGCTTGATGGCAATGCACAAGATGGTATGCGCAGATGCTTTGAGGAAGAATTTTCTTCAATTTATGTGCTGAATCTCCGTGGAAATCAACGTACATCAGGTGAATTGTCACGCAAAGAGGGTGGTAAAATTTTTGGAAGTGGTTCTCGTACCCCCATTGCCATTACTTTTCTCGTCAAGAATCCGGCAAAGAAAGGACAGAAAGCAATTATCCATTACCACGACATAGGCGACTACTTAACACGTGAGCAGAAGCTCAAAATGGTAAAGGATTTCCGTTCAATTTCTTCAAAAAAATTGGATTGGAAGACTATCAAACCAAACGAAAAGGCTGATTGGATAAATCAACGTGATGGAATATTTGATAATTTTATTCCTTTATTTGATAATACAAGAGGGCAAGGCTTTTTTAATTACATACCTATCGGCGTATTATCCTCTCGTGATTCATGGGTATGCAATTTCGATAAAAATACACTGTTGAGCAATATTCATTGTATGATAGACAATTATAACACGTCTATTAGCCATCTCAAAACTGGAGATTTTAATTATAATCCAACGCAAATAGGTTGGTCTGCTAATCTTAAAAAAGTTGCATCAACTGGCTGCTTACTAAATTTTATCCCTGAAAGTGTAACAATTTACACTTATAGGCTCTTTCAAAAATCATACTTGTACTATGAGCGTTCATTAATAGAGCGGCCTGGTCAATGGCAACATATTTTCCCACCCAATTGTCAAAACCAAGTTATTGGTATGAAAGGAACAGGCGGGCATAAGGACTTCTCACTATTTTTGTATGACACGATTATTGATTACAATAATTTTGAAGCTGGAACCAAGTGTTTCCCCTTATATTGGTACGAAGAAAACAAAAATCCACAGGCTTCACTTTTCGATGATGCGGAAACAAACCGCTATATCCGTCGAGATGGCATAACTGATTGGATTCTGAAAGAAGTACGTAACCGCTTCGGAGGTTCACGAGCCATCACCAAAGAACACATCTTCTACTATGTGTATGGATTGCTCCATTCCAAGCAATACCGCAAGCGTTTTGCCGATGACTTGAAGAAGTCATTGCCACGCATCCCCATTGTAGATAACGTGCAGGATTTCATGTCTTTTTATAAAGCTGGGAAGGAGCTTGCCGACCTACATTTGAACTATGAGCAAGGCATCAACATGCAAACAACAGGGCATGACGGTGATTATACATTTTTCGCAGAAATGCCCATGTTGGCACATCGTTTCTTTGGCGTAAAGGTTATTGGCGACATCGACATTTGGCAGAGCGAATGGGCGAATGATACCTACCAGCACTTCGCCGTAGAAAAGATGCGTTTTGCCAAAGTACGTGATAAGAACGGCAAGCTCGTGGCAGATAAAAGCAAAATCATCTACAACGGTCACATCACCATTGAAAACATTCCGCTAAAAGCCTACGAGTACATCGTCAACGGCAAGTCCGCCATTGAGTGGATAATGGAACGCTATGCCGTCACCATCGACAAAGCATCCCAAATCAAGAACGACCCCAACGATTGGTCAAGGGAACACGAGCAACCTCGTTACATTCTTGACTTGCTACTCTCTATTATTACGCTTTCTTGCCAAACGATGGACATAGTAAAAGCTTTGCCAATAGTCACTTTATAGAAATGCAGTTGTGTTATAGCTGTCAGCGAAAATGTGATATATGTAGAAGAGTAACCGTATGATATATTGGCTGCTATCTACATATATCTCATTTTCTGGCACTTAAAATCCCTTATTCTTAATCCGCTTAAATTGTTCCTTAGATACAGGGTTCAGAACTTATTTGAAATATGTTTTTATAATTAGGATAAATTGGCTATGATCAATCATACTCTTCGTTGTCTGACTTTCTTTGTGGCAAAACATCTGGAGCTATATTTCTTATCATACTAGGATTCATCTTGTTGTCCTTAGAAGCTAATTTCGTGTACCCTAATAATATTAGTGTTTTTGTTTTTGCAATATTACTATCTGATATAGCTCCTTTCGCATACATGATGCGAAGAGATGATAGTGTGTCTCCAAAATAGAAAGACCTTTTATCTACCTTTTCCATATATTTTCTCACCACACCATCCCAATGTTCAGGTTGCTCATAGACTACTAAATTTATTAGTACGTGTTTGATGACTGGGTTCGACTCGCTTTCTATTTTCTCATACATTAGGCCAGCCAGTTTAGAGGAATAGATATTGTCTTTATACCATGTGACGATATTATGAGGTATTGCCGACATAATATCAATCAACAATTGTCTTTTGTCACCTGATTGGGTATCAAATGTATCAGCCAAATGCAGTCTAAAGTCATCATAACCAGCTTTGCCATCCATAGCCAAAGCTGGAGCCATAAGATATACAACCCTAATTGTATTCAACCAAGCATCCGTGATAGCATCGAGTAGCTTTACTTTGTTCTCTGGAAGTATATAGTCGCTATTTCTTAGTACCTTGGATGCAATTCCAATCATTTCCTGTAAATAGTTCACAGAATAGTTTTCCCAAACCTTTCTCACATCTTGGTGAAAAGGCATAGATGGGTTATAACATGTGTCATCCAATGCGTCTTTAATGTTGGTTGGAAGCTTTGATTGTTTTAGATGGGTATCCAATTTTTCAATGACTTTAGTGGCCTGCTCATCCGTTATATTCAGACGCAACAGTTGTAAAGGGTTCATTTTATCAGGTAACCCAACTTTGTCATGAACCGTTGCTGTGACTTTCTTGATGTCTTCAACGACTATTTCCGCAGCATCATTTCTGGTTCGGTCGCTGCCTGTATAGAACTCCAATACCTCAGGATAGCGTGCATAATTCTCTTTATCCAAAATAAAGCTCGCAAAGTCTTGTGATTTTGTCATTCGCATTGCAGCAAAATAGTACACCCAAAAAGCGAATCTGAATCCATATAAGTCATTGTCATATTGGCAGATAATTTGGTTGTTTAATAAAATGGTAAAGAGATAGTTTATATCAAGTGTTATCTTTTGCAACTTACAGAAATCCGACACCTGATCATAAAAATGCTTGCTTCTAAAGTAATATTGTTCATTACGAATCATCTGCTCGCAATAATATCCAATGGCAAACTCACAATCTTTGACATCAGGAAGTGATTTATAACTAGGCACCTCTTCATTTTCGAAAATTATACGGAGAAGACGTTCTATCATGGCCGTTCGATTGACGGGATTCTCGTCGAATGAATTACTAAACACTTCCAATAGCGAAATGCAATTCAGAGGTGTTCTATGCATATTAAAGTTCTGTATGTCGTCATTCAGTCTCTTCAAGACAACTTCTTCTTCACCAATTCTGTGTTTTTTGTTATATACTGCCACCATATTTCGTAATTGGCATAACTGCATAGGAGCCATGAAAATAGGTACAATAGAGAATTCTTGCTGAGATATATTTTCATTATTTACAAACGATTTCTCTAACATCGGGCATAACAGTAATAATGGAATGTCTTTGTACTCTTCCTGCATATATGACAATATTTGTTTGGCATCTTTATTGCTCAAATCCCAATTGTCAAATACGAACCATTTCACGTCTTCTTTTGACACACCAAACGTATCTAATTGCCTTTTTATTTCTTTTTCGATTTTGTTTGCTTTTACAATGCGACTATCAAGAAATAATCCAAATTCCTTTTTTTCTTTCCAAAGTCTTAGCAGAAAGTGCCAACCAAAAGAAGTCAGACCGTATTGAGCTGGGGTGACAATCTTCAGACTTTTTCCTGCTTCCATGATGTCATCTTCAGTGTACAAGTCTTTCCTATTGAATGTAAACGCCCTGTCAAATCTGTCCATGCTAAAATAACGGTCAATCCATATCAATGATTCATCACCATAAACGGCCATTGTATCACGGAATCGGTCTTCAAATTTCAAACGGATAGCGTCCTTTACAATCTGCTTGGTGTTTTCGATTTCAACAATGCCTTCTTCGCCATCCGTAAAATCGAGTCCTTTTTTGAAACTGTTTCTGGAACTAAACCATTCACGGTATATTACTCTTGCTACATGATCATCTTCCAGTTCTATAATGCAATACCCCAATTTATCTGTCTTGTCCGTGTAAAGTTGCGGTGCTTGGCACCATACATAGTTTTCTCCCTTCACTTGATTGCAAAGAATATTCTGTCGATGAGTGTGTCCTGTAAGCAAAAGGTCAAAATCCGTTCGTAACAGTTGAGTAAGCTCATTGTCTGCCCATTCCGCAATGAAAGGTAGTGGGTGGTGCATCATTAGGATTTTTCTTTTGGAGTTCTTTTGCACCCAATCGTTTAGGTTGCGAGTATCAACATTCAATCTTCGTTCATCATTTTTCAGTTGCGGATATTCACTCCACCCATATCCAGCAAATGAAGTAAGGGCACTGTTTAAACAGTAAAGGCTCCATTCTTCATTGATTTCAACGGAGAAACCTACCAGGTTCTGCTTTGCATTGGGCAAGTATTGTTCTACAAAGCTTTTATAGTTAGCAAATTTTTCCAAAAAGACACCCCCCGACGGCTCATTAATCATGTTGTTAAATCGGTCTTCCGTAAAGTTTTGGTTTATAATCGGCCCATAAGTCTCTTTATGGTCGATTATCCATTGGCGCTGACAATCATGGTTGCCAGGTACACATATTATTTTCTCTGACGATATGCCGTATGAAACCAACTTATTAAGTACTTGGGCGTAGAAAGTATGATAATAGTTCATGTCATCAGCAGCTTGAACTAAATCTCCTCCTATCAGTACGTAAACATCATTATATTGCAGATTTGCGAGTTGCTGTTTCACATCCTCACAAAACGCCTTTATCACTACACCTTCATTTTCAGGTTTTCTACCGGTAAAGTGAATGTCTGAAAAATATAAAAGAATCGTTTTCATTTCCATATATTATATAGAAGTTCAGATTAAAGTTTTAATGTAGGTCTGAAATCATACTTTAAGCAAAAGCAACTATTTAATGCCCTCTTTCCGGCAGATTGATTATTTGATTTATGTCCGCATCTAAGACTTCCATTATTTTTAGAACCATTTCCAAACTTGGCTGCGATGAATTTGTACACCATTTTGAAACAGTCGTAGGATTAACTCCCAATTGCTCACACAGCCACTTGTTCGTTTTCTTCTTTTCTGCCAACAATATTTTCAGCCGATTAATATCTCGCATCTTACTTGCTTCCATATTTCAAAACTCAGATATAATGCAAAAATAGTGATTTCATTTCATTTTCCTTCCATATGGAATGATTTTATTTAATAAAAAGTTGTATTTTTGGGGCATATAAGCAATGTCATTCAGCAGGAAAACATGAATACCGAATCCCAAAACATAGAATTCAAAGAATCTTGGCGCGACGAATACCAGAAATGGATTTGTGGCTTTGCCAATGCACAAGGTGGTACGCTGTATATAGGACTGTGCGATAATGGTGAAGTGTGCGGTGTACAGGATGTCAAGAAGTCGATGGAGGACATCCCGAACAAGGTACGCGATATGATGGGTATCTTGGTGGATGTCAATCTGAAAGAGAAAGATGGAAAGCAATATCTGGAGATTGTGACAGAGGCTTATCCTTATCCTATCAGTTTTCGCGGAAAGTATTACCAACGGAGCGGTGCGACCAATCAGGAACTGAAAGGGGCTGCACTCGACCGCTTCATGCTTCGCAAGCAAGGAAAGACTTGGGACGGTGTGCCTGTTCCTTATCTGAAAGCGGAAGACTTGGATAATGCTACATTCGATTTGTTCCGCAAGTATGCCAAGCGAAGCGGACGCATGGAAGATGAGGACTTGATGGATAATAATCACGGTTTGTTAGAGAAACTCCGGCTTTATGAGGGCAGTTACCTGAAACGTGCCGCTGCCTTGCTGTTCCATTCCGACCCAGAAAAGTATGTGACCGGAGCATTTGTAAAGGTCGGTTTCTTCCGTGAAGGCATGGACTTGGTATATCAAGACGAAGTGCACGGTAATCTGTTCCAGCAAATCGTGAAACTGATGGACTTGCTATGTACCAAGTATATGAAAGCCATCATTACCTATGAGGGTATCCAACGGATAGAAACCTTGCCTATGCCTCGTGAGGCACTGCGTGAAGCGTTATTGAATGCCTGTATCAACAAAGACTACGCAGAACCTTCTCCCATACAAATCCGCGTGTATGAGAACAAGTTGGAGATAATAAACGGGGGAGTGTTGTCCGAAGGGTGGACGGTGGAAACCTTATTGTCTTCACATCGGAGTATGCCTTACAACCCGGATATTGCCAATACGTTCTTCCGTGCAGGTGAGATTGAGGCATGGGGACGCGGCATTGAGCGCATCATCACAGCTTGTAAGAATGACGGATTCTCCACGCCGGAGTTCCGCTATGATGCTTCGGGTATATGGACGACTTTTAAGTTTGAGTACCCGGAAAGAGCGACAATCCAAAGCGACCCAAAATCGACCCAGAAAACAACCCAGAAACGGCCAGAAACAGATCAACAAAAACAAGAAGATGCCATACTTGAATTGATAAAAGATAATCCTTATATACAAAGAAAAGAAATGGTAAATCGCTTAGGTATACACGAAAGCAGCGTAAAGCGTCGGTTGGCTTCACTTCAAGAAAGAGGAATAATAAAACATATAGGTCCAAATAAAGGTGGTTATTGGAAATTAATAAATGTTGATTAATATGTCATATTATCATTATACATCATTAGAAGCTCTCAACGGTATTTTACAGAGAAATGAAGTTGGTGAGAAGAAATTATGTTTCTGGGCAACTCGTTATGATTGCTTTAAAGACAAAGAGGAATATCTTTTTGGCATAGATTGTTTAAGAGAATGTTTATTAAATCTTGAGAAGCAGGGTAATTTACAAGAAGACAGAAAGATTGCCGCGTTTTTTAAACATGAACTTATAGTAGAAAATATAAATCTACCTTTTCCTTATGTTATATCTATTACTTCACGAAATGACAATGCGTATATGTGGGAAAACTATGCTAACCATAATAACGGTGTTGTTCTAGAACTGGCATTACCTCAAGTAAACACCGAGTTTAAGGATTATGCATTATATAGGTTGGAAAAGTGTATATATGTAGATTCTGCAAAAGAGCAAAAAATTCAAGATTTTATCAATCTTTACTATACGAATACAGGTTTAAGATTATTAAAGGATGGAGGAAAAGACGCATTTGATTTACTGTCGAAAAGACCTCAAGCATTTGTGGTATTTATGGCTATGTTTATGTTAGCCTTTGCAGCCCCAGCTATCAAAAGAAAAAAATTTTGCAAGGAAGAAGAAACAAGAATAATATTATCTGTACCAGTACCTAGATATGCAGATTTCATCTATAACAATATACCACTAATACAAGATTTATGCCATGCTTTTCACTCTAATTTAGATGCCAAAAACATCGCAAATACAATTATGCAAGAAAAGAGCAGATTACGTGATGACAATACAGTATGTTATTACAGAGAGTTTCCTTTACCTGAGAAATCCTTGTCACAAGTTCTTGTGCTAAATAATGAGTCTAAATTAAAAGCAGAAAATATACTTAAACAAAAAGGATTTGATAATGTTAAGGTAAAGATTCAAAAGTTGCCGCAAAAAGATAAAAGTATTTTGCTTCAAAAATAATATTTGTATCTTTGCAAAGGGAAACCTCCACGCAACCTGACGCAGAACGCTGCAACAATCCGGTGGAGCAATAGCGGGAGATTACGCTACTTGCAGAAAGATAAATCAAAGATATTCAGTCACTTGAATCAATAGTTCGATTCCTGGTGGCACCACTTGATAATCAGAGAGTTACAGTAATGTAGCTCTTTTTTATTGGGTGAAAAGCACGGAAAAGCGGGAGATGTTTTCTCCAATGTTTTAACCAAAATGATAACAGTAGATGCAATCTGCTACAAGTACAAACCGCTGAAAACAGGAGAGTTACCCATTAAGATTAGAATTTGCGAGGACAGAAAGACAAGGTATATCAACCTTGGCGTTTCTACCAAAGCGGAGTATTGGGACTTTGAGAAGAACCAACCTAAGTCCACCTGCCCGGACAGAGATTGGCTTGAAAAGCTCATCGCTAATAAAATCAGTGAAGTAAGAAGCAAGATTGTGGAATTGACATCCGAAAACAAGGAGTTCACTGCGACAACATTAGTGGAGCAAGTTCAATCCAAACCAAAGGCGATGACGGCAGGCGCGCTTTTCCTACAATACCTGCAAGACTTGGAACAGGAGAAAAGAACGGGATACTGGCTATCCATCCGGCAGACCTACAACTTCCTCATCAAGTTCAACAGGCATTTGGATATTCCTTTCTCCGAGATGGACTGTAACTGGCTAAGGAAATATGGCAAAGGAAGCAGGGCAAGTCTGAAAACACCATAGGGATAAGGCTCAGGAACATCAGGACAATATTCAACCTTGCCATCAACATGGGACTGATCAAGCAGGAAGACTTCCCTTTCAGGAAGTTCAAGGTTTCCCGCCTGCATTAGGAAACGGTGAAAAGAGCCTTAACCAAGGAAGAAATTCGCTCCGTGATAATAAACCTGCCATTACAGGAAGAAGCCCTGCTGGTTTTGAAGGGGTATAAGAATAATGGCACCCCTATCTCTTTCCTATCTTTCCCAACCTGCATAAGACAGAACGACAAAGATTGAACACGCTGCATAAAGGTCATCACCAAAGTAAACAAGGCAACTCCTATGCAACCCGTCTTGAAAAGAGCCAGTATTCCCACACCCATTATTTCTGAGTCTTTGAGCCACAGTTCGGAGAAGATCACGCAAATTTATCTGGACAGTTTTGGTATTCCTCAAATAGACGAGATAGTTGTGGCTGACAGCCTTAGTCATCTCATCTACTGTCCCCGACAAAATGACATAAGAGCATCACAAAAAGCCATAGGGCAGAAAGTGGGTATGGAAACAAAGAAACGCACCACTGCGGAAGAGTGTCCTCCGTCCGTGATGCGCACTCAAATAGACGCAAAAAGACTATCCTACTACCGTTTCAGGCCCTGCAAAGATTCTTGTAGCGAAGAGCATAAGCCCCGATGACCAGAAAGCAGGCCAACGGAATCACAAAACCGTGAGCCATTGATTCGCTGTGGTCGGCAATCAGTCCCATCGTCACAGGAGCAACAGCACCTCCAACGATACTCATAATCAGTAACGAACTTCCCCGCTTGGTATGTGTCCCAAGACCGCGGAGTGCCAAGGAGAAAATGGTTGGAAACATGATACTCTCAAACAGATAGCAGGCAAAAAGAGCGCCGATAGACGTCCACCCAAATCCTCCGCAGACCAAAGCCATCGTCATGGTGCCTCCTATGGCGAACAGGAACAACAGGCGCTCGGGGCGGACATAGTTCATCAGCCAGCTGCCGCCCATGCGCCCGAGCACGAACAGCCCCATGCCGCCGAACGAAAGTGCCAGGGCTGCGGTGCGGTCGTTGATACCGATATGCGCCTCAGTGACATAGTTTATGAAGAAACTGTTGATGCCTGTCTGCGCAGCCACGTATAGGAAAAGCGCCACGACTCCCCACGTGAAATTACGGTGCTGATGCAGTGGCCGGGCGGTAAATTCGTCGTTGCTCTCTTCCTTGATTTCAGGCAGGCGGACCCGGCTGAACACGG
>ULXT01005786.1_pt1 | contig 11259 bp, 10 predicted proteins | sample 1961571 | NCBI WGS metagenome assembly ULXT01 (sample SAMEA4835846, study PRJEB28245) | human gut metagenome | biome: gut microbiome; material: fecal sample | place: Denmark | collected 2008
CCGCGGGCGCGGTGGTCGTGCAGCAGCTGCCCGGCGGTGTAGTCCTGCGTGCAGCGGGTGGCGGAGCAGTGGAGGACGAGGAAGCGGACGCTGTCCGGTCCGCCCATCAGCTCGCCGTCCTCCATCCGGGTGAGGAGGGCCCGTTCGTCGGGCACCTCCTCGCCGCCTACGGTCAGCGGATAGCGGTCGCCGGTCATGACAGGAAGGGGATTAAGGGTGAACAACTGGTGACGCCAAGCGCCGTCAGGGCGGCGATGGCTGCCTGGATGATGGCCTTCACGATGGAAGTCCAGGTGATTTTCTGGGTAGTAGACATAGAAATGAAGAATGAAGAATGAAGAATTGAGAATGAAGAATAAGGGATCGGGTATGGGTGGGAGTGGCTGGCACGCCGGACACTCCCCACTCATCACTCGTAACTCGTCACTTGTAGCTCGTAGCTCATCACTCGTAGCTCGTAGCTCCCTTACAGCGGGCTTCCCTCCTGATTGCCGTCCTCGCCGGTGCCGGAGGTATCTTCGCCGCCGGAGGTGTCTTCGCCGGCCGGGGCGGAAGTGCCGTTGTACTTCACGAGGCTGATCTTGTCGGGGATGAGGTCGTAGATGCGGCTGTTGTTCACCATCGTGAACGAAGGGCGGAAACCGGGTACGAGGGCCTTCACCAGGGCGGCCGAAGCGTCCTGTTCGGTGCTGACGCTCTTGCTGTTGATGAACCGCAGGTACAGCTTGCCGAAGCCCAGCAGCTCGATGGCGTACCCCTTCTTGAGGTTCTCCACCACGTAGTAGGCATAGCGGTCGAGCACGTTCTTCACGTCGCCGGGGCTGGCGGTCGATTCGGCGGCAATCTGGCGGGCCACATCGTCGGTCGTCAGGGTGCCGTAGCACACGGGGGCAACATTATAGACGGTTTCGCCCCTGCGGTCACCCAACTGGATGACACGCTTCATCACTTTGTAAGCAGTTGGCATAGTTTTTCTGTTTTAGCAGGTTGATATTCCGTTTTTTCTCTCTTGAAAACCGGGGAGGGCGCCTCTCCCCTTTTCCTGCTACAAAGTTAGCGCATGCGCCCGGGGCCGCGGGCGATTGGCGTCGATAAGGGAGGATGAGGAAGGGATTAAATTACAAAGGGAACATGTCAAGGTTCCAGCAGGTCGGACACCTGGCCGACACTGCCGTCGCAGGGCGCAGGCTCGATGCCCAGCAGATGGGCCAGCAGCGGATAGATGCAGGTGTTGTCGAACAGCGCGGTGCGCACATATCCGTGCTTGAAGTCGGGACCTTCGGCCCGGAAGGGCACGCAGAGGTCCGAAGCCGTGGGGTCGAAGCCGTGGTTACCGAGGTTCACCCGTCCGTCTTCGGACACCAGCCAGCCGTTGTCGGGCAGGGCCACGATGGGAGCCACGTTGGGATTGGATCCGTAGCGCAGGTAGGCAGGCACGTCCTCCCGCCGCCACACGCGCAGGTGGGGCACCCGTTCCAGGGCTTTCAGGATGTCGTCCTCGTGACCGGCTTTGGGGAAGATCAGCGTGGGCAGGTCGGCCAGCACGCGCTCGCACCAGTCGGGCTGCAGGTAGTCCGAGAGGCGGATGATGCGTTGGGGCGAGGTCGGCGCCATGCCATGGTCCGAGGTGACGATGAAGTTGATGTCTTCCCCTCCGGGCAGGGCGCGCAGGCGGGCATACAGGTCGGCCAGCAGCAAGTCCAGCCGTTCCACCGCCTGGCGGGTCTCGTGCGAAGCCGGGCCGTAGCGGTGGCCGCTGCTGTCGGGTTCGTCAAAATAGAGCATGACGAGCTGCGGCCGGCGGTCCTGGGGCAGCGTCAGCAGCCGCTCCACCTCGTCGAGGCGCTCGTCGTAGGTCAGCAGGGGTTTCTTGGCATAGTCGTGGTAGTAGTCGGGATACTGTCCCCGGATGGCCACGTCGGAACCGGGCCAGTAGACCACACCCACCTTGACGCCTTGCCGGCGGGCCGTCAGCCAGATAGGCTCGCCGCCGTAGAACGAGCCGTCCTTGCCCGTCACCTTGTCGCCGATGCTGAAGGTGCGGCCCGAAGCCACATCGTAGAAGCGGTTGGCGATGATGCCGTGATGGTCGGGCACCAGGCCCGTGGCCAGCGTGTAGTGGTTGGGGAACGTTTTCGAGGGGAACGAGGGACGCATCACCGCGCGGACGCCTTGGCGGCCCAGCATGTCGAGGAACGGTGTGTCGTACATCTGCGGATAGTCCCAGCGGAAGCCGTCGAGCGACACGATGACCGTCGGATGCCCTGCGGCACACAGGCCGAGGGCCACAAACAGGAACAGGAACAGTACAAACTTTCTCATGGCGCAAATATATAAAAAAGAAAGAGAGCAGCAAAGATACCGCTTTTTCTTCAAGCGCGCGGTTCTGCTGCCCTCTCTTAATTCTCTATTTTCAATTCTCAATTTTCAATTAATTGAAGTAGTACTTCACACCGATCTGCATCTTCCAGCACTGGTCGTAGTTGCGGTTGAACGTCCAGCTGGTGAGCGGCGTGCCGTCGCTGTTCTTGAACATGGAGAAATAGGGCGTGCCGTTCTCCACCTTGTCCACCTTCAGGATGGCGCCACCGTTGCAGTTGCTCATGTTCTTCTCTACGCCCCACTTGGAGTTGAAGAGGTTGCCCACGTTCATGATGTCCACGCTCAGCTGCAGCTTGTTGGTGGTCTTGCCCAGCTTCAGGTCGAAGTCGTGCGCCCAGCGGAAGTCGAAGCGGTGTACCCAGGGAGCGAAGGCGCTGTAGGCCTCGGCATACTCGCCCTTGTGGTTCTTCAGGTAGCTGTCCTGGTTCACGAAGTCCCAGAAGAGCTGGCGGTCGCTCTCGTTGGTGAAGTGGATTTCGCTGTCGTCCTTTGGGATGTACATCAGGTCGGTGGCGTTGCCGTCGCGGTTGATGTCGTTCGAGTAGACGAAGCTGTAGCCCCCGCCGCGATAGCCGGTGTAGAACAGGCTGAAGTGATCCTTATGATATTTGTAGCTGATGGAGGCGATCACACGGTCGGGGATGACGTAGCGCGAGTTCTGCAGCTCCACGTTGTTCGGGCCGTTCACCGTGTAGAGTCCCGACCAAGCCGAAGTGGCGTTGCTGCCCGGCATGCCGGATCTTTCCTTCATCACCGTGTGGGTGTAAGCGGCCATCAGGTAGAGGTTCTTCACCGGTTCGGCGGTAGCCGTCAGGTTAAAGGTCCAGCCGTAGCCCTTGTGGGTGTTGGTCAGCACGCAGGCGTTGGTGAAGTTGTTGTCGCCCACCTTCGTGTAGTAGCGGTAGTCGCTCGGATAGAGGTAGCGGTTGTCGGCACCCTGCAGGCGCTCCCAAGTTTCGTCGATGGGCTTGATGTTATAGTTGTCCAGGATCACGGCGTTCACGTTCTTCGTGTAGGTGAACTCACCGGTCAGGGTCAGCGGGAAGGACACGGGGAGCTGGTAGTCCACGGCCAGCGAAGACTTCCACACCTGCGGCATCTTGAAGTCCTTGTCTACGCCGGCCACTTCGGTAGGCACCGTTCCCTGGTCGGGCGTGATGTTCTCCGGCGCGCCGAGCAGCTCGCGGATCTTGTTGACGTCCGTCACCAGTCCGCCGGCAAAGTTCTGCAGACGAGAGTCTGAGGCCGTCACGACACCGTTCTCGTAATTGGTGTCGGCGTGTACCAGGTTCTGCACCATACCCGAGTTGGTCGGCATGTTGGTGAAGAACACCAGCGGCAGACGTCCGGCAAAGAGTCCCGTGCCGCCGCGCACCTTCAGGCGCTTGTCGCCGAAGACGTCCCAAGTGAAGCCGATACGCGGAGAAATCTGTACATTGCCGTCGGGCCAGGCACCGGTGTCGATGTGGCGACCGCCGAAGTCGAGGTCATAGATGGCGTTGTTGCGCATCAGGTCGTCGCTGTTGAAGGAGATCATGTCAAAGCGGATACCGCCCGTCAGTTTCAGGTTCTCCAGGATGTTCCATTCGTCCTGGGCATAAAGGCCGTACTGGTTGAACACCACTTCAGCGTTCGGGTTGGTCTCGCCGCCGTAGCCGTAAGCCAGACCTACAGTCTCGGGAGCCGCACCGTTCAGGAAGTCGTCCAGCGAACGGTAGCGGTAATAACCCGTACCGCCACGCATGTAGGCGTTGTTGGCCAGCTGGTGCTCGTAGCTGAAGCCCGCGGTGATCTTGTGCTCGCCGGCATAGTAGGTAAAGTTGTCGGTCACGGTGAACACCTTGTTCTGCACGCGGTTGTTGTGAGAGAACAGCTCGTAGCCCAAGCTCATGTAGGGCGTCAGGCTCTGGGTCACCGTCCCGTCGGCCGCCGTCTCATAGCCGCCCATGATGTCGATGAAGGGGAAAGGCGAGGAGTTGGAGCCGCGCGTGTCGTCGATGTTCGTGTAGGTGAACAGCAGCTGGTTGGAAATCTTGTCGCCGAAGCGGCTGTTCAGGTCGGCCGAGATGGTGCTCACCTTGTTGTCTATGGAGTACATCGAGTTGGCGAAAGCCATGGAGTACTGCGACAGGCGGTCCATACCGCGCAGGCGATAGCCCGTGTCGCTGGAGTTACCGTTCACGGGGTTCCAAGCCGTGTTCTTCGTATAGTTGTAGCGCACGGCCAGGCGATGGTCGTCGTTGATGTTCCAGTCGATGCGGCCCAGCAGCTTCAGGTTGCTCTCGTCGGCGGGGAAGTCCGTGAAGGAGCCCGTGTCGTAGCCGTAGCGCTCCATCATGAAGTCGCGCACGCGCTGCATGTCGGCCACGGTAGTACGGGAGATGTAGTTGTCCGGATCGGCCACACCGTCCTCCGACGCGCGCCAGCGGTTGATGACCGACGGAATCTTGACATACTCGGCGTTGGCGAAGAAGAAGAGCTTGTTCTTCACAATCGGTCCGCCCAGGGTGAAACCGTAGGTAGTGTTGCGGTTCGTGCCGCGCTCGCCCAGGTCGGCGTTGTCCACGCGGTTACCGTGCATGTTCTCGTTGTTGTGGTAGACGTAGGCCGTTCCCTTGAACGTGTTCGTACCGGACTTGGTCACGGCGTTGATACCGCCGCCGATGAAGTTGGTCTGGCGCACGTCAAACGGGGTCACCACCACCTGCACCTCGTCGATGGCGTCCATCGAGATGGGCGTGCCGCCGCCGGGCAGGCTGGACGAAAGTCCGAAGTTGTTGTTCAGGTTGGCGCCGTCCAGCGTGAAGTTGGTCGAGCGGCCGTCACCTCCGGCAAAGCCCATGCCGTTGGCGTAGGGCGAGAGGCGCACGATGTCCGAGATGCTGCGGCTCACGGTAGGCAGGGCCGACAGCTGTGTGTTCGAAATGTTGGTTGTCGCACCGGTCTTTTCGGCGGCAAACTTGGAACGGGTACCCGTCACAACTACCTCGCCCAGCTCGGTGACGTCTTCCGCCATGGTGATGTTGAGGTTGTAGGTCTCACCCAGCTGGAGGGTGATGTCCTCGATGACACTGGCGGCAAATCCGACATAGGTAATCTTCACTTCGTAGGGTCCGCCCACGCGCATACCCTGGATGGCCCACCGGCCGTCCATGTTGGTCACGGCGTTGTACGTTGTTCCCGAAGGCTTGTGAACAACCCGCACCAGGGCACTGATGATGTCCTCACCCTGCTTGTCGGCCACGTGTCCGGCCATGGCCGACGTGGTCACCTGAGCATTCACTGTCGCCGCCACTACCAGCAGGAGGGCAGCGAAAAAGAATAATCGCATCTGTTTTACCATAAACATTTGTTTTAAAAAAACACCTAATATTTTGAAAACCGGGGCAAAAGTAACAAAAAAGTTAAAAGCGGATGTTACAAACAGATGAAAGATTTACGAGGCCTGACGGGGTGCAGCGAATGGATAACGACGCAGCACTTCCTGACACCCTGACGAAGCACTTCCTGAGACGGTGACGAAGCACGGCGTGACACCCCAAGGAAGCACTGCGTCAGGGGATGAGGAAGCACGGCGTCAGGGCTCGCCCGCTACGGTTTCAAGCAGCCGACAGGAACCACAAAGACACCATCTTCAGGCCGACGGTAGGCATACTCGCCCGTAGCAGTCAGCACCATTCTGAAAGCAGGAGCCTTCATACGCGTCGTGTCTATCTGACCGGCCAGCAGATTAAGTGTGGCCGCACCGTCATTAATCAGCGACTGTCCTCCCAACTTGATTTCTATCAGCCCGTATTGTCCGTTCCGCAGATGGACAACCGCATCACATTCCAATCCGGTCTTGTCGCGATAATGATACACGCTACCACCCAAGGCTTCAGCAAACACGCGTAAGTCTCTTACGCACAGGGCCTCGAAGAAAAATCCCATCGTATTCAAGTCGTCCATTAAGTCGGCAGGCCCTATGCCCAAAGCGGCCACAGCTATCGACGGATCAACAAAATAACGGGTATCCGCCGTACGGATGGCTGTTTTCGAACGAAGATTCGGATTCCAGGCCGGCATGTCCTCCACTACAAAAATCTTTCGCAAGGCATCCAGGTAAGAAGCAATAGTATCTTCGTCGAGTGTAGCCGAATCGTTATTCTTCAAGTCTTCACGCAATGTAGCCACCGAGGCCTGGGTTCCCTGATGGCGGGCGTATGCCCGCATCAACCGCTGTACCCTGTCTGACGCACGCTTCACTCCGTCGGCTCTCGTTACATCTTCCTTCGTCACCGCGTCATAGTAGTCGAAAGCCTGCTCCAACGCCGCTTCCTCCGGCATACCCACGGCCATCGGCCAGCCACCGCGACAAATCAGGAACGCCACGTCCTGCAACTTCAGCGCGTTCTTCTCCAACAGTTTTTCGGGGGCAGCAAACAGATTGCCAAGGCTCACTGTTCCGTTCGATTCTCCAGACTCGAACAGGGTCATCGGACGCATCATAAGCCAAGCAAAACGACCGGTACCCGAATGTTCCCTTTCCGATTCCGCCCGCCTGTCGGGCACAGCCGATCCGGTCAAGATGAACTGCCCCATCTGCCTGCGGCAATCCACCGCATAACGCACCGCATCCCACAATTTAGGCACGGTCTGCCATTCGTCAATCAGCATCGGCACCTCACCGGCCAATGCTGCTTCCGTATCGATTTCCAGCAGATTTCTGAAATGCTCCTTTACATCAGTCCGAGCCAACATAATCTTGCTGGCCGCAATTTCCCCGGCAGTCGTGGTCTTGCCGCACCATTTGGGACCTTCTATCAGTACTGCTCCCTTAGTCCGTAACTTCCGGGCCAACAGGCTGTCCATTATCCGATATCTATAACCTTCCATATTCCATTGATTTACATCAGCAAATATAAAGATTATTCCTAAAATTCGGTAATTTGACATCATATTTTTCGGTAATTCGGCAAAAATTCGTTCGGTTATTCGGCAACTATACACAGGGCGGCTTTCGCGTCACGGCTCGCCCAGATACTCCAGGATGAGACGGGCCTCGCGGACGGTGAGGTTGCGGCGCTTGTCGAAGGGGGTGCCGCCCCGCGTCAGCTCGGCGTAGAGCGGACGGCAGCGGCGGATCCAGGAGGTGAGACGGCGGACGGCCTGCTCGGGTTCGGCATCGGGGAAATACTGGCAGGCCAGGGAACGGCGGGTGTAGGTGATGGTTTTCATAATGGAAAATTGAGAATTGAGAATTAATAATGAATAATGAAGAGGATGTAACATCCACCCCTGTAGGGACGCACCACGGTGCGTCCGTGTCCTCCGCATTCGGGTGAGAATCTCGCGGACGCACCGTGGTGCGTCCCTACAGGGGGACAATGTTTTTTCAGCCCCGCCACAGATGCCACAGATACTTTCATAAACTTTTCGGACTTCATTAAATAAATAGGCTGCCTTTAAAGGCAGACCATTTATTTATTTTCTCGCGTAATATTTACGGAATTCACTGTGGCATCTGTGGCGGCATTGATAATCAAGAGGTTGCGCCGGCACTTTCATCAAGAAGGTTCTGTTTTTCAGCAGAAGACTCCGGTAAAACGCTGTTCATTTCATCTACAGAACGCTCCACGACCAACCAAAACCGACCGTGGTGAGTCTCCACCTGTTCGAACCCCACCTCCTTCATCGCCCGCCCCACCTGCACGGGACTGAGCCGCATCGACGCGAAGCGGGCGCAGATCTGCGAGGCCGTCAGGTAGCGGCCCTTCTCCAGCGACGAGGGGCGGCGGTAGTGGGCCAGGATAAGCTCGCGGGCGGGGTTGGGCGCTTCAAAGCGGCGGTTGCGGCGGTTGAGTGCCTCCACCTCGTCGCCCTGGAACCAGTAGCGGAAGCCGCCGTCGAGCAGGGCCTTGGCCTGGGCGTAGACACCCTCGTAGTCGATGGGCGTGGTCCAGGGATTCTCAATGTGCTCCACCTCGAAGGGCAGCCAGCGGCGGTTGCCGGTGTCGTCGGTGAGGAACTGGAGGTTGTTGCCCGTGGCGCAGAACGAGGCCACATGGGGCAGCCGCACCTTGTTGCGCCCGTAGGCCGGACGCTCGTTGATGTAGAGCGTGGTGGTCATGGCCTTCAGCTGGTTCAGTTCGGGACGCTGCATGGAGTCGATCTCCTCGAAGTTGACGAGCAGGTTCTCGGTCATGGTGAAGAGGTCGTCCTTGGTGAGGCGCTGCGAATTGGTCTTCGTGGTGTAGTAGCGGCGCAGGCAGGGCGGCAGCAGGTTCTCCAGGAAGGAGCTCTTGAACGAGCCTTGCGGACCGAGGAGGACGAGGATTTCGTGGTTCACCACGCCGTCGTCCAGCGCGGCGGCCAGCAGGCCCACCAGCCAACGGCGGAAGTAGTGGTCGAACTCGGCGGCCGACGTGCCGCGGCACACCACCATTCGGGCTAGACGACCGATGTAGTCGGTCGTCTAGCCCAGGGCGGCAGCGTGTCGAGATAGCGGCGCAGGGGGTGGTACGTGGGCACAAAGTCGCTCTGCAGCAGCGTGCGCAGGCGAAAGAGGTCGGCGTCCAGCCCCTCGTGCTGCATGGCGCGCCACAGAGAGTTCTCCAGCGCATCGGTCATCAGCTGCCAGCGGGGCTCCTCCTCCCCTGTCCCTTCGCAAAGTCGCACCTCCAGCTGGTGGATGAGGAGGTTGCGGCGCAGCTGGCACCAGCGACCGATGAAGTCCTCCATCTGCCCTACCGACACGCGGGGCGCACGGCTGCCACCGCCGCCCGACTTATTTTTAGAGGTACGCGCACGCGCGTAGCGCGCGAGGCGGCACGTGGCGTGTTCGGCGGTCTGGGCGTAGCAGCTGCGCACGGTGGCCGCAACGGAATGTTCGGCGGCATCGTAGTCGGCAAATTCACTGAGAGCCCACACCTCGGCATCGGCCTCGCTCACGCCGAAGCGGTTCATCCAGTAGAGGCAGCGGCAGATGTAAGCGTTGTGGCTGCCGGAAGCGTAAAGGATGCCGTCGTCCTCCACCAGGCGGCGCACGGTGGGGGCGGCACTCACGGCCCGCACGGGTCGGCCCCTCGAGGCACGGGAACGCGCTGGGGCCTCAGGCTCCACTGCCAAGGCCTCGGCCTCGGGACGGTAGCAGACCTCCGGGTCGTGGCAGAGGACGGACATGCGGGTGGCGTTCTTGCACTGGGCATCCACCTTCACGCCCAGCAGGCGGGCGTAGTAGTCGTTCACCGTCTGCCAGGCGCGGGCAAAGGTGCGGGCATCGGTCGGCGCAGGCTCCACACGGGCCACCACCCGCAGGCCACGGCCCGAGAGAGTGACGTAGGCCAGAAACGTATGCGGGTCGGCTTTCACCCGCGCGACCAACGTGTCCAGGCTTTTGCCGTTCAAATCATCAATATCGACCATCGCCTTGTCGGAGTAGCCGCGGACATGCTGCTGGCTGCGTCCACCCTCGAGGATAACGGAACAGACAAAGGCCGCCTGCGAAGTCTTCAGGGAAACTTTGCGGCGCTTCAGCTCTTCGACGGAAGCAATGTCGCCCGCAGCTTCGGCTTCAGCCAGGCGGGCACAAGTCTCGCGGTAAAGACGAGTGACAGTGAGATGACGTCCACCACGGATTTCTTCCACCAGATCGCCCCACGTGGTGGGTACGGGCACGGTGTCGCGCAGGGAGGCAAAGCGCGAGGGCCAGAAAGAGATTTCATTTTTCATTGACATATTCTTTACGGTTTACTTGTTTATTTGGATCAAATTCATTATATTTGGACATGCGATCTTTCCAAGTTTTTTCGGCAAAGGTAGTCAATGACGGATAGCGGATGCTGTACTCATGGATGCAGCATTTTTCAGGCTCTTTTACAGATTTAACTTCTTTTATGCCGTTCATGGTTTGGCCGCCGGCCGCGGTCTAATCCTCTGGGCCATGAATGAAAAGAAGCTAAGAAAGAAAGCCAATTTGTGGATAGCCACGGCCGCAAATGAATTGAACGAGATCCGAAGGAGGTGGCGCCTAACCTCCAACCGCCAGTTTGCCCGCGCAGTCGGCATGAACGAGCGCACCATAGCCAAGCTGAATCCGAAACAACCGGACAGCTCGTTGTCGCTCGAGACTGTGGACCGCATCTACAGCGCGCTCATAGCCTTGCGTTGTGTGTACATCACGGACGAAGAAATGGAAGAGGAGTACCGCCGGCTGATGGAGTCGAGGATACGCATCGCTATGAGCGTAGCCCCGCTGCCACAGGCCGTAAAGGACGCTGTAGCAGACGAACTCCAAAGTCGCGGGAAGCAGACCGGAAAATGTTGAAACGGACCCGTCCGAACCGCTGTGCTGATGGTGATAAGGCCGGCGGGGAAGCAGTCGTACAGAAGGTGTAAAAAGGGAAACCTCCGCACTGTCGCCCTCCTCCCGGGCAAAGAGCAAGCGACTGAAAAGATGTGCGGCAAGAAGGCAGAGGCAAGAGGAGACTGAAGCCCGCAACTTCTACCAAGGCCATGACGACCACTCCGCAACGACAAGCGAAAGAGAAATCCCGGGGGAACAAGCCATGACTGCCCGCCGGGATTTTGTCTGTAATCTGTATACCAGTCGGGAACGGCTCTACGACGCGTTGCCCCCAAAAGAGAAAAAGGGGATGTGTTGTCCCAACACATCCCCTTATCTGATTGAATTTAATGAAACAAACTGCGGAGAGAACGAGATTCGAACTCGTGATACCCTTTAGGGGTATACACGCTTTCCAGGCGTGCCTCTTCAACCACTCGAGCACCTCTCCTTCTGATTTAGGGGTGCAAAGATACGGGAAGTTTGCGAGATTTCCAAATCCAGAAGAAAAGAGTTCGCATACAAATCAGTGTGGCTATTATCACGTACTGTCT